>Ga0209573_1000544_pt1 | contig 77322 bp, 66 predicted proteins | sample TNRBio252014_DNA_FD_185870 | JGI IMG/M metagenome (GOLD analysis project Ga0209573, IMG submission 185870) | Wastewater treatment Type I Accumulibacter community from EBPR Bioreactor in Madison, WI, USA - TNR Reactor_6/25/2014_ DNA (SPAdes)... | ecosystem: Engineered > Bioreactor > EBPR >...
CCGCTATTTTTTCGGCTGGCAAGGCAAAAAACGCAGACATAGCCTAAGCTATGGCGAGGCTTTTTAACGCCGCCAGACGGAAAAAGAGCAAGTCAAGATGCACAAATCTTGGCTTGGAGAACTATAAAAATCTGATTCCACAAAAGCCCCGCAAAGAAAAATACCAAGCCCGATCAGGCTTCCATTTTTTCGACGTAGGCTAACAAAATTTTCAGCGTTTCCGGTTGATAGGCCGCCGTGGGCGGGGCGCCATTCAGCGCCGCCACCACCCGCCCCGCCAGTTCGGTAGTCCAGCGACGCAGGCTGTCGGGGGCGCCTTCTTTATTTTCTACCCGATTAAACAAGGCCGCCAACAGGGTAAAAACCTCCAGCTCGGTAAGGTCGTCATACGGGCCAAAGAGTTTCTCCTTTATGGCCAATATAGCCCCCCGGGTAGGCGGGGCGTCGTACAGTTGCACATCCAACCACGTTATCAGCAGCCGGGCCCAGGCCTTCAGGCATAGCCTCGATTTGTAAGCCTTCGGCAGCAGCCTTAGTATGGCGTCCAAGCGCCTCGCCTCGTCGGCCAGCAATGCCCGATGTGCCGGGTCCGGTTCACGGCCGGCCGTTTGCTCCAGCGCCTCCTCGGCCACAAAACTCACCTGCGGCCGCCGGCGCCCGTGTTCAATACACAACCGATATACCACCTGGCCAAAATAGGTGCGCAGGTACACACTGCCATCGTAGTGCTGCGCAATACGCGCTAATTTGCGCTCCAACATCGCCAGATTGATCTCCTGTATCAGCTCTTCCCGCTCGGCCGCCGAAAAGAAGCCGCGCCGGATGAACCCATCCACCGTAAAGCCAATAATCGATTGATAACGCAGCAGCAACTCACCCGGCTGCAGGCGCAACAACGTCCACTCTTCCTGATTGCGATCGCTGCTCACAAGCGCTTTTGTTAAAGAAATACTAATAACGAAGCTCCAGGCTCCAAAGCTGCCGCCCCGGCGCCTATAAGCTCATCGAATACACAAAGGAACAAAAATGCATCCTCATTTAATAACTTCAAAATCGGAACCCGTTATGAAACGCATATTCCTGTTCGTACTGCCCGCTATGCTGGCCCTGTCGTGCAGCCGCCAGTTTTACCAGACCGGCGCCTACAACGACCTCTCCGGCCAGCACCATACCGTCGCCGTGCTGCCCGCCGAAACCGTCACCACCGGCCGCATTCCCTCCGACCTTACTCCCGAAATGGTAGAGGCCATCGAAGAAAACGAAAGCCGCGCTTTCCAGATGGCGCTCTTCGACCACATAAGCCGCCAAACCGGTCGCCCCGAACAAAACGTAAAAGTTAACATCCAACACTACGCCGAAACCAACGCCAAACTCGAAAAAGCAGGCATCGGCATCCGCGAATCCTGGAACATGCCGCCCTCCGAGCTGGCCGAAGTACTGGGCGTCGACGCCGTCGTGCGCGCCACCGTCCGCAAAGAGTGGTTCCTCACCAACCTCGAAAGCTTCGGCCTCAACCTGGCGCGATCCGTCATCTTCCTCTTCAGCAACGGCCCCTGGTGGATCATCCCCAACGACCGCACCAGCGTTGTGCTGGCCTCCGCCTCCATCATCGACGGCCGCTCCGGCGCCTCGGTCTGGAACACCGAAATCAACCGCGATACCGACTGGAACACCAGCCATAGCGAAATCGTGCGCCGCATCGCCCGAAAACTCGCCCGCCGATTCCCCTACCGATCCTGATCCCGTACCCCGCTCTTTCTGGCGCGCCGGCAACCTCGCACAAGGCAAAACCGCAAAAAATCGCAACCGCCCGTTAAACCCCAATCACCCACTGTTGTCTAACGCCTTAATTAACTTGTTTTCAACCATCTAAACTAAATTCGAGTCTATGAGAGCGTATTTTTTTGCTGCACTTGTGCTGGTTGCCGGCCTGTCTTTCGCCTTCACTACCCCCCAGACCGCTACTGCCCCGCCCCGCTGGGAAAAACTCGGCGAGCGCCTCGTCAACTACGGCGTCGACCGCGATGAGATCATCGTCACCGCGCGCGAAGGCTCATTCAACGCCATCAAGCTCATGGTGCGCCGCTCGGGCATCAACATGCACCGCTGCATCATCCACTTTGGCAACGGCGGTACCCAGGAAGTGGAAATCCGCAACGACATCCCCAAAGGCGGCGAAACCCGCATCATCGACATCAACGGCGGCCAGCGCGTCATCCAAAAGGTAGTGTTCTGGTACGATACCCGCAACGTGGCCAACGACCGCGCCTTGGTAGAACTCTGGGGTCGCCACTAATATTTTTTTGGGGGGCTGTCGCGGCAGGGGCGGCGCAAATGCCCGGTTTGGCGTTCACCCCGCCCCCGCCGCGCCACCGGGTCGTCCGCTATTATGGGCGCTCCCTTGAGAAGGGGAGCGCCCATACCGCTTCCACCCCTGCCCCGGGCGCATACCGGCGCTGCGCGCAGGGGCCGATCCGCCCTGTGGAACAAGTACGAAAGCGCGCACAACCGGAAAAGGGCAGACGGGCCCGATAATTCCACAAACTTTTGCCAATGCTACGCCAAAACGGCGGGATTCCTCATCTTTACAGCGCGTATGCCCCTCCGGGGCCAAAAAATACTGCCATGCTAAATAACGGGAAGCATACCTTTCGATTTGTTTTTATGTGGGCCATACTGCTGCTGTTGGGCGCCTGTAGTTCAGATGTAAAGCACAGCCTGGCGCCTACGCCTACCGCCTACGGCCGCATCAACCAGGTGACGGTGATCTGCGACAGCACCCTCTGGAATGGCCCCGTGGGCGATAGCCTCCGCTTTTATTACAGCTCTGCTTACCTCATTTTGCCGCAGCCCGAACCCATCTTCGACCTCGATCACGTTACGCCCGAACATTTGGCCATGTTCCCCATCAAGCGGGAATTGCGCACCTATATCGTATTGGGCAACCTGAGCGATGAAAACTCGACCACCAATGGCATCATCCGCGAGGACATCGATGCCGAAAAGCTTCAGGCCATACGCCAGCAACCCGGCTATGGCACTACCGCCGGCCGCGATAAGTGGGCCAAGGGCCAGCTATTAGTATACATGTACGCCTACGACGATGCCAGCCTCATCCAAAACCTCATCGCCAGCTTCCCGGCCGTGCGCAAGCGCATCAACGATGCCGACCAGGAGCGCATCGCCGCTACGGCTTTTTTTAATGGCGAAAACAGCGGCCTTCAGGAAGAACTAAGGGCTACCATGGGCGTAACTATGCGCATCCCCCGCGACTATGTGCGGGCCGTGGCCGAGCCCGACTTCGTATGGCTGCGCATGGAAACCTCAGAAGCCAGCCACAACATCATGATCCACAAAGTGCCCTACCGCGATCAAAAACAATTGAGTCGCGAGGGCATCAAGGCCATCCGCGACAGCTTAGGCCGCCGCTATATCTCCTCCACTTTGCCCAACACCTATATGCGCGTCAACGACTGGGATCTGCCCTTATACGTCGAGCAAATCAACCTTAATGGCAATTATGCCATACAGGCTCATGGCATCTGGGAGATCGTCAACGACTTCATGGGCGGCGCCTTTGTGAGCTACCTCATGTACAACCCCAAGCACAAAGACCTGCTCTTCATCGACGGCTTCCTGCATGCGCCGGGCCAAGACAAGCGCAACGATATGCAAAAGATAGAGCACATCCTCCGGACGGCTAAATATTAGCGGCGCTACTCGCGCAGCAACCAGTCTTTGCCATTGGCGCGCAGCGCTACTACGCCTTTGTTGGGTTCCAGGAATACCGCTAAGCTGCCCTCCTGATGGCGCAGCACATTGCGCAGGGTGGCGCCGCCCACTACAACCGAGTCAAGGGGCTGAAAAAAAGCCGTGATGCCTAACTTACTCTGGTCCAACTCGCCGCTAAAGCGCTGCCGGACGATGTGGTGGGCCGCCGTGCTGGGCGTGCCCGAGGAGAAACTCACTTGAACGGCATCATACCAGTCGGTGCTGTTGCGTTCCTTTTGGCCGGTATAGATCAGCACGTCAAGTACGGCGTTGTTATCGGCCGTAAAAAATGTATAGCGTCGGCTCTCGGCCCCCGTATATTCGCAAGAGGAAGGGCTGCCCAATTTGGCTTCCGTACAAATGGTGCGGGTACAGAGGCGGTCTTCGCCAATTTCTTCGCCCCGGGGCGCCGTAAAGCGCAGGGTGGCGCCGTCGGGGGCGGCAAACTCTAAGGTTTCGCTACCGGTATAAACCGTGAAGGCCCGGGCCTCGGGCGTGAGATTGATGGCGTCGGTTTTTTCATCGGGCGGGCAGTTGCAGCCGGCCAGCAGGAGTGCAACCCATACGGCTGCGAGTAAAAATTGGCGCATAGCGATATTTATTTAAATTGCGCTCAGGCAAGTTGTGCGCACAGAGCTGCCTAAGTAGACACAACAGTCTGTATACAAACCTTGCCGACGCAAACTATAAAAAGTGCGCAAAACGGAGCACAAACCCATAACGCCATGCGCATAACATCATAACGCAAAACAGCCCGTATGTCGTTGGTTAGCCGATAAAATTTTATGCGCCTGCAATCTACCCCCTTGCTTTGGCATTATACAACCAACAACAGCCGGACAGCAGTACGCGCCGGTTAAGCAGAGATGGCCGCAGCACGACGGCCGCAGCATGGTATGACAAACTACCCATGGAGAAAACGATGCAGCCGGAGCGCATGGGCGCTGTGCGCCCTGTTATTGGCCACTGCCGCAGCAGCGCAGCAGCCGGCATGGAGCAGCCTGCGCAGCCGCTGGCTGTATACGGCTGCCGACAGTTGCCTCATCGACTCCCTGAGTTTAGCGCCGGGCTCTCTCCATTTGCGCCTGCCGGGCGGCGCCCTGCTCGATACCGCTTATTATCGCCAGCGCGATAACCGCCTCTACTGGCGCTCCCCGGCGCCTGCCGATAGCGTGCTGGCCGTATACCGGGTGCTGCCCTTCAACCTCTACGACGAAGCTTTTGTAGTAGACGCCAGCCGCGCCCTGCGCACCCCCGACGGCATCCTCGTCAGCAGCTACGACCCCTACGCCTCCGACGGCCGCCTTACCGGTCAGCGGGGCCTCGACTATCAGGGGGCCTTCTCAAGAGGCATCTCCTTTGGCAACCGCCAGGACCTCGTGCTCAACTCCAGCTTCAACCTGCAAATGAATGGCGAGCTCGGCGACGGCATCCGCGTCGCGGCGGCCATTACCGACGAAAACCTGCCCATACAAGCCGAGGGCAACACCCAGCAATTGCGGGAGTTCGACCGCATCTTCATCCAGTTGGAGCGCAACCGAACCCAGCTCATCGCCGGCGACTACGAGCTGCGCCAGCCCAACGGTTATTTTATGCAGTATTTCAAAAAATTGGAAGGCGCCACCCTGCGCACCCCCATCCGGCATGGAGGCGAAGGCGAGCTGCAAACCCAGGCCAGCGTGGCCATTGCGCGCGGGCAGTTTACGCGGCGGCAGCTAACCCCCATCGAAGGCAACCAAGGGCCCTACAAATTGGCCGGCGCCAATGGGGAGCGCTATGTGATTGTGCTGTCGGGCACCGAGCGCGTATTTCTCGATGGCCGCCTGCTGGAACGCGGTCGCGACCGCGACTACATCATCGATTACAACCAGGGCGAGCTCACTTTTATGCCGCGGCGCCTCATCACCAAAGACAGCCGGATCACGGTAGAGTACGAGTACGCCGACCAGCGCTACCTGCGTTCGCTCTATGCCATCAATACCGAGTACCGCTATGGCGGCTGGCGCCTGTATGGCAATCTATACAGCCAGCAGGACAGCAAGACGGCCACAGGCGACCTGCGCCTCACGCCCGCACAACGCGCTTTCCTGCGCGATGCCGGCGACGATGCCGCCGGTTTGCTGAGTCCGGGCGTAGACACCCTCCAGGGCTTAGCTTCCCAGCGCGCCACCTATGCCTGGATAGATACCACCCTCAACTGCGGCGGACGGGATACCGTAGTTCGCTACCTGAGCTATACCGCCGACCCCGAGCTGGGGCGCTACGTGGCTACCTTTACCTTTGTGGGCGAGGGCCAGGGCCACTACCAACCCGACCCCAATCAGGCCGCCAATGAACGCGTATACCGATGGACGCCGCCCGACCCGGCTACCTGCCTGCCCACAGGCAGCTACGAACCCGTGCTACGCCTGGCTGCGCCCACTCAGCAGCGCCTCTTCACTGCCGGCGCCGAGTACGAAGGCCGAGGCGGGCGGTTGCGGGTGGAAGCGGCCCTGTCTGACCAGGATCTCAATCGCTTCAGTACCCTGGGCGAGGCCGACGATCAAGGCTATGCCGCCCGCTTCGACTATAGCTTAGCGCGCGCCTTGGGGCCCGACAGCACAGGCTGGAAGGCCAATCTGAACGTAGGCTACGAGTGGGTACACCGGCATTTTCAGCCCGTAAACCCCTATCGATCGCCGGAGTTTCTGCGCGACTGGAACTTAGCTTCGGTGCTGGGCATAGGCGCTACGGCTCCTGCCGAAGAGCATCTGGCTGCCGCCGAGCTCAGCTTGCAACACCCCGGCTGGGGGCGCTATGCCTACCGGGCTTCGACCTTTCAGCGGCTGGGCGATTACAGCGGCTGGCGCCACCAGGCCGATGCCCGCCTCGACCGCAACGGCTGGCGGGCGGCGGCCCAGACGGGCTGGGCCGCCGCCCGCGAAGCTACTCGCTCCACCCGCTTTTGGCGCCCTTCGGCCTCGCTGGGGCGAAACTGGAAAAAAGCCGGCGGCTGGCAAACCGACTTTGCCTTCGAGGCCGAGCGCAGCGAGCGCCAGCCGCTGGCCGCCGATACCCTTGAGCGCAGCAGCTTCTACTACCGCCGCTATGTGGCTACATTGGCCAGCCCGGTTGCCAATGGGCGCCAGCTCAGCGCCAGTTGGCGTCGGCGGCTCGACCTGCTGCCCCGGGGCGACAACTTCACCGCCGGCCCCCGCGCTACCGAGGGCGAGCTCAACGGACAGTGGGCCTTTTCGCCCGACCTTCAGCTCGGCGGCGTATTCACTTACCGCAGGCTGGAAGTGCCCGACACCTTAGCCGCAGCCCAGCAGCCTGGCGAAACTTTTTTGGGGCGGCTCGACCTGAATTGGCAAGCTTGGAAGGGGGCCGTGCGCACCAATACCACCTATGAAATTGGCGCCGGCCAGGAACCCCGTGTAGAATTGATATACCTGTTTGTAGGCGCCGGCCAGGGGCAGTACATCTGGCTCGACAGCCTCTACAACAACGATGGAAAAATACAACCCAACGAGATGGAGCTGAGCCCTTTTCCGGACTTAGCCGACCATGTGCGCATCACTCTTTTTACCGACGACTTCATTCGCACCGACAATGTATCGCTCAACCAAAGCCTGCAATTGGACCCCGAGCGGCTATGGCGACAGGCCAAGGGATGGCGTAAGCAATTAGCCCGCTTCTCGCTGCAATCGAGCCTGACGGTGAACCGCAAAACCCAGTCGTCGCCGGCGGTGCAAGCCTGGAACCCCCTGCAATGGAGCCTGCCCGACAGCGCCCTTACTTCCATCAATGCCAGCCTCCGCCATGCGCTGTTTTTCAACAGGCGCCATCCCCGCTTCGACGTTCAGTTGGAGCAAACCGACCAGCGGCGGCGATTGGTGCAAACCACCGGCTTTGAGAGCCAGCGCCGCACAGAATATACCCTGCGGCTGCGCTACAACCTCAATCAGACCCTCAGCAGCCGGGCGGCTATCGGCTGGGGGGAACGGGCTGCCGACTCGGAGTTTTTTGACAACAAAGACTACCAACTGGGCTTCCTGAAGCTGGGGCCCGAACTGACTTACCAGCCGGGGGCCGATTTCCGGGTAGGCGGGCGCTATACCTGGCAACAGGAGCGCAACGGCTTAGCTACTGCCGAATACATGGGGCGCCACGAGCTGAATGCCGAAGCGGCCTATCAGCGCTGGCTGCGCGCCAGTCTGAGTTGGGTGCAGATTGATCTGGAGGGCGACCCCCGCTCGCCGGTGGGTTTTGCGCTGCTTAACGGTTTGCAACCCGGCGCCAACTGGCTGTGGAATCTGACGGCCACCCGCCAACTGGGCCGCTACCTGCAACTCACGCTCAGCTATGACGGCAGGCGCACCGGTAGCGCCCGCCCCGTACACGTAGGGCGGGCGCAGGTGACGGCCTTGTTTTGAGCCTCAGAACCGGGTCTCAATGCCTATTCGGATCGACGCCAGGTTGAGGTCGAAATTAAAAACGCTAAAGTCTCTACCGACCGTGGAGTTTTCGATCTCCCAATTGCCGGCCAGATAGCTCAGGCCGCCGATATTGAGGGTAGCTCTCATGCGTGGGCTAAACGCGTAGAGGGCGCCGAAACCCAAGGCCAACTCAACGGAGCGTATCTCTTCTTCTCGGGTGATATCGCCATTTTGTATGTCTTCGTAGCGCTCCCTCCTATAGCTGACAGCGGGCTGAAGGAAGACGCGGAAGTCGTTGCCGGGGTTGAAGGCGTACCGCATAAAAATACCCGTGCCTAACTGTCGGCCGTTGCGTCCTATATCGAACCGAAAAGGGGTGGTAAAAACCAAGGCATCCTCGGCGGTGAACTTGCTGGAGCCGTACAAAAAGCGGAGGGCCATCATCCAACGGCCGCCTCGCCATTCGCCGCCGATGTAGGGCGCAAAGGTAAAAGACCGGCTGCGGGTTTGGTCGTATATGATCGCAGGGCCGCCGGTTTGAGGTAATACGACCGTTTCAGCGAGGGAAACGCCGTTCTCCTGGGTAGTAAAATTGATGGATCCACCCAGTACCCAGGCCCCTTGAGCAGCGGCGCCGGGGGCATACATAAGCAGGGACAGCAGCGCCAGGGCGGCGGAGAGAAAAAGGTTTTTCATGGTATAAAAGGTTATGGTTTATGAAACATCAGCGCTCCGCTGGGTGCATCAGGGCGCCATCGGGCGGGGCGGCCCCTTGGCCAAATGGCGATGAGGGCCATCCAGACAAATATAGGTTGCACCGACAAAATTCCGGGCATATAATTTTCCAAGTCAGGATTTATGAATCTTGACTTGGAGAGGCATAACGGAGCGGGCTGCTCATGGTCGCCTTGCGGCTTGAGGAGACAGGCGCCCCGGGGCAGGGGTGGAAGCGGTATGGCTGCGACCCCTAAGGGAGCGGCCATAAGAGCGGACGACCCGGTGGCGGGCCGGCCCCTGCAGCAACCGTTATCCGGGGGTATTGGCCTCGGGGCCGGCCCGACAGCCCCCCAAAAAAATCAAAGCGCATGGGCTGTTTTGAGCTCATAGCCTGCCAATGCGACGATGAGGGCCATCTCTCCTGCAAAATAGGCTACCCCCAGGGCGGTGAGGCCGGGATAATGGGCGATGACGAGCCCCAGGGTGAGGCCGCAGTACAACAGGTTGGCGGCGGCGATGAGCCTCAGCAGGAGGCGTTGGCGACGCGGGCGCAGGGCATAGCAACTGAGGGAATAGGCGGCAAAAAGCGCGGCGATGAGGGCCAAAGGCCAGACTATGGCGGGGGGCATACCGGCGACATGAGGCATGAGAGCCAGCGCGCTAAGAAGGGCGGCGGAGAGCAGGGCGCCGAGGCCGTCGATGAGAAAGAGGGTGCGGGGGGCGAGCAGCATAGAGACTGAATTGGGGGTGAAGAAATGATTAAACATTTTAAAACCAAAAATGAGAAAAATAGCTCACGAATATGCGGCGTCGCTTAAAAAAATCCTACCTTGGCCTATCAAATGCCACCCGATTCCCGCCCTCAATCCGATGTTCAATCATGCAAGTAAAAACAGCTATTTTGGGTTTTGGCAATCCGGTGCGCAGCGACGACGGGGTGGGTTGCTTTGTCATTGAGCAGTTGCAGCAGCAGCGCGGCGCCCTGCCTGCGGAGACGACGCTGCTGGATATGGGCACCTCGGCGTTTGAGATGCTGTTTCAGTTGCAGGGCCATCAGCGGCTGGTGCTGGTAGATGCCGTGGTGAACAGCGGAGAGGCCGACGGCGCCATATTCAGGCTGCCCGCCGATGAGGTGGAAACGGCCGTGCAGGACGACCCCATGGTGTTTTTGCACAGCCTGAAGTGGGATCAAGCCCTGTCGTATGCCAAAAAGATATTAGGCGAGGCCTACCCCGCCGATGTGGCCGTATACCTGATAGCGGTGAGCAATACCCGCTTAGAGGTGGGCCTGAGCCCCGAGGTAGAAGTGGCCGGGCGGCGGGTATGCGATCATATTTTAGCCGAACTGAACGTATGAGCGACGTAAAACTAAAAAACCGCCATCTGCTGGTAGCCGGCGCGCTGGCTGAGCAGGTTTTTGGGGCCTCGGCCCAGGCGCATGTGGTGTATTATGCGCAGCACCGCTCGTTGTTGCTGGCGCCTATGGAGGATGATCTCTTCCCGACGCTGCACAAAACCGGCCTGCAAATGCTAAAAACGCGCAACCTGCAGGGCGACAAAAGCTTGTCGCTGGAGGAAATACTGATCGATAATGAAATTGACGACGCCGACCGGGACTTGGTCTTTCAGCACCATCCGGGTATGCTGCACGTAACGCTTTAAAAAGGGAAAGACCATGCTTTCAATATACGCTCCGGAGGAGCTTATCCCCATACTGCGGGAATACATAGCCACCGAAGACCGCCTCGACGAATTAGTGGAAGTACACGATCTGCTGGCGGCCCGGCCGGCGCCCAGCGCTTATCACTTCATTGTGCGGCCGCGGCAGGGCATTGTGCATACCTTCGACTGGCACAATGTGATGGCCCCTTACCTGCTGCCCGAAGAGATTGAGCTGACGCGGGATAACCTGTTGGGGTTGGTCTTTGCCAAAATAGACAACTGGGAGCAGGCCGAGGCATATACCCAAAACAACCCCATGCTCTGGCATGAGCTGCGGATGTTGTTTCAGATACAAAAGGGGATTCCCTCCGACCCGGGCGAACTGACCTCCAGCTTAGCCGCTTTTGAGGAATACCGCTTCTGCCACAACTCGGCCATACTGCACCACTATGCGGCTACGGAAGAGAGCTTTGACCCCGAGAAGACGCGTTACTTCTACCGGGAGGCCATACAGAGCGCGCCCAATGGAGAGTATGCCGCCTTCACGGCCCGCCAGATGGCCGCCTTCCTTCAGGATATGGGCGAATTGGACATGGCCGAAACGACCCTGCAACAGGCGCTGCCCCAGGCCCTCTCCGACGATGCCGCGATGGCCCTCAAGACAGGGCTGTGCGGAGTATGGATGGCCAAACTTACGGTGCCCTACGACAGGGCGCTGCTGGAGCATCTGAAAAGCACCCTTTGGGAGGTACTGCAATATTACGAGCGCGAAGACCGGCAGGAGGAGATAGCGCTGACGCTGGTAGAGGCGGCCCGAATAGCGCATTATACCGAAAGCTGGTCGGAGGGGCTGGGCTACATCAACCGGGCCATTGCCATCTTTGAAGCGCAGGATCAGGAGGCATTTCTGGCGCCGGCTCATTATCAGCGGGCGCTGCTGCTGTACAGTTGGGCTAAAAAGGGCAATCCGCAGTTTTTCCAGGGGGCTTTGGATAGCTTCAAGATAGCGGCCGCGGTCTTCAACCGCGAAAATGCGCCCGATGTGTTTGCCGAAATTCAGCAGTACCTGGGCATCATCTACGCCGAGATGCCCGACGAAGCCCTCAAGCGCAGTATGTGGGCGGCCATATCGTCGTCGTCGTTTCAGGAGGCGCTGCGCTACTATACCCGCGAGGAGCGCCCCTACGAATATGCAATGGTGTGCAACCACTATGGCAACGCCCTCACCAAGTACCCTCCGGCTACGCATACCGACAACATCGAAAAGGCGCTCTTTTACTACAACGAGGCGCTGAACATACGCACCGCCGAGGCCCTGCCCGTAGAGCGGGCGGCTACCCTGCTCAACTACGTGGAGGCCTGTTGGAGCCTCAACCTCGAAGGCCGGGGCGCGGGCGAGGAGGTCTTTGCCGATATGCTGGCCAAGGCGCAGGAAGCGCAGGCCCTGGCCATTGACCCACAGATGCGCGACGAAGCCGCACAGCAATTGGCCCGATTGGAAAACCTGCGGCAGACTTTAGCCGCTGAAACCGAACCCCATGCATGAGATTTCATTAGTGCGCACCATCTTCCGCACCTTAGAAGACAGCTTCCCTCCTGAGGAGTTGCGGCGCTTAGAGGCCATTGAGCTCAAGGTGGGGCCGCTGTCGAACGTAGAGCCCATACTGCTGCAAAATGCCTTTGAGGCGGTATTGGAGTCGGAGGAGACCCGATTTCAGGGGGTGGCGTTGCGCGTAAACGTCATTCCGGTACTGGTGTATTGCGTCGAGTGCGACCGCACCTCGGAGGTAGAGAATTACCGGTTTGTATGCGCCTGTGGCAAGCCCTGCTCCAACGTGGTGCAAGGCAATGAGCTGCTGATAGAGCGGGTGGTGATGCGGGACAATTGATCTACATTGCGCCCCAGCGCCGCTCTATATAGGCGCGTATGCGCACGGCGCTTTCGTAGTCTTCCTTTTCTACTACTTTTTTCAATAGGTCCTCCAGCTCTGCCAAGGTATATTCGGCTAAGGAGCCCTTCTTCTGGCGGCCTACCATCGAGGAGGTGAGGATGCCGGCTTCCTCCATAACGTGATCGTAGATAAAAATGGGCGCATTGAAGCGCACGGCCAGTGCAATGGCGTCGGAGGTGCGGGCCTCTACGAGGAGGGAATCGCCCTGGGCTGTCTGCAAAGTCAGGGTGGCGCAGAACACCCCGTCTTTGATCTGGTGGATGAGCACCTCGCGCAACCGGCCGCCTAAGGCGTCTACTACGCTCTTGAGGAGATCGTGGGTAAGGGGGCGCATGGGCTGCATCTTCTCCATAGCGATGGCGATGGCCTGGGCTTCTGCCCCCCCGATGATGATGGGTATGCGGTGGCTGTTGCTGACGTCTTCGAGTACCAGCGCATAGCTGCCGGGATGCGACTCGCTGGTGGAGAGGGCGGCGACGATGAGTTCTATTTTTTGGGGCATGCGCTTAGTGTTGAATGAATTGGCAAAGCTCGTCGAGGTCGTCGAAGGGGGCTACAACCGCGCCATCGGAAAACAACTTAAACAAGCCGTTGGCCTCAATTTCTATCTCATAGCCGCCAAGGGTAGCGATGCGATTGCCTGTATCAGACAGCACGGGCAGCTCGTAGGCGCTTAGCGCCAGCAACAGCCATTCGCGCGGGGTTTGAGGCGAGGGGGTCATGCGCCGTATAGGTTTTCCCAAATGACTTTGACGCCCAGGGCGATGCACAGCAGCGACGACAGTACCGTGAGCATACTGCGGGCGCCCTGGCTCAGGTTGAGCTTGCGGGAAAAGGGCAGGCTAAACACCCCCGACGCCAAGAGCATGCCCGCAATGGACCCCGCCCCGAAGACGAGCAGGTAAGCAATGCCGTCGAAGCTGCTCTTGAGGTTGGCCATTACGGCCAGCACCAGCGCGCCGCTGCCCGCCAGACCGTGTACCAACCCTACCCCATAGGCCAGTCGGTGGTTGTGGGGCTCGTGCTGATGGTGGGCCTGCTGATGATAGCGTTCGTGTTGCCAGGTTTTTACCATGCGGTGTACGCCTAAGATGACGAGCATAAGGCCCACCCCGGCTTCAAAGTAGCCAAAGGCGGCGTCGGTGATGGCCACCCGCGCCATGATCATCAGCAGCCCGATGGCTAAGATGGTAGAAGTATGCCCCAGCCCCCAGTAGACGCCGTCTTTGGCGGACTCCCATACCGAGCGCCGCCGCGTGACGATGCTGCTGACGGCCAACAGGTGATCGACCTCAAAGGCGTGGGTAAAGCCCACCACGGCGGCAAACAAAAGAGGAAATGCGGTCTCCATAGGCTAAAGTTGGTAAAATGCTAATCGATGATTGCCCGTATCCGCTACCGCCAACAGGCCGCCCTCGCCCGCAGACAGGGCAAAGGGCCAGTACAGGTTGGCGTCGGTGCCCATGACGGTCTCGGCGTTTTCGCTGCCGGTATGGAAGTCGGGTTTGCCCAACAGGCCATCGGCGGCGGGGCTGTTGTGGGCAGGCCAGGCGCTAAAGCGCAGTATGCGACTGTTGCCGGTATCGGCCACTAATAAGCCGCCATCGCTGAAGGCGCTGTCGTAACACCAACTCAGGGTGTGGGCCCCGGGGTAGAGGCCGTACTGGTTTTGCCCGTTGCTGTGGAGATCGGGCTGACCAATGATTATGGCAGCTTTTTCGGTGAGGGCGTCGCGCCAATGTCGCCACAGCAGCACCCGGTAGTATTGGGTGTCGGTGATGGCTAAGGCGCCGTCGGGGCTGATTTTTACGGAATAAGGCCAGATGGGGTCTTCATTTTCATAGTCGCGGGTAGTAAAATCGGGCTTGCCCAGCACGGCGTCGGCATGGGCGTAAGACCGGGTGGGTATGCGCTCAAAAAAGAGGGCGCGCCGGTTGCCGGTATCGGCTATCCAAAGGCTTTGGCCGTCGCTGAAGACGCCATAAGGCCAATACAGCGACTGCCCCGTAGGCAGCGCGCCTACGCCGCCTACATTGGGCTGGTTGTGCCCGAAGTCGGGCTGCCCCAGTACCACATCGGCGGGCTGCCCATTGCGCACGGGAAAGGTATGCCAAATGAGCACCCGGTGGTTCCAGGCATCGGCTACGATGAGGCGGCGCCCATCCGACCATACTCCCGAGGGGTATTGCAGGGTTTGGGCCGAAGCGTCGCCCCCGGCATTGCGGCCGGCCGCATCGGCCGTATCCTGGCCCAATACCAGATCGGGCTCCTGATGGAGTTGATGCGGCAACTGATGCCAGATAAACACCCGGTTGCGGCCCGTATCCGACACGGCCAAGCCCCCGCCCGCATACAGGCATACGCCCCGGGGCGCCAGCAGGGGCATCCCTTCCGGCCCCCGAAACCAGCGCGGTTGGGGGGCGGCCGCGCCTTCAGGAGCGGCGGCGGCCTGGGTAGGCAGCGCTGCCTTTTTTAAAGTAATGTTGAGGATAGAGTCGCTCACGAGCTGTTTTTTTTAGCAGATGCGAGGCAACTGTTCGCCAACAGGCATATTAACTACCCGGCGGCCGCCAATGCGGCTGTGGTACAGTACCTGCCGGGGGTGTTCGGCCGTCACGCTGCCGATGATGGCGGCGTGGCGGCCCTTATCGTCTTCGCGCAGCACTTCGAGGGCCGCCTCGGCTGCCTCGGGCGCCACAAAGGCCAGGAATACTCCCTCGTTGGCCACATAGAGCGGATCGAGCCCCAATAGTTCGCAGGCGCTGCTCACTTCGTCGAGCACGGGTATGCCCTTCTCCTGTAGGTCGATGCCCAATTGAGTATCGCGGGCCAGCTCGTTCAGCACGGTGGCCACGCCGCCCCGGGTGGGGTCGCGCAGCAGATGCACCTCCGGGCCGCAGGCGTCGAGCAGCCGGGCTACGGTATGGTTGAGATTAGTGGTATCGCTCACCATGGTGGTTTCAAACTCCAAGCCCTGGCGCACGCTCAATATGGCTACGCCATGAGTGGCTATGGGGCCGCTGACGATGATCTGGTCGCCGGGCTGCACCCGAGCCTTCCGGATGTCGGCCCGGGGGTGCATAACGCCCACGCCGCTGGTATTCACAAACACTTTGTCGCCCTTGCCTCGCTCTACCACCTTGGTGTCGCCCGTAACGATGCTAACGCCGGCGCTTTCAGCCGCAAACTTCACCCCCAGCAACACCTCCCAAAACTCGGTCATGGGCAGGCCCTCCTCTAAGATGAAGGCCAAGGAAAGGTAGCGCGGTATGGCGCCGCACATGGCTAAGTCATTAACCGTGCCGTTTACCGCCAGCTCGCCTATGTTGCCGCCCGGAAAAAAAATGGGCGAAATGACATAGCTGTCCGTAGAAAAGGCCAACCTACCGGCCTCCACTTCAAAAGCAGCCCCGTCGTGATGCTCGTCGAGGAGCTCGTTGCGCAACAGATCGAAGACGCCGCTCTCCAACAGTCGGTTGGTCAACAGCCCCCCGCTGCCATGCCCCATGGTGATGATGTCGAAGTCGAGCTTCGGCATAGGGCACTGCAATTGCATTTTTATCCTGTCCATACTAAAAGTACAAAGTAAAGGCTAAGCGCGCAAAAAAGGGCGTGCCTGGCGTAAAGTGAATTTCCTCTACGGGCTCAGGCTCATCGAAGAGCCGGCTCTCGGTAGCAAACTGGGTTTCCTTCCACTGCGTATTGGCTATGTTCTGGATGTTGAGCCCCAGTTCCCAGCGCTCGCGGGCGTAGTTGAGTTGCAAATCGGTCACAAAGTAGCCCTCGGCTACGATGGAGTTGTCTTCATTAGCCGGCCGATTGGCTAAGTAGCGGTAGCGCAACGAGCCGCTGAAACCCTTAAGCCCGCTCATCGTCAGGCCGCCTACGGTGGTGAAGGTCGGCGCCAGCGGAATGTAGTTTTCACCCTTTGGGTCTTCCACCGAGCGCGGGTCGGTCCAGTTTACATCCACGTCGGCAAAGAGCCAGTTGGTGAGCTGGTACCGAGCCGCCAGGTCAAAGCCATAGCGACGGGTTTTGCCGCTGGGCTCCACTACGCCGGCATCGCCCACATACACAAACTCCTGATCGAGCCACAGGTACCAAAAGGCCGTGTTGATGAACAACTGAGGGGTGGGTTTCCAGTTCCAGCCCAGGTCGGCGCCATAGGCTGCCGGCAGAATGTCGCGCCCGCCTTGGGGTACTACCACCCGGGTGTCGTTGGAGTGGAAGCCCCTGCCGGTGTTGAGGTACAGCTGGTGGCGTTCGTTGGGGGTATATGAGAGGTTGATCTTGGGCGACACAATGCCCGCATTGGCTTCGCGGCGCATATTGTCCATCAGCTTGTTGACGTAGGCGTTGAAGAAGTGGTCGTAGCGCAACCCCACTTCGGCTGAGAAGTAGCGCGAGAAGCTCAGTTCCTGGCTCGCAAAGAGGGCTACATTGGCTTCGTCTACATCCCCAAATTGCAATTGCTCTTCGGTGATGGTCCGGTTGCGGGTATTGGCCAGCTCCACATCGCGCACCTGATCCTGGCGGTATTGCACCCCTACCACGCTGCGGCCATTTACGCCGCCTAAGCTGCTGGGTACGGCATAGCTGCCATTGTAGCCAAAGAGGTTGCGACCTTCGCGCTGTTTTATCTGGTCGCCATTTACGGGGTCATCCAAGAAAAAGGTGAAGTTGGAAAACAACTCAAAATCATAGCGACTGAAGAAGACCTGATTTTTCAGCAGCCCGCCATTGGCCGTCTGGGTTAGCCATTGGGCGTTGAGGTTGCTACGCGAGGTTTCGCCCCCCTCCGTGGGGTCTATCGAACCATAAAAAGAGATCAGGCCCGAGGCCACAGCCCGGTCGGGTATCTGGCCGGAGTGGTTCCAGCGCGACCAAAAGTGGGAGGCCGTTAGCGTCATACGGGTGCGCGCGCTGAGGTCGCCGCTGTAACGGCCCTGCACATTCACCCGATTGAAGTACTGGGGCGCGTCGAAGTAGCTGTCGGAGTAGCTGTACTCTGCGGCCACATAAGCCGTCTGGTTGCGCTCGCGGGCAGCCTGCCCCAACAGATCGAGGCCCACTACGCCCCGAGCGGTTCCGTACTGTCCTGCTTCGGCCTTCACAAAGCTGCGCTCCAAGCTTTCGCGGGTGCGGAAGTCCACCCAGCCGGCCGTCACGAAGTTGCCCTTATCGGCCCGGTACGGCCCCTTTTCAAAGTCTACGCGCTCTACCAGCTCGGGTATGATGAAGTGCAGGTCGGCGTAGCCCTGGCCGTGGGCGTGGCTCACCATATTTACGGGCATCCCGTCTACGGTGAGCTGAATGTCGGTGCCGTGGTCGATGTCGAAACCCCTGAGGAAGATTTGCTCAGCCTTGCCGCCGCCCGCATGCTGCCCCATAAACAGGCCGGGCACCATGCGCAGTATCTCCTGAGAGTTCAGTATAGGGCGCAGCCGTATATCTAACCGGCTTACTACCTGGTTGCGGTGCGCGCCATAGGCCTGCACCGTTACGGCTTTCAGGTCTATGTTGCTGCGCTTGAGCAGTATGGTCATGTTGCCGGCGGCGTTCTCGCCGGCCGTCGCTTGTTGTGCATAAGGCTCATAGCCTAAATAAACTACCTGTATCTTGTAGCTTTGGCCAGCCGCCAGTTGGCGTATTACAAAGGCGCCATTGTCGGCAGTCACCGCCCCTTGGTCGCCGTCGTTCAGCAGCACGGTGGCCCCGCTCAGCGGCTGTCGGGTGGCCTCATCCAGCACCCGGCCGCTCAGGGCGGCCTTTTGGCTCCAGGCGGTTACGCCCAAGGCCAGCAAAAAGAAAAAAGTAATGCTTGTTTTCATCAGTCTAAACGGTTATGTTGTCTATAGCTTGCGAAAAGTGATAGTAGGCGGCACACGCGCCTTCCGACGACACCATCGGGGCCCCCAGCGGGTTCTGCGGCGTGCACTTTTTGCCAAACTGCGGGCATTCGTGCGGCTTCTTGATGCCCTTCAGCACCAGCCCGGCTATACATTCGTCGCTCTCCGGCGCCCGCTCAATATCGATGGCAAACTTCAGGTTGGCGTCATAGGCCGCAAACTCCGGGCGCAACTCATAGCCGCTCAGCGGTATGTTGCCTATCCCCCGCCATTCGCGGTCGCTCACCCCAAACACCTGCTCAATTACCTTGCGCGCCTCGGGGTTGCCCTCAGGCTTCACCACCCGGCTGTACTGATTCTCCAACCGATGCTCGCCCCGCTCCAATTGCCGCACCGTCATCAGTATGCCCTGCACCAAGTCTACTGGCTCAAAACCCGTCACCACTATAGGTATCCGGTAGCGCTCCACCAGCGGCCCGTACTCATCTACACCCATGATGGTGCACACGTGGCCGGCCGCCAAAAACGCCTGTATGTGCGAGTCGGGGTCGTTCATCACCGCCTCTATCGCCGGCGGCACCAGCACATGCGAGGTCAGGATCGAGTAGTTGGTCGCCCCCGCCCGCTGCGCATGCAATACCGATAGCGCGTTGGCCGGCGCTGTGGTCTCAAAACCCACCGCAAAAAACACGACCTCCCTATCCGGATGCTCTCGCGCAATCTTCAGCGCCTCCAACGGCGAGTACAAAATCCGCACGTCGGCTCCGGCTGCTTTAGCCTCCAACAGGCTGTGGCGCGAGCCCGGCACCCGCAGCATATCGCCATACGAACACAAAATCACACCCTTGTCCAACGCCAGATGCACCGCCTTGTCTATCAGGTGCAGCGGCGTCACGCATACCGGGCAGCCCGGGCCATGCACCATGCGCACCGTGTCGGGTAGCAGTTGCAGAATGCCATTTTTCACCAAGCTGTGGGTCTGCCCCCCGCATACCTCCATGATGGTCCAGGGCCGGGTCGCCGCACGCTTTATCTCCTCTAAGTAGCGGGCCACCACATCCGCATCGCGGTATTCGGTCATGTATTTCATAGCTGGGTATGTTCTATCAGTTCATCAATTTCGCCTATCTGCGAGAGGTACTCAAAGGTCTTCTGCGCCTCAGCCTCATCCACCACGCTTATCGCTACGCCCACGTGCACCAGCACATAGTCGCCCGATTTAGCGTGAGGCACCATCTCCAAACTCGCCTCTTTTACAATGCTGCCAAATTGCACCTTGGCCATACGCACCAAGCCATCGTACTGATGCTCAATGGATTGAATTTTCCCGGGAATAGCAAGACACATAAGCTCTTCGTATTGCAAATGAAATAATAATCGTTGTTGTATGGCGCCCCATAGCCAGACGAAAGCCTGCCTTTGACATTTCTTCCGGGGCCTACCCCGCATAGCGCCCATTTCCATGAGCATCCTGCGCGGGGTCGCTACGCTGCGGGGCTCGCTCATCGCTCGGCCGGCGCCCTTTGAGGGGGGCGCCGTCTGGCGGCTAAGGCCGCCACCCCTCCGCATCGCTAGGCCGGGCGCTAAGCCCCATCCGCCACAACCTCCCAACGGGCTGTATAGGTTCTCCAAGTTAAGACGTTGGAAAACCCTAAGCCTCCACGGCTACCGAGCCAGCCGAGGCGGCTACTTTTAGCCCCCGCTGCTTCCAGCGCCATACCACCAACTGTCCGTAGGCAATGCACTCGTCGTTGGGTGGCAGTTGCCGGTGGAAATAAAGTTTAAACTCCGGTTGCAGCCACTGCCCAATGAGGTCTGTCAGCAGGGCGTTCTGAAATACGCCTCCGCTGAAAGCCAACGCGCCCACGCCCTGCTGCCGGGCGGTAGCGCCTATGAGTTTCACCAACCCCAGATGCCAGCGCGCCGCCGCCACTGCCGCCGTCATGCCCGCATCCAAGTCGGCCAGTAAATGTTGTAATCCGGCCTGCCATCTGCCGCTGCCGCAGGCGTCGGGGGGCGCTATGGCATAAGCTTCAGCCATCCATCCCGCCGGGTCGCCCAAATCCTTTAGCCCCTGCCGCGCCAGGGCTTCTAAACGCATGGCCGCTTCGCCTTCAAAGCTCGTCTTATCGGCCAGCCCCAACAGCGACGCCACCCCGTCGAACATACGCCCGGCGCTGGAGGTCTGCAACCCCGATCCCGACTTCAGCATATTGCCATACAGCGACCATTCTGCGGCCGAAAACCGCGCCCGCAGCCCGTCTTCATGGCCATCGCCCAGCGCATGGCACAGGCTCAGGGCCGATAGCCGGGGTTCGCGGGCCATCTTGTCGCCCAGCAGCCAGGGGAAATACGCCAGATGACCCACGCGCGTCATGCCCCCACCCGAAAACAGCAAAAACTCGCCTCCCCATATCTGGCCGTCGCTGCCTAAGCCCGTGCCGTCCCACACCACGCCCAGAATGGGCTCCGTAGCTTCCATCAGATCATTTTCACCCAGCACGGCAGCAAAATGCGCTTCGTGATGCTGCACTTTCAATAGCGGCGCCTCCCATTCGGCAGCCAACCGCTCAGCCAACTGGGTCGAGTGATAGCCAGGGTGCTCGTCGGCTACTAAGTAGCGGGGGCGCCACTGTAAAAGCCGCCCAAAGTGCCCCAACATCTGCGCGTAGCGCTCCTGGGCGTCGTAGCTGCCCAGATCGCCCAAAAAGAGACTCACATAAGTATTGCCCTGATGCTGCCCGGCAAAGGCGCTCTTCATATCGGCGCCAAAGGCCAGCACCGTCGGTTCTTCTGCCACATGGCCCGGCTCTATGAAAGTTGGCGCATAGCCCCGCGAGCGCCGCAGCATGATAAACTGTCGGGTGCGGGGGGTATACTGGGCCACCGAGTCGTCCTGTGGGGCTGTGATCTCTCTGTTATAGCTCAATACGCCGTCGGCAATACCCATCAGATGGCGCTCGGCCTGCTCGTCGGTATAAAAAATAGGCGAACCGTTGAGGTTGCCGCTGGTGGCCACCAAAGGGCGGCCATAGCCTTCGGCCAGCAGCGCCAGCAGGGGCGAATAAGGCAGCATAACCCCCAGCCTATCCAGCCCGGGGGCCAGCGCTTCAGCCGCTATGCCCGAAGCAGGGCGCTCCCGCAGCGCAGCCAGCACAATGGGCGCAGCGGAGCTCTCCAGCAGGGCGCGCTCGTCGTCGTGCAGGTATACGTCGCCTTCCAGCCTGCGGGCATCGGCATACAGTACGGCCAGAGGTTTGGCGGGCCGCCGCTTGCGCGCGCGCAGGGCGGCTATGGCCTGGGGTTGGGTGGCGTCGGTCATCAGTAGAAAGCCGCCCACACCCTTCACCGCCAGCACCGCACCGGCCGCCAATCGGTCTAAGGCATGGGTTAAAGCCTGCCCGTCGGCCGGGCCGCCATTCCAATAAAGGCTTATGCCGCAATCCGGGCAGGAGTTGGTTTGCGAGTAGTAGCGCCGGTCGTCGGGCCGGTCGTATTCGGCCTGGCAGGCAGGGCATAGCACAAAGGGCGCCATAGCCGTGCGGTGGCGGTCGTAGGGCAGGCCCCGCATAATCGAAAAGCGCGGCCCACAAAGGGTGCAAGTGGTAAAAGCGTAGCCGTAGCGGCGGTTGCCCGGCTCCCGGATGTCGCTCCGGCAATCGGCGCACAGCCCAAAATCCGGGGATAGCAATAGCTTTGGCGCAGCACCCGTATCGCTTTGCACAATATCGAAGCCCGAAAAAGAGCAGGGCGCCACCTGGGTCACCTCATGCCGGCTGATGCGCGCCAGCGGAGGCGCCTCGGCCAGCAGGTCGGACATAAAAAGCGCCAGTGCGCCCGCCTCGGCATTGACTTCAATATGTACGCCGTCGGAGGCGTTGTTTACCCATCCGTTCAGGGCATGCCTGCGCGCCAAGCGCCAGACGAAGGGCCTGAAGCCCACGCCCTGCACCTGCCCCTGAATGTGGATGTGGTAAGTGGTCATAGCCGCTCAGGATTAAGCCGTGAGCGCTTCTGCCGATTTTTTGGCCGCCACGCGGTCCAGCAGCCACTGGCACCAGGCATCGATGCCCTCGCCATTGGTTGAGGATACGGTGAGCACTTCTATCTCGGGGTTTACGCTGCGCGCATCCTCAACTGCGGCGGCTACGCTAAAGGGAATATAAGGCAGCAGGTCGGCCTTGGAAATCAGCACCATCTCGCTGGTGAGAAACATGCGCGGATACTTGCGGGGTTTGTCGTCGCCCTCCGTAGAGGCCAATAGTGTCACCCGGTAGTCTTCCCCCAGGTCATAGGCGGCCGGGCATACCAAGTTGCCCACGTTTTCGATGAACAGCAGGTCAAGCCCATTCACGTCAAAATGCTCAAACGATTGCAGAATCATCTGGGCCTCTAAATGGCATACCCCATTGGTCACAATCTGCATGGAGGGCACCCCCGCCTCGCGGATGCGGATGGCGTCGCGCTCGGTTTCGAGGTCGCCTACCAACACCGCCATTTTAATTTTATCCTTCAACCGCCGGGCGGTCTCCTGCATCAGGGTTGTCTTGCCGCTACCCGCCGATGAGGTGATGTTGACGAGCAAGGTGCCCTGCGCTTGCATTTTGTCGCGGATGCTTTTGGCCACAAAGTCGTTGGCCTTGAGCAAACTAAGCGTCGTATGGTCGCACTGTATGGCCCCCACTGGAAGGCGATTGGATTTTGCAAATGGCATATTCCCCTATTCTTTGAAAGAAAAAACGAGTCGTTCCCAACAAAGTTAGGTTAAGAGGCTCAACTGTAAAATGATTTTCGGCACTTAGTAAAAGATTCCTAAAACAAACGCATCATTCGGCCGGCGGCGGCTGTATCGCAACCACAAATTCTTCTTCCGTCATCACCTGCACGGTACCCAGCGCCTGGGCTTTTTTGAGCTTGGATCCCGCCTTTTCACCTACCACTAAGATGTCGAGGTTGCCGCTCACGGCGCTCACGTTTTTAGCGCCGGCAGCGGCGGCCTTTTCCTGGGCTTCTTTACGGCTCATGGTCAGTAGCGTACCCGTAAACAGAATGGTCTTGCCCAGAAATGGCCCCTCCGTAGCCGGCATGGGTGGGCGATCATCGTCGGTGGGGATCATATTTACTCCCAGCGCCTCCAACTCGCGCAACATAGCCACATGGGACGCCTCCCGGAAGTATGCCATCACATTCTGGGTAAGGGTGGGCCCCACATCTTTAATGTGTAAGTAACGCTCTTCGTCCCAGTCGGCCAGTTCCAGCACATGCCCTACCTCGGCCGCCAACAGTTTGCTGGCCTTTTGCCCCAGATGATGCACGCTCAGGCTGTGCAGCAGCCGCCATACGGGGTTTTGCTTGGCTTTTTCCACCGATGCCCGCAAGTTGGCGGCCGATTTTTCGCCAAAGCCCTCCAATTGGGCTATCTGCTCGTAGTTGAGGCGGTATACATCGGGCAGGGTGCGCAGCCAGCCCAACTCATAGAAGCGCTCTACAATCTGCTTGCCCATGCCTTCTATGTCCATTGCCGACTTGCCGACGTGGAAAATGATGCGTTGCAGGTTCTGGGCGCCGCATACGCAGTTGGGGCAGCGCCAGGCGGCCTCGTCGTCGGGGCGCAGCAGCGCTACGGGTTGGCCGGTGTCGTTTATAGGGCAATGTGTCGGCCAGATGATGGGCTGCTCTGTACCATCTCGCAGTTCATCCAGCGCCTTTACAATATAAGGAATCACATCGCCGGCTCGCTCAATGAGCACGCGATCGCCGAGGCGGAGGTCTTTCTCCCGGATAAAGTCCTCGTTGTGCAGCGAGATCGACCCGATGGTTACGCCGGCTAAGGGCACGGGTTCTACTTTGGCCACCGGCGTGATGGCGCCGGTTTTCCCTACCTGATATTCTACACTCAGCAGCCGGGTAGTGGCCTGCTTGGCGGCAAATTTGTAGGCGATGGCCCAGCGCGGGTGGTGCGCTGTGTACCCCGACCGCTCCTGCAGCACCCGATCGTCTACTTTTATCACCATGCCGTCAATCTCGTAGGGATAGGCTTCCCTACGGGCTTCCCAGCCTTTGATGAAGGCCATCACCTCTTCAATACCATTGCAGCGACGGCGCTCATCGCCATCGGCCGGTGTTTTGAAGCCTAAGGCTGCCAGCGCATCGAGGCTTTCGTAATGGGTGGCAAATCTATTGAGGCCATTCTGCCCATCTGCTGTTTCCGCAAACCCCAGGGTATACACAAAGGCCTCCAACCCCCGGTCGGCCACCTCTTTGGGGTCTTTCATGCGCAGGCCCCCAGTAGCGGTATTCCTCGGATTAGCAAACAAGGGCAGCCCCGCATCGGCCCGCTCCTCATTGATGCGTCCAAAGCTGTCTTTCCGGATCACTACCTCGCCGCGCAGCTCTACGCGGGCAATGCCTAAGCGGCTAAACTCCGCGCGCAGCGGTATGGATCGGATCACGCGGGCATTGGGCGTTATTTCTTCGCCTATGGTTCCATTGCCCCGGGTGGCGGCCCGAGTCAGCAGGTCGTTTTCATATACCAGCGCGATGGAGCCTCCGTCAAACTTAGGCTCCACAGCATAGGCAATCACCGCCTCAGCCGGCATATTGAGCAGGCGTTTGAGCTGTTGGTCGAACTCCCGCAAGTCTTCGACGTTGTAGCTGTTGCCCAACGACAACATGGGCGTCAGGTGGGGCGCCGAGTTAAAATTTTCAATGAGGTCGCTGGATACCCGCTGGGTGGGGCTGTCGGATACAATCAGCTCGGGATGAGCGGCCTCCAAAGCCTCCAGTTGTTTGAACAACTGATCGTATTCATAGTCGCTCACTACGGGGTCGTTGCATACGTAGTAGCGCCACTCATGGTAAACGATGAGCTTGCGCAACGCCTCAGCCTGCCGGGGGGCAGCTTGCGATCTTACGCTATCGTTGGGGTCTAAGTATTTTTTGGAAAGGTCAAATGCCTCTTTTTGCTCTGCGGCAGTGTACATAATGGTAAGGAGTAAATTTACCTCCCAAAGATAAGGCGTTTGTATTGTTTGTGGAACTTACTACCTTGGCTTTTCGTTTCCACAAAAAACATAGCGCATTGCATTCAGGAACGATCATAAAATCAACGGGAAGCTGGTATCAGGTGCGACTCGACGAAAGCGGCGAAATGATTCCCTGCCGCATCGTCGGCAAATTTCGCACCGAAGGGCTGCGTTTCACCAATCCCATTGCCGTAGGCGATAAAGTAGGCGTACTCATTGCTCAAAGCGATGAAGGCATCACCGGCGCCATCCAGAAGATAGAACCCCGCGCCAATTACGTCGTACGCCAGTCGCCCCGCCGCAAGCACGACCTCCACCTCTTAGCCAGCAATATTGATCAGGCTATGCTGTTGGCAACCATCGTACACCCTAACCTCAAGCAGGGTTTCATCGATCGGTTTTTGCTTATGACAGAGCCCTTCAGCATACCCACTACCCTCGTCTTCAACAAAGCCGACCTCTACGGCGAAGAAGAACTGGCCATCTTTGGCGGCCTCAAGGTCATCTACGAAAGCATTGGCTATGAGGTATTGCTGGTGTCGGCTCATACCGGCTTAGGCGTAGCGGAAGTGCGCAGCCGGCTGGCCGGTAAAACCACGCTGGTGAGCGGGCAGTCGGGCGTAGGCAAATCCAGCTTAGTCAACCATGTGCAGCCAGGTCTCGAACTGCGCACCCAGGAACTCAGCGACTACTCCGGCAAAGGGCAGCATACCACCACCTTCGCCGAAATGTTTACCCTGCCCGATGGCGGCTTCCTCATCGATACGCCGGGCATCAAAACCCTGTCATTCAACTACCTCGAACCTACCGAAGTGGCGCACAACTTCCGGGAGTTTTTTGAGCTGTCGGAAGACTGTCGTTTTGGCGGCAGTTGCCTGCACCGCAACGAGCCGGGCTGCGCCGTCAAAGCGGCCCTCAAGGCCGGAACCGTTAGCGAATTACGGTACGCCAACTACCTTGCCCTGCTCGAAGAAATAGAAGATCAGAACTATTGGGAGCGCCGCGAGGTGTAGCCTTACAACGCTTCCAATGCCTGCTCCAGATCGGCCATCAGCCAGTCTGGGTCTTCTAAGCCAATGTAAAAGCGCACTAACCGGAAGGAGATGCCGGGCACGGGTCGGCCTGGAATGTTGTAAAACCCGGCCATGGGAAGCATCAACGACTCATGGCCGCCCCAGCTTACCGCCATAAGGAAATACTTTACCCGGCCAATGAACCGCTCCATTTGCTCGGGCGTATCGGCCCGAAAATAGACCGAGAATAGTCCGCCGGCCCCACGCATCTGCCGGCCGGCCAGTTCGTACTGCGGGAAAGAAGGCAGCAAAGGATGCAATACCTGTTCTACTTTGGGGTGTTGCTCCAGCCGGCGGGCTATCTGCAAGGCGCTGTCGTTGCTGCGGGCTAAGCGCAGCGGCAGGGTGCGCAGGCCCCGCAAAATGAGGGCCGCATCGTGCGGGCTGATGATGGCGCCCAGTGTCATATATTCATTGGCGAAGATGTTTTCCAGTAGCGCCCGGCTCCCACATACCACGCCCGCCACCACATCGCTGTGGCCATTGAGGTACTTGGTAGCGGAATGAATCACCAGATCGATACCCAGTTGATGCGGCTGCTGATATAAAGGCGTACAATAGCTATTGTCGATGGCCGTTATAGCGCCCCGACTTCGGGCCAAGGCTGCACAGGCCTCCAGGTCTTGCAGGCCCAGCATAAGACTGTTGGGGCTCTCTAAGTACAGCAAGCGGGTGTTGGGCTGAAAGGCAGCCGCCAAGGCTTCCAGATCAGCGCCGTCGGCAAAGGTAGCCGCAACGCCAAAGCGGGGCAGATAAGCGGTCAGCAGGTGCTTCGTCCAGGAGTAGGGCGAGGCCACACAAACCACATGGTCGCCGGCGGCCACCTGGCTCATTACGGCTGCCGATATCGCCGCCGAGCCGCTGCCAAACACTAAGCAATCTTCCGTGCCTTCCAGCGCCGCCAGCTTTTGCCGCAGTATGGCCACGGTGGGGTTGTTGCCGCGCGTATACACATGCGCATCGTACTCGTGGGCAAAGCGCTGCCGGAAGTCTGCCAGCGTAGGGAAAACAAAATTGCTGGTTTGCATTATGGGAGGGGCTACAGCCTGATAATACAGGCTTCTCTCCTCTCCGAGATGATTGAGGATGTAGTTGATGTCTTGATCGGTTGTGTTCATGGCCAAATATAAATGAGATTTGGTGGGTAATCCATTGTCGATGGCCAAATATCCTCAATCTCCGGCAACTTGCTTTAAACATTACCCTTAACATGGGCAGGTATCGCATAGGTCTTGATTTGCCTGTAACCTTTATTTGACCAAAACCTGTCGGCGCGATTTACAACTCAGCGCCGATTTCCTAGTATTCGTCGCAAAATTCCAAGAGTCTGTTCCAAAAAAATAGCAACCTGGCGCGTACTAACTACATCTTTGCTGCAACGGATGACGCTTTGGTTTCGTCCTTACAACAAAATCACCCGAAAATTTTGTATCATGACTACCCGATTGTTTGTATTCAGTCTGTTTGCCGTTACTGCCCTGAGTTTTGCCTTTGCCGCTACGCCCGCCGCCCCCGTCAACGGCCCGACGGGCAGAGAAAGTATTTTCGACCGCATGTACAACCAACCTGTGGATGTTGTTGAAATCACCTTAGAGATGAACATGCCGGAACTTATGGCCAACAAGCGCACCGAAAACTTCATGCCGGCTGCCTTTACCTATCAGGGGCAAAGCTGGGACATCGAAGCCCGTGTGCGGGGTCGCTTCCGCCGCCGCGCCTGCGACTTTCCGCCCCTGCGCCTGAAGTTCCCTAAGCAGATGCTTACAGCCGGCGGCCTCAGCAGCCACAACTCCTTCAAACTCGTCACCCACTGCAACGCTACCCCCGAAAGCGCTGAAGCCATACTGCGCGAGCAGCTCACCTACGAGCTGTATGGTATGATTACCGAACAGAGCTTCCGCACCCAGCTTGTGAAGGTCACTTACAAAGACTCGGCCACCGGCGCCACCGACACCCACTACGGCATCCTCATTGAAGATACCGACGAAATGGCCGATCGCCTTGGCGCTGAAGAGTGCGAAGATTGCTACAACCAGCCTGTAGATCAGTTCCAGGCCGGTACGCTTGAGCGCATGAGCCTGTTTCAGTACATGGTAGGCAACAACGACTGGTCGATTGTGGGCGTGCGCAACATGAAATTGGTGCGCCTCACCGCCAACGGCCAATTGGTAGCCGTGCCCTACGACTTCGACTTTGCCGGCACGGTTATGGCCCCTTATGCCAAGCCCAACAGCAACATCGGTCAGCAATTTGTGGGCCAGCGCATCCGTCAGACAGAAGTAACCCTTGACCCTGCGCACATGAAGGCGGCCCGCGATGTGTTTTTCGCCAAAAAAGATGCCCTGATTCAACACGTTGAGCAGTACCGCCTTTTACCGCGCAGCACCCGCCGCGAAATTGTAGAATACCTCAACACCTTCTACCTCGAACTCGAACAGGGCGTGACGCTGGTGGCTCAGGTGAGGCCGTAATTACGCGGCCGCCGCCGCCAACGGTATGGTCATAGATGCAGTATACCTGCCCCGATTTTAGCGCTGCCCGGTAGTTGGCGCGTTTTATGGGTTCTTAGCGCCCGATTTTTAACACAAAGCCTTGTCTGGAACCAATGTTTCGGACAAGGCTTTATCGTTCTCTAAGCCGAGATTTGTGAATCCCGACTTGGAAAACTATATCTTTGTAACCTAACTATACTTCTCTAAATCCTTAATACCATGCGCCACTTTTTCTCCAATTTTGCCTTTTTGACTTTTGTCGCGCTCCTGCTCGCCGGCTGCTCCCTTGTCAAAACCACATCCACCGTAAGCAAATCAAAGCCTGCCGATGATACTTTTTTTGCCGAGCTCCCATTGTATTACCAGCAGGGCGACATTCCCAAAATAGATGTGGATATAGAAGGCAAAACGTACCGCTTTGCCATAGTAACGGGTACCATATGCACCATTGATTCGACGGTTTTAGCCGGTATTTCAGGCAAAAAAGTGCGCAAGGTTCGTATAAAATCTACCAACCGCCAGGTAGTTACGCTCGATGAGCTCAGCATAGCCGGCATTGCTTTTCACAAAGTGGGGATGGCGGTTATAGATATTACAGCTATGTCACGAAATTTAGCCGCTGATGCCTGTCAGTCGCCTTTTGATGGCGTCATCGGCGCTAACCTCCTGCGCGACGCGGCCTGGCAATTCGACTATGAGGGCGGCCGGCTGCGCCTCGCCTCAGATGCCTCCCGCCTGCCCATACCGCCCGGCGAAGCCCGGCATGCTGCGCTCGACATAGACCTGATGGGCGAGCCTGAAGTAGAGCTGCTCATCGAAACGAGTCTGCTGGAAAGGGTAGTGGTGCATACCGGCGATAAAAGCGGTCTGCGCCTGCCCTTGGCCACCCGCCATAAGGTGCGGCATCCCGAGCTGTTGCGCCCCGCCTATTATCAGCCGGGGCGGCGCATCGACACCAGTTATTACTATAAACCCGGCCGGGTGTTGCTGGGCGGCGTTCACCCCCTGCTGGAGCCCGAGATGCACATTCTCAACCGGCGCGAAGGCACACTCGGCAATCGCTTTTTATCGCAGTACGTTTTCACCATCGACTATCCGGGTAAGGCGCTCTGGCTGTACCGCCGCCCCGAGGCGCTGCCCTACGACCTTACCTCCTGCCGCTGTGGTTTTGGCTTTACCTATGCCCAAAATCACTGGCGCGTCCACTACCTGATATCAGGTACCGAAGCCGGCAACGTCCTGCAACTCGGCGACGAGATCATCAGCCTCAATGGCGTCAATCTATTGGGTTTGAGCCCCAGGGCCTACTGCGAAATTGACTGGCAAACCATCCGCCCGGAGGCCGAAGACCTGCTCATCACCATCCGGAGACAAGGAGAGGAGTTACAGTTTACTTTGCCGCGCGAAGGGGGTATATCCAGAGAGTAAGCAAGGGGTATTTTTTGAGGTTGTGGTTCTTCTGGCCAAGATTTATGAATCTTAACCAGGAGAACTATCCATGCCTGGATTTCGAGTTTATCCGGCCCGACAGCCCCCCAAAAACAACCATCAATAGCGGCTTATGCGCATGGGGGGGGGTAACTTGCCGGCGTTTATAAAGGGGTAGTCCAAACCTGGCGGGTCGGAACAGAGCCTCTTCAGAAGGCCACTTTCAGGCCTTGTTCAACGACCTGGGCGCGGCTGCGGATGCCTGCGGGCGGGAAGGCATCGTATAAAAACGTGTAGCGCGCAATGGCTTTTACGCGAGCGGTAATGGAAAGCTCAAGGCTGGACTCATGGCTGAGCCGAAAATCGGCTCCTTTGTCGAGCCGGGGCTGGTAATAGGTGGTGGTGATAAAGAGGCCGGGTAGCCAGCGGGGCAGGTTGAGGGTAGCAGACAGGTAGGCGCTAAGGCGATGTTGCCGCTCGATGGGCCGAGGGGCTACGGCGGCGGCTTCGTATTCGTACATATAGAGCGCGCCGGCATAGGCGTTGGCCCAGGGCCGACCCAGCCATTTGAGGCGCGGGCCGGCGCCTGATAATAGGCGGGTTTGGATGCCGAGCAATCGGTTGGACTGCAACTGGCCAAATACCTCCCAGCGCCAGCGCCCCCCGCCGAGCTTGCGGTTGTAGCGGGCATGCAGGAAGGCTGAATTGCTAAAAGCTTCGCCGTTGGCGCGGGAAAAATCGGCATTGGCGAGGAGGAGCCAGAGGTCGCGGTAGTTTTTCGACTTGAGCTGTAGCACTAAGGCGCTGCGGGTAGTGAGCAGACGTCTGTTGTTGTTGTCGGAAAAATGAAAACTGAGGTTGGCCTGACCGCCTACGCGCGCCGAGTCGGTGTGCAGCCTGCTACTTTCGATATTGACGATCTGGGCTGCCAGCGGCGTACTGCCAACAGCCATGAATGCGGCCGCTAAGGCTGCTTTAGTCAGCTTTTTGGTAAACGACATAATCCAATCTTTCCTGAATGACGGGCCAGCGCATAAAGAACAAAGGTATGAAATATTGGGCAGCAGGCTGAGCGATGGCCTGGAGGCTGGCCCGGGTTTTTTAAAACAGGCATATTTTATTATTTTATTTATGCCTTTTACTTAGATTTACAATTATATAGCCTTTAACGAAACCACCAACTGATGTTCCCCCAAAAATACCGTTCTTTAAGGCCATAAAACCGGGTATTATGTCGGAGTCTACTTTACTCATGCTTTTTTGGGTGTTGTGGCTGTTCGATCTGGGGCTGACGCTCTACGGCTACAGCGAGTTTGTGATGGGCTTGTTTGGGCAGTATGCGGCGCCCAACTCCACTTATATCAGTTTGTGGATCGGGCTGCTGGGCTTTGGCGCCATCGTGCTGTTTGGGGGGCTATACCTGCGGCAGGCGGGGCTGCTTAAGTCGGCGGTGCTGCTCGCTGCCGTGCCTGCGGCGCCGGCCTTGCTGTATGCCGCCTGGATACTTGTGATTATATTTTCCGGCAAAGGCTCGTCGTGGCGCTAAATTCAAGCTTATGTTCTGGTATCAATTTGCTTTTCTGAGCCTGATGGTGTTGGGCTACCAGGGTTTCCGCCTTGTGGGCGCCTCTTTTCCGCCGCTGTTGCTGACTCTCAATTTTTGGGTTGCCGTCGCCTTTTTAGGTTGGGGCGGCTACCATGCGCTGCGGGTCATCATCGACTGTATTGCATTGGGCGCCAGAGGCGAGATGCAGGCCGTGCATATGCGCAATGGCATTGTGCTGGCGCTGATGGTATACCTGCCCAAGGTGCTAATGTCGTGGTTTTTGATCCGGGAGGGATTTCGGTAGGCTAAGAGCGATTCAGACAGTCGCTTACTTTATCAAAACCCTTCTGATTGTCAGAGAGCACTACGAGTTTGTCGTTGGCCTCAATGACCGTCGAGCCGCTCGGGATCAGGTATTCTCCGTTGCGTTTGATCATGGCGATGATGGCGTTTTTAGGAAACTCCAATTCAACGATCTTTTTATTGGCCGCAAAGCAACTGGGCGTCACTTCTATCTCTTTCATGGCTGCTTTTTTGGGTATTTCGGTCAGGAATTTATCCATTTCCGAAGCGGGTTTCACTTTATCGGGCAGGGCCACATGCAGCCAGTGGGCCATCAGAGACAAGGTGGTACCTTGTAGCAGTACGGAGGTAACGGAAATAAAAAACACGATATTGAAGATCATATTGGCCTTATCGATGCCCGCCAAAAGGGGGTAAGTGGCAAATACGATAGGTACCGCGCCCCGCAGGCCCACCCAGGAGATGTAAAAACGCCGCCTGAGCTTCATCTTAAAAAACATGAGGCTGATGAACACACTAACGGGCCTGGCCACCAGAATAAGGAACAGCGAGATGAGCATACCTATGCCTGCTATGGGCGCCACCTGTGAGGGAAACACCAGCAATCCCAGCGTAAGGAAGAGTACGATCTGCATCAGCCAGGCCAAGCCATCATACATTTTGAGTATGGTCTTTTTGTGGATCAGGTCCTGATTGCCAAGATAAACGGCGCAGATATAAATGGCCAAAAACCCATTGCCTCCTATGAAGTCGGTAGCAGAGAACGTGATGAACATCAACGCAATAACCAACACCGGATAAAGCCCCTCAAAGTCGAGCTTGATGCGATTGATGATGATCTTGCTCAATCGGCCAAAAGCAAAACCGGCAACGCCCCCCACGATCATTTGCTGAAAAAAGATGGGGATAATGCTCCAGGCGCTTTGATCCTGATTTACGACCAGCGTCAAAAAAGCCAAGGTGAGCACGTAGGCCATGGGGTCGTTGCTGCCGCTCTCCAACTCCAGGGTTGGCCGGAGGTTTGTTTTCAAGCCCAGATTTTTTGACCGCAGTATGGAGAAGACCGCAGCGGCATCGGTAGAAGAAACGATGGATCCCAGGAGCATACTTTCGTAGAAGGTAAAATCGGTCAGCCACCACACAAAAAGGCCGAGTGTTAGCGCTGTGAGCAATACGCCCAGCGTAGAGAGCACCAATCCTTCCCTTAATATGGGTTTTACAGACTCCCAATGGGTATCCAACCCACCTGAAAAGAGGATAAAATTGAGCGATACGACACCAATAAACTGAGCTACTTTGGGGTTGTCGAAATAGATGCCGCCTATACCGTCGGAGCCGGCCAACATGCCTATGGATAAGAACAACAGCAGCGTTGGGACGCCAAATTTGTAAGACGTTTTGCCTACAATAATGCTGATGAAGAGCAGTATGGAGCCGATCAGCAGGATGTTTTCAATTGTTAAACTCATTCGCGTCTTTCCGTCTTTTAGCTCAATAACAAATTTTATGGCCGCATGTATTAAACGGGCCTCAGTGCAAGGTTGCTACGGGCAAGGGCTATTCCGTCGTTGATCAATTATCAGGGGGGTGGTTGCCCGGGCGAAGGATGGAAGCGGTATGCCGCCCCCCTTTTTTGAAAGGTTTATCCGCCGGGCAGGGATGGGGCGGCATAAGAGCGGACAGCCTGACCCCGCGCGCTTGCCTATACCCGCTGCGCCTCAAGGCGCTTAGCAGGCGGTTTGCGCGCGGGGGCGCCCCCAAAAAGAAAAAAGCGATTACTGCCGGGCGGCGTACCAGCGGGCGAAGTCTTTGGCTAAGTAGGTGAGGATGACGTCGGCGCCGGCTCGGCGGATGCTGGTGAGGGTTTCGGGCATAGCGCGCTCGTAGTCGAGCCAGCCGTTGCGGCAGGCGGCTAAGAGCATGGCGCACTCGCCGCTGACGTGGTAGGCGGCGATGGGCACATCTGAGACCTCTTTGAGGCGGTAGATGATGTCGAGGTAGTTGAGGGCGGGTTTCACCATGAGCATATCGGCGCCTTCGGCTAAGTCGAGGGCCGCTTCGCGGATGGCCTCGCGGGCGTTGGCGGGGTCCATCTGGTAGGTTTTTTTGTCGGCCGGGATGTCGGCGTCAGTGCGGGGGGCGCTGTCGAGGGCGGCGCGGAAGGGGCCATAGAAGGCGCTGGCATACTTGGCGGTATAGCTGAGGATGCCGGTTTCGGTGAAGCCGGCGTCGTCGAGGGCTTCGCGCAGGTATTCCACGCGGCCGTCCATCATATCGCTGGGGCCCAGCATATCGAAGCCGGCTTCGGCCTGGGCTACGCCCATGCGGCCGAGGATGGGGAGGGTTTCGTCGTTGAGGATGCGCCCCTGGCCTACGAGGCCGTCGTGGCCGTCGATGTTGTAGGGGTCCATGGCCACATCGCTGATGAGCCAGCATTCGGGGAAGCGCTGTTTGATGGCGCGGGCGGCGCGGAGGTAAAAGTTGGCGGGGTCATAGCTGTAGGTGGCCACTTTGTCTTTGAGGGTGTCGGGCACTGCGGGGAAGACCACAAAGCTGCGAATGCCGAGGGCCATGCTTTCTTCGATTTCGGCCAGCATGGCATCAAGGCTGAGGCGGGCGTGGCCCGGCAGGGAGGCGATTTCGCTGCGCTGCACGCCCGGCTCGGCCGTGAGGAAAAGGGGTAGTACGAGATGGGCGGGGGTGAGGTGGGTTTCCTGCACCAGCCCGCGTACGGCCGCATTGCGCCGGTTGCGGCGCGGACGAGAAAGCATCATGGCTTTTTTGGTTTTGATACGGCTGCAAAGATAATCAACAAACGCTATTCCAGGGCTTGGGCGAGGTCGGCTATGAGGTCGTCGGGATGTTCGACGCCCACCGACAAGCGCACCATACCTGGGGCGATGCCGAGGCGGGTCTTCTCTTCGGGGCTCATGCCGGCGTGGGTCATAGTGGCGGGATGTTGTACCAGCGACTCGGTGCTGCCTAAGCTTACGGCCAATTTGACGAGGCGCAGTCGGTTGAGGAAGGCAAAGGCGCCGGCTTCGCCGCCGGCTACCTCCAGCGACAGCATGGCGCCGGGTCCGGCGCATTGGCGTTGGTAAACGTCGTAGGCCGCGCCGGCGTCGGGGGTCAGCAGGCCTAAATAGTGAACGTTGTGTACAGCGGGGTGGGCGGCTAAGAAGGCGGCTACCTTTTGGGCATTGGCGGCTTGTTTTTCCATGCGCATTTCCAGCGTTTCGAGGCTGCGCATGAGGAGCCAGCCGGTCCAGGCGTCGGCCATATTGCCTAAGAAGGTGCGCAGCTCGCGGATGGGCTTTAGCACGGCCTCGGCGCCCAAGCAGGCCCCGGCAATGAGGTCGCTGTGGCCGCCGATGTACTTGGTGGCTGAGTAAAGTACGAGGTCGGCGCCATGCCAGAGGGGATGCTGCCAGAGCGGCCCCATGTAGGTATTGTCTACCATGACCAGCACGCGGCGGTCGGGGCGCTCGAAGCGATTGGCCAGCCGGCGGCAAAGCGCCAGGTCGAAGAGGTCGTTGGTGGGGTTAGCGGGCGTTTCGACGTATACAATGGCCAAGCGGTCGGCTTTGCCGGAGGCTTCCAGCCGGCGGGCGATGGTCTCTTCGGTATCTTGGGGGCCGAAGCCCATCACTTCTACGCCAAAGCGCGAGAGCACGTGCTCAAGATAATGGATGGTTCCGCCGTAGAGGGGCTCGCTGTGCAGGATGAGGTCGCCGGGCTGCACATAGGCCGTAAGGGCGGTACTGATGGCCGCCATGCCGCTGTTGAAGACAGCGCAAGATTCGGCTCTATCCCAGAGGGTAAGTCGGTTTTCGAGTATCTCCAGATCGGGGTGGTTGAGGCGGCTGTAGATGAGGCCCTGTTGCTCGCCCGGCGCGGCCGGCCGCAGGCCGTAGGCGACTTCAAAGTAGGCTTTACCTGCCTCGGCGCTCTTAAACACAAAAGTGGATGTCTGGAAGATGGGGCATTTGATGGCGCCTTCCGACCAATCGGGCCGGTAGCCGTAAGACATCATCAAACTGGAGGGGTGCATGGCTTTGTCGGACATAGCTGTGGGTTTGAGCAACAAGTGAAGAATGAGACAAAGCTAAGGGATTGGATTTTTATTCCACACAAGCTGGCTTTAATTAGAAAATCAATCTTTTTAATTTCCTATTACAGAAAAAAAATCCGATTTTTCGACTTTCAAAACCAACCTCAGGAAAAATATTCTCCATGCGCAACCTCGACTCCACCGATCTGGCGCTGCTCGACCTGCTCCAGCAGGACGCCAAGCTCACGCACAAAGAGTTAGCCGACCGTCTGCACCTGAGCACGACGCCGGTTTTTGAGCGCGTCAAGCGTTTGGAACGAGAAGGCTACATTTTGGGCTATGCGGCCCTCGTCGACCGGCAGAAGTTAGGCTTGGGGCTGATGGCCTTTTGCGACGTGTTGCTGAAGGAGCATCAGACGGCTTACCTTCAGCGCTTTGAGCAGGATGTGCGCACCCTGCCCGAGGTGGTTGCCTGCTACCACATTGCGGGTCAATTCGACTATCTGCTACAAGTGGTAGCGCCCGACATGGCGGCCTACCAGCGGTTTATTACGCAGAAGTTGGCAGCGCTTGACCACATCGGGCGGGTACAGAGTTCGTTTGTGATGACGGAGGTCAAACGCCAGGGCGAGGGGCCTATGGCTGCTGTTTGAGCTATACCAAGTGCCTCATCTTTTCTTTGAGGGCGAAGAGTTCGTCGCGGTGCTGGGCTGCGGTGATGAAGTCGAGGTCTTTGGCTGCCTGCTTCATTTTGCGCTCGGTTTCGACCACTAACTTTTCCAGTTGCTCGCGGGTCATGTAGCCCACTACGGGGTCGGCGGCAATACTGGGCTGCTCGGGCTCAATGTATACCGGCTTGGCGCCGCGGATGTCGAGAATAGAACGTTGGTTGAGGATTTCCTCCCGGCTTTTGCCCACGGTGGTGGGCGTGATGCCGTTGGCCTCGTTGTAGGCCATTTGCACCGATCGGCGTCGGGTGGTTTCTTCAATGGTACGCCGCATGGAGTCGGTGATGGTATCGGCATAGAAAATCACGAGGCCGTTTACGTTACGGGCGGCGCGGCCGGCGGTCTGGGTCAGCGAGCGCTCGTTGCGCAGAAATCCTTCTTTATCGGCGTCTAAGATGGCCACTAAGCTCACCTCGGGCAGGTCGAGGCCCTCGCGGAGGAGGTTGACGCCGACGAGCACATCAAACTCGCCGAGGCGCAGGTCGCGCAGGATCTCTACCCGCTCTAAGGTATCCACTTCGGAGTGGATGTAGCGGACTTTGATGCCTACTTTGGCCAAGTACTTGCTCAGTTCTTCGGCCATACGTTTGGTGAGGGTGGTTACGAGGGTGCGCTCGCCTACGCGGTTGCGCTCGGTGATTTCCTCCAGCAGATCGTCGATTTGGTTTAGGCTGGGACGGACCTCTATTTTGGGGTCTAACAGGCCTGTAGGCCGTATGAGTTGCTCTACGATGACGCCGCCGGTTTGCTCCAGTTCATAGTTGCCCGGAGTAGCGCTCACGTATACCACCTGATTGATGAGCGACTCAAACTCTGAGAAGTTGAGGGGCCGGTTGTCGATGGCCGAAGGCAGCCGGAAGCCGTACTGTACTAAGCTGAGTTTGCGGGCGCGGTCGCCGCCGTACATGCCCCGTATCTGGGGGATGGTTACGTGGCTCTCGTCGACGATGAGCAGGTAGTCGTCGGGGAAGTAGTCGAGGAGGCAGAAGGGCCGGGTGCCCGGGGCCCGGCCATCGAAGAATCGGCTGTAGTTTTCCACGCCGCTACAGTAGCCCAGCTCGCGCATCATCTCCAGGTCGAGGTTGGTGCGTTCCTGTACCCGTTTGGCTTCTGCATATTTGCGCTCTTCTTCAAAATATTTGACGTGAGCAAAGAGCTCGTTTTCTATATCGTGCAGGATTTGGTTGAGGCGCTCTTTGGGGGCTACATATAAGTTAGCGGGGAAGATGGCTGCCGTATCCATGCTGGAGATGCGCTTGCCGCTCTCCACTTCGATCATATCTATGGATTCGATCTCATCGCCGAAGAACGTCACCCGGTATCCGTACTCTACATAAGGCAGGTTGATGTCTACGGTATCGCCCCGCACGCGGAAGGTGGCGCGCTTGAAGTCGGTTTCGGTGCGCGAGTACAAGCTGCCTACGAGGCTGTAAAGGAAGCCGTTTCGGGAGAGCGTTTGTCCCTTTTGCAGCCGGATGATGCCGCCTTTGTAGTCTTCGGGGTTGCCCATGCCATAGATACAGCTCACCGAAGCTACAATGATGATGTCTCGCCGCCCCGAGAGCAGGTTGGAGGTAGCGCGCAGCCTCAGGCGGTCTACCTCTTCATTGATTTGGAGGTCTTTTTCTATATAGGTATCCGTGACGGCGATATAAGCCTCTGGCTGGTAATAATCGTAATAAGAAACAAAGTACTCTACGGCATTATCGGGGAAAAAGTCGCGAAACTCGCCATAGAGCTGGGCAGTAAGGGTTTTGTTGTGGGTGAGCACTAAGGTAGGCCGGTTGGCCTGCGCAATGACGTTGGCCATGGTGAAGGTTTTACCCGAGCCGGTAACGCCGAGCAGCACTTGAGCTTTTTCGCCCAGTTGAAGATTCTCGGTCAGTTGCGCAATGGCCTGGGGCTGGTCGCCGGTAGGCCGATAAGGAGATTGCAGTTGGAAGCTCACGGCAGAAAAATGTTTTGGTGTGTATAAAACGCCGAAAGGTACAAAAAAATGTTGAGAATACAACCTACCTCCCCAAATATAACCATACTTCTCCCTGCCCAAAGGCGAGCTCGTCTAAGTGGCCCATCATTTGGCGATCGGCGGTTATGAGGTGCAGGTGCATGAAGGTATCGTGGTGGGTGAAGACGGCTTTGTGCCCGGTAGAGAAAAAGCCCAGGATTTCCACCGACACGTCGGTCAGCGGGTAGTGTTGCAGGCCTTGGTGCGCCTCTTCCGGCGAGCGCACTACAGCGCCTTGGGGCAGGTTTACGATGTGTATGGAGGCGGTTGCTGCGCGGCCTTCCAGCCTGAACATAAATGGCCGGGGCATCCGGGCTGTGAGTTGATCGAGGTAAGACTCCAATTGCGGCAGGGTGCGCACGCTGTCGGGCAGCCGTTGCGGGGTCCAGTCCCGTATGTGCGCATAGCCAAAAAATGGCGCTTTGGCCTTAAAGGAGGCCTCCACCTGCATGGTCGAGTCGGTCAGCACCTTCGACTGGTAAGCCTGCCCATTGAGGATCAGCAACTCGCCGGCCAAGTATTCCAGCGGCCCCAACCCATATAGGTGCTCGCGATGCGTCAGGGTATCCAAGTCAATGGTACCGGCCAATTGGCCGCGCCACATCACATTCCGCATTTCTCCTACGATGGTTATGTGTTGAGCGGCGCTCGGCGCGCCCATCAGGACAAACGCCATACAGAGCGCAATAGCGATGGGAGTGAGATGAGTTGTCATTGTTGCCGGATAGTTTGGGGTTAAAGATAATGAGATTGGGGCTGGCCCGGAAGAAATGCAAAAATTAACCCGCGCTTTTTCCTTAGCTGAGTTGCGTTATGAACCGGGCATTCGCCATTGCACCACACCTGCCGACAGCAGGGTGAGCGCGCCAATGAGCCAGATGGCATAGTCTAAGCCCAGCAGATCGGCGGTGATGCCCGCGACAACCGCCCCCAAGGCATAGCCCAGGTCGCGCCATAGCCGGAAGACGCCAATGCTTTCGGCCCGCTGCGCCGGCGCGGTTGCCGTTGCAATAACCGTAAGGAAGGTAGGATAAACCAGAGCTGTGCCTGCCCCCATTACGGCCGACAGCGCCGCCAGCGCATCGAACGATGTCGTTCGGGGGATGAGTAGAATGGCAACGCCTTGTAGCAGCATTCCCCAGAACAGCATGGCCTTGCGGGGAAAAATATCGGCCATTTTCCCCGTAAACAATTGGCCTATCCCCCAAACGGCCGGATAGATAGCGGCTATGATGCCTATGTCTTTTGCATTATGCCCGGCTACCGACAACGTCATGGGCAGCAACCCCCAGATCATACCATCGTTGAGGTTGTTTACCAAGCCTGCCTGGGTGACGGCGCTTAGGGTTTTATTCCGAAAAGACGTTTCTATGAACACATTTCGCAGCGGATCGGCGATTTGAGCCGGGCGCTCCTGATCTACAAAACTGCGGGTGTCACGCACCCAACCCCAGCTCAACAACAAGCCCGCTACCGCTATCCCTATGCCTATGTAAAAAGGATAAGGCCACACGCCGTATCGGTGGGCTATGTAGCCTGTCAGAAAAGCCACTATACCGACCGCCATATATCCAGCAAATTCATTGAGACCCATAGCTAATCCCCGATCTTTTTCACCTACGAGGTCAATCTTCATGACTACTGTGCTACTCCAGGCCAGCCCTTGGCTTGCGCCCAACAACAAATTGGCGAAGATGATCCAGGCCCACTGGTGGGCATAAATAAAAATAAACGGAACAGGCAGCGCCGCCAGCCACCCCAGCAACAGCAGATTCCGGCGGCCCAGCCGGTTGGCCCATCTGCCTGTATAATAATTGGCTATCGCCTTAGCTACTCCAAAGGCTATGATAAAACTCAGTACGGATGTTTTTGAGGCGATGCCAAAATTGGCTGCCGCAAACGCTGGGAAGATGGCTCGCTCCAAGCCCACCATTCCCCCGACAAAAGCATTGACAGCCACCAATAGCGCAAATTGTTGCCAATTTTCCTTTAGTCCCTGCCGAGTACCTTCCATGTCCTTTACTTTTGTAAAAGCAAAGGTCTGGCGTCTCACTGCGCTATCCTTTTACATAAGATAAATAATAGACTTGTTCTGCGGGATCATCCGGCTATGAATGGCTAATTCATCCTGTACCCCTGTAGTTGTCTTTGCCGTCTTTTTTCGCCGTAGCTGCCGGCTACGTCTGCAAAATCCAGCTTGTTCAGTACAAAATTTGCTGCGCTTTCGCTCGTTCACGACCCGCACAGAACAAGACTAATACCCTACCCTAAAGTGGCTCGAATGCGGCTGAGACTCACCTGAGTAATACCTAAGTAAGAGGCAATATACTTGAGCGGTATTTTGGCCACCAGGTCGGTTTCATTCAGCAGATCCACATAGCGCTCGGTAGCCGATTTAAACTGAAAGCTCTCCACCCTTCTCAGCACGGCCACATATTCCCGCTCGAAAATCAGCCGAAATAGTCGCTCAATATCGCGGTGGGTATCATATAGGGCAAAAAGTTTGGCTGCATCTATCGAGGCTACTTCGGCCTCCTCCAGTACCTGAATCCCCTTAGGCGTGGGTTTACCTGTAAACAGACTCTCGGCCCGCACAATGAGTTGCCCTGCAAAAGCGAAGTGCTCTGTGATGTCTGCGTCATCTTTATAATAAAAAATTCGGGCAGCCCCCTTTGTCATAAAGTACACCGTTCGGCAACTGTTACCTGGTTGCTGCACGTAGGCATTGCGCCCAAAGCGCTGCGTATGCACAATGGTAGCGAGCTGCGCTCGTGACGCTGCCTCAATGCGATATACCTCGTCTAAATAGGTAAAAATATCTTCCATAGGCCATCCCTGCGGCCATCCTATACCTGACCGCGAGGGCCAAAATAAGAAAAATAGCCGGTATTAGCCTCAGCCCCGGATAAGCGCGAGGTCAATGCCCAAAACCTACCGACGCACGGTATAAAAAGAGAAAGCCCCCGACAGGGGGCCAAAGGCTATCCTGCGGGGGCTTTCCGTTTTCGGTACACGCAGCCTAATTGGCCGACACCACCGGATTGCCTTTGTTTACCCACTCGGCTATACCTCCGGAGTAGTTTTTCACATTTTTAAAGCCATGCTTAGCCAGTATTGAGTAGCCGATGGATGCACGGTCGCCAGCCTGACAGTGAATGATGACCGGCTCGTCTTTGCGAATTTTGTCGAGGTTTTTATCCAATGTACCTATGAATACATTGTCGGCGCCGGCGATATGGCCGCCTTTGAATTCGGCTGCGCCGCGCAAGTCTACAATCTGAGTATGGTTGGTTTGTAATATGCCTTTGAGCTCGTCGGCCGAAACAAAGGGCACGGTTTCGAGGGTGTTACCCAGCTCTTGCCAAACCGATACATCAGGCACGTAGCCATAGATATTATCTAAGCCAATACGCATGAGTTTGCGCACCAAATCGTCGTGTTTTGCCTCTTCGGCTATGAGGATAAAGGGCTCGTCGTAGCTTACCATCCAGCCCATCCAGGTAGCGAAGGCGTTATTGCCCTGAATGTTGAGGCTACCCGGAATAAAGCCCTGCGCAAACGCTGCTTTTAGGCGAGTGTCGATGATTTTAACGCCCTTATCCATAGCGGCTTTAAGGTCTTCCTTATTGAGTTTTTTCAGTTGAGGCACTTCTGTAAGTAGGGGGCGATCTACTTTGTTCAGCTTCTTCATCATGGCGAAGTAGCGGGGCGGTTCGGGCTGGTCTTCCAGCAGATACTTCACAAAACCGGGCTCATTGTCTTCATATTGCAGGGCCCAGTTGCGCGCCTTTTCATAGCCAATGGTGGTGCTGGGTACGGCGCCCAGCGCTTTGCCGCAGGCTGATCCGGCGCCATGACCAGGCCATACCTGAATGTAATCGGGCAGTTGGCGGAAGCGCTCAATGGACTTATACATCTGTAGGGCGCCTACTTCTTTGGAGCCTTTGATGCCGGCGGCTTCTTCCAGCAGATCGGGCCTGCCAATATCGCCAACGAATACAAAATCGCCGGTAAAGAACATTACCGGCTTATCGCTGGCGGGAGTATCGGTGAGGAGAAAACTGACGCTCTCGGGGGTATGGCCGGGGGTGTGAAATACTTCCAGCTTGAGGTTGCCTACCATGAACGTGCTACCGTCTTTGAGGCCGACATGGTCGAATTCATATTGCCAGCCGGGGCCGCCTTCATCCGACAGATAGAGCTTAGCGCCAGTAAGCGCAGCCAGCTCTCTGGCGCCCGACAGAAAGTCGGCATGGATGTGGGTTTCAGCTACGTGCGTAATTTTCATGTTGTTTTGGCGGGCAATCTCCAGATAGGTATCTACATCGCGCTTGGGGTCTATAACCATAGCAACGCCAGCTTTTTGGCAACCGATGAAATAGCTGGCCTGGGCCAGGGTTTTGTCATAAACATGCTGAAAATACATAGTGCATATTGTTTAGCGTGGTACGGAACAATTGGTTAACGGCACAAAGTTGGGGCGGGCAGCGTGCGTAAAACAGTAAACGATATCACAGAAGAAAAAAAACGACAAAATTCGTGCGTCGGTTAATACGGTAAAGAAATGAAAATCATGGCTATGGGGTGATTTTTGTCATCATGAGCTTGTAGAAAAAAACACTACGTGATCGGGTTTACAGAACGCGCTTTTTAAAGCCCCCAGCTTTGCATCGTAAAACCGCCCAAAGCAGGGCGCTCTATACCACTATTTGTATTGCACCATGAATTTGAAAAAGTACTTTCCCATATTGGGGTGGCTCCCCCATTATGGCCGGGCTGAATTACAAGGCGATCTGTCGGCGGGGCTTACCGTAGGCGTTATGCTCATTCCTCAAGGCATGGCTTATGCTATGTTGGCCGGTTTGCCTCCCGTACATGGCCTCTATGCCGTCACCATTCCTCTGATGCTGTATGCGGTACTGGGCACATCGCGTCAGTTGGCCGTTGGTCCGGTGGCTATGGTGTCGCTGCTTACGGCTGCTGGTATTGGCGCGTTGGCGCCTGCCTCTCCGGAGCAATACCTGTTGTATGCCGCTACAGCCGCCCTGCTGGTAGGGCTCATTCAGGCGGGCATGGGTTTGCTGCGTCTTGGCTTTTTGGTCAATTTTCTCTCCCATCCTGTTATCAGCGGGTTTACCTCGGCTGCCGCGATCATCATTGGCCTCAGCCAGCTCAAGCATTTATTGGGCATCAAGCTACCCAATACCGAGCACGTTTCTGAGCTACTGATGGAATTGGCCGCCAACATAAGCCATACCCACGGGCTTACGCTGGGCATTGGTCTGGCGGCTATGGCGGTTATCCGATATAGCAAAAAGCTGCATCCTGCTATACCTGGCTCGCTGGCGGCGGTAGCTTTAGGGATACTGGCGGTATGGGGGCTCAACCTCACTGGAGCGGGGGTCAGGATAGTGGGAGAAGTACCCAGCGGGCTGCCCGCTCCGGCTTTGCCTTCCTTTGACCCCGGCCAATGGTCGACCCTGCTTTCTACGGCTCTTACCATCTCGCTGGTGGGTTTTATGGAGAGTTTTGCTGTGGCCAAAGCCATCCAGCAAAAACACAAAACCTACGAGGTAGACGCCAATCAGGAACTCCTGGCACTGGGGATTAGCAACGTCGGCGCAGCCTTTTTACAAGCCTACCCGGTTACAGGCGGCTTTTCCCGAACGGCGGTCAACGATCAGGCAGGCGCCAAAACGGGCATGGCTTCTGTTTTCAGCGCTCTACTCATCGTGCTCACGCTTCTCTTCCTCACGCCTTTATTTTATTATTTGCCCAATGCCGTGCTGGCGGCCATTGTTATTGTAGCCGTAGCCGGGCTCGTCGATTACAAAGAAGCGACCCGCCTCTGGCAGGAAGACCGAAGCGACTTCTGGATGCTCATCGTCACCTTTGTTGCTACTTTAGCGCTGGGTATAGAAACAGGTATTGGCGCCGGCGTCGTGCTATCGCTCATTATGGTGGTACTGCGTTCTACCCGTCCGCATATTGCTATTTTGGGGCGTGCGCCGGGCACTAACTTTTACTTCAACATCGACCGATTCAGCAATCTTGAGCAGCGTCCAGACATCGCCATGGTGCGCATGGATGGGCCGCTCTACTTCGCCAATCTCAACTACTTTATCGATCGCATACAGGAGTTAACCCATCAAAAGGGAGAAGCGCTTCGCCTGCTTGTCATCAATGCCGATAGCATCAACCACGTCGACAGCAGCGCACTTCATGCCCTTCGCGACTGGATAACAGCTTTTAGGGCTCAGGGTATTGATGTCTACTTTACCAATACCATTGGTCCGGTACGCGACGCCTTTGCCCGCTCGGGTATGTTTGACTACGTAGGGCAGGATCACTTTTTTGTAACCAATCAACAGGCCATCAACGCTTTTGATACCCGATTGCAGGCTGCCGATAAGCCTGAATTACTACGGGATTATGCGTTGCAAACCAACGTCAAAGCCAATGGATACCATCATCAGGAAGTTTTTGCGGAATAACCGCCAGTGGGCCTGCGAAAAACGGATACAGGATCCCGCCTATTTTGAGAAACTTTCCCTGGGCCAACAGCCCAAAGCACTGCTCATTGCCTGCTCCGACAGCCGGGTGTCGCCTTCACTTGTTATGGGCGGCGACCTTGGCGATCTCTTTGTGCATCGCAACATCGCCAATATAGTTTCTCATGCCGACCTCAACCTGTTGTCTGTCATGCAGTATGCCATAGAAGTGTTGGGCATAAAGCACATCATTATCAAAGGGCATTACGGTTGTGGAGGCGTAAAAGCTGCCATGAACAACGACGCCATCGGCCTCATCGACAACTGGCTGGCCAACATAAAGGATGTGGTAACGGCCCATCAGGAGGAATTGGATGCGATTGCCGATGAATCCGCCCGCTTCAACCGGTTGGTAGAGCTCAATGTCATTACCCAACTCCGCAACGTCCAGAACTCTTCCGTCTATCGCAAAGCTGTGCGCGACGGTAAGGAATTACACCTGCACGGCTGGGTATATGACTTTTCTTCAGGCATGATCAATGTTCTCACACCGGAAGAAGGGCTCGTACCTTGGTTGGTTGCGCTGGAAGAAGAATTTACCTGCGGATGCGACACCGCCCATGCATGACGGCCATATCTTAATCAAAACCGTATGAAAACATCCGTTTTATCGATGGTAATAGCGGTGGCGCTCCCCTTGCTGGCAGGCGCTCAAACCCATACTGATTCCATTCTGGTGGAATTTCTGGAGCGCAACAAGGCTTGGGCGGAATCTCATAGCCACGATAGTTTTTTTGCCCCCTTGGCGGTAGGGCAGCATCCGGTGGCATTACTCATTGGCTGTTCAGACAGCCGGGTGTCGCCGGCAGTAGTACTTGGCGCGGATCTGGGCAGCGTATTCGTACACCGCAATATTGCTAACATTGTGTCGCATACCGATCTGAACTTCCTTTCCGTCATGCAATATGCCGTAGAGGTTCTAAAGGTTGATCACATCATCGTCTATGGGCACTATGGCTGCGGCGGCGTGAAAGCGGCGCTGGAAGACGAAGCCATCGGCCTCATCGACAATTGGCTGGCCAACATCAAGCATGTCGTAGCGCTCCACCATGACGACCTCGTGGATGTTATCGCTGACGAAGATCACCGCTTTGATCGGGTCGTAGAGATTAATGTGCTCAATCAGATTGAGAACCTCAAAGAAACCTCCGTTTACCGGCAGGCCGTCCAACAAGGTCGCAATCTGCGTCTACATGGCTGGGTCTACGATTTTTCTACCGGAATCGTAAACCCGCTTACCCCCCCGGCAGGCATTGGCCCCCGCGACCACTGTAATTTTGAGGCCCTGAAATACAGGCCGCATCGCGGGCGCTAAACCCGAAAACCACCTTGCTACTTCATTTTTTCACTCCATACCACAATGCAAATGCTAACACAATTTTTTGACTGGATTAAAGCCCCCTGGCACTGGTCGGTAGCGGGGGTACTCGTAGGGCTTACGGTGCCAGCGCTGCTATTGCTGGGCAACAAGCACTTTGGCATCTCAGCCAACCTGCGCCATGCCTGCGCAGCCTGTATGCCTGCCAATATTCCTTTTTTCCGATACGAATGGAAAAAGGAAATCTGGAACTTCTTCTTTGTAGGTGGGCTCATCGCCGGCGCATTTGTAGCCGCCCAGTGGTTGCAGTCGGGGCAGCCCGTAGCCATCCATCCCGATTTGGCCGCTGATCTGGTTCAGGCGGGTATCACCGACCACAGCCAGTTGGTACCTGAGCAGCTTTTCAATTTTTCCAATATTTTCTCGCTGAAAGGGCTGTTCTTTTTTGTTATTGGGGGCTTTCTGGTTGGTTTTGGTTCGCGCTATGCAGGCGGCTGCACCAGCGGCCACGCCATTAGCGGCCTCAGCAACCTGCAATTACCGTCGCTCATTGCCACCATTTTCTTTATGGTAGGAGGCTTTATCTCTGCCAATTGGCTGGTGCCTTTCCTACTTAAACTTTAATAGACTTGTTCTGCGGGATCATCAAACAGCTACAAGCAGCACAAGTCTAATATTTTTTCAATACTCCTCATAACTGCACTCCATGAATACAATTCATATACCTCCTACCTCAGGAGGCCAATCCTCGCTCAGTGAATACGAACAGCGGGCGCTGGATACCGTTTGCGTCAATGACAGCGAAGAAAAAGAGTCGCTGCCGGCCAACCTTAAATACGCTGCTGTGGGACTGCTCTTTGGCGTTGTTTTCGTCAAAGCAGAAGTGATCTCATGGTTTCGCATTCAGGAGATGTTCCGCCTGCAATCCTTCCACATGTATGGCGTCATTGGTACGGCTGTTGCAGTAGGGGCACTTTCTGTATGGCTTATCAAGCGCTACCAGATCAAAGCGGTCAATGGCGAGCCGGTTGTCTTCCACGATAAAAAGTTCAACAAAGGGCAGATCATCGGAGGCGCATTATTTGGTTTGGGTTGGGCCATTACGGGTGCGTGCCCGGGGCCGCTCTTTGCCCAAATTGGCGCCGGCGCTCTGGCTATCTTCGTCACGCTGTTCAGCGCCATCGCCGGCACTTGGGTGTACGGCTACTTCCGCGAAAAACTGCCTCACTAGAGGCTATAGTCCTCCAAGTCAAGATTCCTAAATACTGGCTTGGAGAACGATATATACGGCAGCCTGTGTCGGATGAATGCCCAAGGGCGCATCCGGGGCGGGCTGTTCTTTTACAAGCCGCGTCGAATGCCTAAAAAAACCTATTTTTGCACCAAAACCATTCGTATGCGGCGACGTACATTCAGCCAACGTTTGCTGGCAGGCGCTGCGGCCTTAGCAGCCCCGGCCCTGGCGGGCGCGGCCAACACCAGCGCTCAGGCCCGAAAACGCATCAAGCCCCCGGCCCTTAAAAAGGGCGATACCGTAGGCCTCATTGCACCCGCCAGTTCGCTCACCGACGAAGGCATACAGCGGGCTTACACCAACCTGGAGTCGATGGGCTTAGTGGTAAAACCCGGCCGCTACTTAGCCGAGGTCAACGGCTTTTTAGCCGGTACCGACGAGCAGCGCCTCGCCGACCTGCACGACATGGCCGCCGACCCCCAGGTAAAAGCCATCTGGTGCGCCCGCGGCGGCTATGGCATCACCCGGCTGCTGCCTTCCATCGACTACCGCCTCTTCCGGCGCAACCCCAAAATCATCATCGGCTACAGCGATGTTACGGCCCTGCTCAATGCTGTGCATACCCAAACCGGCATCGCAACCTTCCACGGCCCCGTAGCGGCGGCCGAGTGGCCTTCCTACACCCGCGATCGGCTCCAGGAAGCCGTCGTGGAAGGCCGTAACCCCGCTTTGCTGCTGCCCGGCCCCGCCAACCTGCTCTACCCCGACAGCCACTATAAAATGCAGGTTATCCGCAGCGGGCGCGTATCCGGCCAACTCGTGGGCGGCAATCTCACCCTGCTGCAAGCTTTAGTGGGCACGCCCTATGCGCCGGATGTGCGCGGCAAAATTCTATTCATTGAAGATGTGGGCGAAAAACCCTATCGCATCGATCGCATGCTCACCCACCTGCGTCAGGTGTGGCCCATCCATCAGGCAGCAGGTATTGCATTAGGTATCTTTGCCGACTGCCAGCCGGGCCCCGACGACCGCTCGGCCACCCTGCTTGAAACCCTTACCGAACGCTTAGCCGATCTCGGGCCGCCCGTATTGTACGGCCTGTCGTTCGGGCATATCGCCGAGCAGTTTACCCTACCCATCGGCATTGAGGCTTCGCTCGATACTACCTCGGGTATATTAGGCCTACTGGAATCGGGGGTTAACCATTCCTAATGTTTTTGTCCCCAATCTTATCCACTACTCGCTTATGCAACCGCATCTTTTTACCGTCGATACTGCGCTACTCACCAACCGGGTGCTCGTCCGCCGCTTCCGCGAGGGCGACGGCGGCGCGTTTTTTGAGCTGCTGCAAAACAATGCCGCACAGATACAGGATCATTTCGCCCCCTTGGCCGGAGAAGTTACCCACCCGCATGAAGCCGAGGCATTTATACGCCGCCGACTGGCAGCCTGGCTGCTACAGGAAGACTACCTCTTTGGCATCTGGCGCAGCGATGAGGCCGACCTCATCGGGTTTATCGGGTTTACCGACCTCGACTGGCAAGCCGAACGTGCTGAAATCAGCTACTTCCTCGATCATCGGCATACCGGAAAAGGATACATGACGGAAGCTATGGCCAGAGTGGTCACCTTTGGGTTCAAACAACTCCAATTGGTTAAAATAGCCCTGAAAACATTGGCCGAGAACGCCGCCAGCCAGCGCCTTGCCCGAAAGGTGGGCTTCCGCCGGGAAGGCGACCTGCGCGCTGAGTATCGCAAACCCTCCGGCGCGCGCGAAGACATTACGCTCTTTGGCCTTACCCGGCAGGAGTATGGCCTTAACTGATGAAGGCATAAACAAAAAAGCCCCCCTTTCATTGTTCATGAAAGAGAGGCCATCCCAAAAACCGATTTAAGTATACACTTGAAACGGTTCCTGTGAAATCACATACAATCCAATCGCCTTATCGTTATTGCTCTTACGGTCAAATGGAAAATAGGTTTCACGAATTGGCAAAAATGTACAGCCTTGAGCATTAATGCAATGCGCCAGTAGCCGAAATACATGACCATTCGGTAGAAACCAAGCCTTATCAATGGTAGGTAGATTCCTGCTTTATTAGCAGGACGGGGGGAGTGTAATAAACCGTTTTTTCTCTCTGTAGCTCTTAACGATGGCAAATATAACGCTAATGTTGAATATCGCACCTAAATGCGCAATTTTTTTTTCATACAAAGCCACTTTTAATCCCATACCCACCGTTTACCTGTGAAATACAACCTTAAAAACAGCGAACAGGCTAAAATAAGTCCCCTTAAACACAAAATGTTGATTTATTTGCCTACATTTGCCTAAATTTGTTGCGGCAATTTTTGACCCTCAATAACCACGATAAAATGGCGCAGGAAGTAACGTATAGCGAAGAAAACATTCGCTCACTCGACTGGAAGGAGCACATCCGTTTACGCCCAGGCATGTACATTGGCAAGTTAGGCGACGGCTCTTCGCCCGAAGACGGCATCTATATCTTGCTCAAAGAAGTCATCGACAACTCCATAGACGAATACGTCATGGGCCACGGCAAAGTCATCGACGTCAGCATCAATGAAGGAATGGTAGACATACGCGACTACGGCCGCGGCATCCCCCTCGGCAAAGTCATCGACTGCGTATCCCGCATCAATACCGGAGGTAAGTACGACTCCAAAGCCTTCAAAAAATCCGTAGGCCTCAATGGCGTGGGTACCAAAGCCGTCAATGCCCTGTCTTCTTACTTCAAGGTACAGTCGGTGCGCGAAGGCAAAGCCAAAATTGCCGAATTCGCCCAGGGCGAGCTCGCCAAAGACCATAAGCTCGCCAAATCGGACGAACCCGACGGCACCCGAATCTCCTTCCACCCCGACGACAGCGTCTTCAAAAAATTCCGCTTCCGCTCCGACTTTGTAGAGAGCCAGCTCTGGAACTACGCCTTCCTCAATGCCGGCCTCAAGATCAACTTCAACGGCCAGACCTTCTTCAGCAAAAATGGCCTGCTCGATCTCCTCCAGCGCCGCACCAACCCCGAACACCTCCGCTACGACATCATCCACCTGCGCGCCGACGACATCGAAATCGCCATGACCCACGGCAATCAGTACGGCGAGGTCTACTATTCCTTCGTCAACGGCCAAAATACCACCCAGGGCGGCACCCACCTCAGCGCCTTCAAAGAAGCCCTCGTGGAAACCGTCAACAAACACTTCAATAAAAACTACGACCGCCGCGATATCCTCGCCAGCGTCATCGCCGCCGTAAGCCTCAAGGTAGAAGAACCCGTCTTCGAGTCGCAAACCAAAACCAAGCTCGGCAGCACCGACATGGGCCCGGGTCAGCCTTCCATTCGCACCTTTGTGCGCAATTTCCTCATCGAACAGCTCGACAACTTCCTCCACCGCCACCCCGAACAGGCCCGCGCCCTCGAAAAGCGCATCCTCCAGTCGGAGCGCGAGCGCAAGGAAATCGCCGGCATCCAGAAATTGGCCAACCAGCGCGCCAAAAAAGCCAACCTCCACAACAAAAAACTCCGCGACTGCCGCATCCACTTCAGCGACGGCGTCCGCAAGGTAGAAGAAGACATCCGCTTAGCCACCACCATCTTCATCACCGAGGGCGACTCGGCCAGCGGCTCCATCACCAAAGCCCGCGACGTACAAACCCAAGCCGTGTTCAGCCTTCGCGGCAAACCCCTCAACACCTTCGGCCTCACCAAAAAAATCGTCTACGAAAACGAGGAGTTCAACCTCCTCCAACACGCCCTCAACATCGAAGACGGCCTGGAAGAACTGCGCTACAACCGCGTAGTCATCGCCACCGACGCCGATGTCGACGGCATGCACATCCGCCTGTTATTGCTCACCTTTTTCCTACAGTTTTTCCCCGACCTCGTGCGCCAGGGCCACCTCTTCATCCTCGAAACGCCCCTCTTCCGCGTGCGCGACAAGCAGCAGACCTTCTACTGCTACAGCGAAACCGAACGCGACGCCGCCGTCAGGAAGCTGCGCGGCAAACCCGAGATCACCCGCTTCAAAGGTTTAGGCGAAATCTCCCCCGACGAGTTCAAAGATTTTATCAGCGATAACATCCGCCTCGAACCGGTGGTGATGACAGATGACACCGACATCGAGTCCATCCTCGAATACTACATGGGCAAAAATACCCCCAGCCGCCAGGAATTTATCATCGGCAACCTGCGCGTCGAAAAAGATGAAGCGGAGGAAGAAGCCGAAGAGACCAATACTGTTATGGCCGATGAAGAAAAGGCGCTGAGCATGGGCTAACCGGCTGATCAGGGGGGCCGCCGCAGCGCATTTTACTCCGGTTATACCACGGGCGGCGCCGGGCTGTCCGCTCTTATACCCGCCTTTGAGGGTTTACCCGGCTGAATGGGTGAGCCGGGCGGGTATACCGCTTTCATCCCTGCCCCGGGCGCATACCGGCGCTACGCGCGAAGGGGGTTTCGGCCTTATGGCCCACTCATCGCGGCAACAGGCACAGTTTGGTTTAGCCTCCTCGTCTACGTACACAACCTGCCAGCGCAAACTATAAAAGCGCGCAAAGATGAGCCCATCGGCGCAGCCCCGGCAAAACGCCTCGATTGGCCGGGCCAGGGGGTGAGCGGTATGGCTGCGCGTGCAGCCGACCCCCAAGGGAGGCTGTAGGCGCAGCCATAATAGCGGAAGACCCGGCGCCGCGCAAGGTGTAATACGAAGGAAGGCGTTATGCGGCGGGCCCCCCAAAAAAAACGCTTTAATAAGGATCTACATCCACGTTGACGCGCACGCTGCTGAAGCCGCCGGCGGCGTACAGCGCCTCGCCGGCGAGGCGAATTTGGGCTTTGGCAAACTGCATCTTGCGGGCGTCGCGGTCGAGTTTTATGAGGAGGTCCAGCAGGTAGAGGCTGCGCACCCGCCCAACATAGGGCACTGCCGGCCCCAGCACCCAATCGCCGAGGGCTTCTTTGAGCTGGCGGCTGTAGCGGAGCATGGCCTCGTTGACGACCTTGGGGTCTTTGTGTTTGAGGGTTATGCGAATGAGCCTGCTGTAGGGCGGATAGTGAAAATCGCGGCGCTCGCGCAGCTCGCGCCCGGCGAAGGCCTCGAAGTCGGCGCTGAGTACCTCGGCCAACACGGGGTGGGCGGTATTCATGGCTTGTATGAGCACTAATCCGCGGCGGTGCTTGCGGCCGGCGCGGCCGGCTACCTGGGTCATGAGCTGAAAAGCCCGCTCGGTGGCCCGAAAATCGGGAAAGTGGAGCAGTTGGTCGGCGCTGAGCACGCCTACTAAACCTACCTTTTCAAAGTCGAGGCCCTTGGTTACCATTTGCGTGCCCACGAGGATGTCAATTTTGCCTTCTTCAAACTCGTTGATGAGGGCGCTATGGGCGTTTTTGCCGCGCACGCTATCGGCGTCCATACGCGCTATGCGGGCTTCGGGCAGGTATATTTTGAGGTCGTCTTCGGCCTTTTCCACGCCAAAGCCCTGGAGGGTGAGCTGCTTGCTGCCGCAGGCCGGGCAAGCCTGGGGCAGGCCGGCGCTATAGCCGCAGTAGTGGCACTTGAGCAGATGGGCGTGCTTGTGGTAGGTGAGCGACACATCGCAGTGGATGCACTCGCTATGCCAGCCGCAGGTGTCGCAGCGGTAGGCCGGCGAATAGCCGCGGCGGTTCTGAAACAGGATTACCTGCTCGCCCCGGGCCAAGGTAGCTTTGATGGCGTCGAGGAGCTCGGCCGAAAAGTGGCCGTGAAGGCGTTGTTCCTGCATGGCGCGCCGGCAGTCGACTAACTTTATTTCGGGCATTTGCAAGCCGCCGAAGCGCTCGCTCATGCGCACCAGAGCGTACTTGCCCGCCAGGGCGTTGCTGTAGCTCTCGGCCGAAGGGGTGGCGGTGCCCAGCAGGGTTTTGGCGCCGTGCAAATGGGCTAAATAGATGGCTGCATCCCGCCCCTGGTAGCGGGGGCTGGGGTCGTTTTGCTTGAAGCTGGGGTCGTGCTCCTCGTCTACGACCACCAAGCTGAGCTTGCTGAAGGGCAAAAACAGGGCCGAGCGGGCGCCCATGAGCACCGATTTTCCGGCCAACACGTCGTTCCAGAGTTCTACGCGCTCGTTGTGGCTGAGGCGGGAGTGGTATACGGCAATGTCGTTGCCGAAGAAGCGCTGCAAGCGCTCGATGAGCTGGGCCGTGAGGGCTATTTCGGGCAGCAGGTATAGCACCTGCTCGCCGGCGGCTATGCGCTCGCGGATGAGTTCGAGGTATACCCGGGTTTTGCCGCTGCCCGTAACGCCATGCAGCAGCGCCACGCCCTTGGCGGCTAAGCCTTCGCGAACGGCAGCGAGGGCTTGCGCCTGCTGCTCCGACAGCTCGCCGGCTTCCACGGTTTCTTCTTCGTAGCTGCCGAGCCGGCTAACTTCGCGCTCGTAGAGCTCAAATACGCCCTTGCGCACCAAGGCCTGCAGCACGCCATAGTCGGCCCGCGCCAGTTGGATGATCTCCTGCCGACGTATGAAGGGTTGCTGCTTTTCCAATTGGATGTAGGCCATGAGGGCTTCCGTCTGGCGGGTTGAGCGCTCGGCTAAAGCAAAGGCGGCGGCTAATTGGCCGGGGTCGGTGTAAGGCTCGGCCAAGCGCACGCAGCCGACCATCTTAGGCTGGTATTTTTCCTGGAGTTCCTCCTGGAGGTAGATGATGCGCTTGTCGAGCAGTTGCCGAATGATGGGGTAGATGGTTTTTTGGCCCAGTATGCCCTGGATGTCTTCGATGCTGAGCTCTTGTTGGAGGGTGAGCGCCTCGGCTACGAGGTACTCTTTGTCGCTCAGTTGGGCGGCATCGTCGTGGAAGAGCGGCCCCAGCGTAATGCGGGTTTCGCTGCCCAATTTAAAATTGGCGGGCAGGGCAGCGTGCATCACCTCGCCCAGGGAGCAGAGGTAGTAATCGGACATCCACTGCCAAAACTCGATTTGGCGGGCCGTCACAATGGGCTTGTCGTCTATTACAGAGAGGATGGCTTTTATGCGCTGCCCCTCGGGATGCCGATCGTGTACCCGCATCACTAAGCCGGTATACACTTTCTGGCGCCCAAACTGTACCTCTACGCGCACGCCTAACCGCGCCTGAGACGCCCAGGCCTCGGGCACGTAGTAGGTATAGGGTTTTTCGAGCGCCAGCGGCAGGATGACGTCGACGAATACCCGGGAAGAGAGTACGGTATGCAACTCGTTGTTAGACAAAGTCTGTTTTTTCTACAAAAATAGGGATTTTTGTGAAAAGGGACGCAATTGTTATTGCAGAACTGCTGCGAGGTTTTGGGCACATACAGATTCGTTTGTTAGGCTTGTTCTGCGGGTCGTACCCCCAACAAAACCCAAGCCGGGCAAAAAGGCCCTTACTCCTCCCAGGCGTCAAACCATTCATCGAGTTCGTCGAAGCTTTTATAGCCGGTTTTTTCTTCAGCGCCGCCGCGGAGGCTAAAGCCCAAGGCGGGCAATTGGCGCCAGGCGTCGGTGGGGAGGATGGAGCCCAACTCCACTTCGAGGAGGAGGGGAAAGTGTGCTGCCCACTGGCGCAGGCTATTGAGGCCGATGGGCGAGCCGGCAGCCAGATCGTCCCACGCAATGCCTCCTTTGACGAAGTTGAGTATAAAAGCGGTCGTATAAGGCGCGCGTTCCCGGAGCCAGGCTTCTATCTCGTCGGCTTCGGCATAGTGCGCTACTACACATTCGACAAGTACGGGCAGGCCGCTATCCGCCAGGGTGGCGATGAGCTCGACGGGGGCCAGCATATTGACCTGCACGGCATCGAGGCCCAGCGCCCGGGCCTGGGCGATGATGTCGGGAGCTTCGGCTAAGCCAAATTCGCCGCAGGAGAGGGGGCCGTCGACCCACTCGCGCAGGGCGGCTACCTGCCGGGCATCGAGGGCGGCGGGATCAGCAGGGTCGAGGCTATAACCCAGCCAATCGACCTCGCGGGCGGCAAAATATCGCGCATCGGTGAGGTGGGTAACAGAACTTGCCTTAACTTTGATGGGGCCCATGGGCTGCGTATCGTTTTGACGGGCAAAAGTATGGCAATTTTAGTCGATGTGCAAGCCCGGGCGCATCATCCTGATTGATGTACGATGACTGAAGAACCACACTACTACGAATTGGTCTTTGAGGTTGCCCGCCACATACCGGCGGGTCGGGTAACGACCTATGGCGCCATTGCCAACTACCTTTGCTTAGGCTCGGCCCGGATGGTGGGCTGGGCGCTGCACCAATGCGCCGCAGGCCCCTCCGACGTGCCCGCCCATCGGGTGGTGAACCGCTTAGGGGAGCTGAGTGGACGCCATCACTTCCGGCCTCCGGGCGCCATGCAGGAGCGCTTGGAAGCGGAGGGCGTGACGGTGGCCGACGACCGGGTGGCGGATTTCCGCGAGCGCTTTTGGTCGCCTGAGGAATTGGATAATGAATAGCAGCAAAAATCAGAACGTCATGCTCGACTGCCAACGGCATTTATACCAGCTTTCAGAGGGGGTTACTTACCTCAACTGCGCCTATATGTCGCCCCAGCTCAAGTGCGTGGAAGCTGCCGGCGCGCATGCGCTGGCGCAGAAAAACCGACCCGAGCGGGTGGGTATCGCCGATTTTTTTGAGCCTGTAGATCGCCTCAAGGCGGCTTTTGCCGAGCTGATCGGGGCCGACGACCCGGGGCGGATAGCCATTATGCCCTCCGTATCGTACGGGATAGCGACCGTGGCCCGCAACCTGCCGCTGAGGGCGGGGCAGAATTTGGTGCTCACCCATGATCAGTTTCCGAGCAATTACTACGCCTGGGAGCGGCTGGCGCGCGAGCGCGGCGCAGCGCTGCGGGTGGTGGCCGCCCCGGCAACCGGCGACCGCACCCAGGGCTGGAATGCGGCTCTGCTGGCCGCCATAGACGAAAATACGGCGGCCGTGGCGCTGGGGCATGTACACTGGACCGACGGCACCCGCTTTGACCTGGCGGCCCTGCGGGCGCGCAGCAGAGCCGTAGGCGCCTGGTTGGTGATCGACGGCACCCAGTCGGTAGGCGCCCTGCCGCTGAACGTGGCCGAACTGCAACCCGACGCCCTCATCTGCGCCGGATACAAATGGCTGATGGGCCCCTATGGGATGACGCTGGCGTATATGGGCCCGGCCTTAGACGGCGGCGCGCCTATTGAGGAAAACTGGATCAACCGACGCGACAGCCAGGTATTTCGCCAATTGGTGAACTACCAGCCCGAATACCGCCCGGCGGCCAACCGCTACTGCGTAGGCGAGCACAGCAACTTCCTGCTCACGCCCATGATGGAGGCGGCCTTGTCGCAGTTGTTGGCCTGGGGCGTGGCCAATATTCAGGACTATTGCCGCCGCATAGGGGCCGAAGCGCTCGACGAGCTGGCGGCGCTGGGCGTGGACATGGCGCCAGCCGACCGGCGGGCGCATCACTTAGTGGGGTTGCGGCTGGGCGACGCCTTTGACGAGCAGCGGCTGGAGCAGGCCCTCGGCGAGCAGCGCGTATGGGTATCGGTGCGGGGCGCCGCCATTCGGGTGGCCCCCAATGTGTACAATACACCCGACGACTTCGGCCGGCTGGCCGAGTGCATCCGGCGGGCAAAAAGATAAAGCGATGATTACTAAAATTCTTTCAGTGCTGATTGTGGGTTTAGGCTTTGTCATCTGGCGGATTGCCCGGCGGATTGCCGCTTCTTACGAGCACGTCAACCCGGAGACGATGCGCGACTTTTGGACCCAGCGCCTCAAGGCCGACGACCCCAAAGCCCACCAGCGCGTAATAGACCATCTCGGTCTGTGCGACGACTGCCGGCAGTTGTTGGACGAAGTTCGGGAAGAAAAGCTGATTGTAGAGGGCAAGCGGATAGAGCGACGGTTTTAGCAGACTAAAGAAGCCGACGCTCCACCTCCTCCCAATAGGTGCGGGCTACCGGTATGGCGGTATCGCCAATTCTGAGCTGGGCCTTTTCTATTTTCTGTACGGCGGCTATGGCTACGACGTAAGACTTGTGCACCCGCAGAAAGTCGGTGGGCGGCAGCAACCCCATCAATTGGGCGATGGTCATGCGGGTGATGGTGACGCCGCCGCTGTGATGGATGAAGAGAAGATTGGTATCCGAGCGCACAAAGCGGATGTCGGCAACTTCTACCCTGGCCCAGTTGTAGCCGTCCTTGACAAAAAAGCTCCGGGGCCGGCCGGTTTGGGCCTGCCGCTGCTGTAAGGCCCGATTGCAGGCCTCCAGGAAGCGGGGCAGGAGTACCGGCTTTAGCAGATAATCGAGGGCGCGCAGCTCGAAACCCTCCACGGCATATTCGGCATGGGCAGTAACAAACACAAACAGGGCGCCGGATGCGCGCGCCAGGCGCATGAGCTCGGTGCCGGGCAGATCGGGCATGCGCACATCGAGGAAGATGAGGTCTACGGGGTTTTGCTGCAACCAACTGAGGGCGTCCAAAGGGTTAGTGAAGCACTCCTGCAAGCGAAGGAAGGGCGTTTTGGCAGCATGGGCGGCGATGACGGCTAAGGCGGGCGCTTCATCGTCGATGGCAATGGCATGGAGCATCATAAGGTAAGGGATGTGGTTAGGGGCAATTCGAGTACAACTTTAAAGATATCGGCCTGGCGGGAAATGCTCAACTGCTGTCGCCGGCCATAGAGACGCTCTAAGCGGGCGCGGGTATTGGCTATGCCCAAGCCGGCGCCTTGCTGCGGAGGCGACGGCAGCAAGCTGTTTTCTACCTCCAGCCTGAGCCGGCCCTCCCCGGCAGCGAGCCGTATGCGCACGAAACAGGGCCGGGTGGGATGAAGGCCGTATTGAAAAGCATTTTCGATGAAGGGTATGAGCAGCAAAGGAGCGATGGCTGCCGGCGCTTCATCCCAGTCGAAGCGCGTCTCTACGCGCCGCTGCGGGTTGTGGGGCAGGCGCGCCAATTGAAGATTGATGTAACGCTGTAAAAACTGGATTTCTTCGGCTAAGCTCACGGTATGGCGCTGGGCCTGGTGCAAGGTGAAGCGCAGCAGGCCGGCCAGTTCTCCGATCAGATCGGCGAGGCGTTCCTGCCCCTGTTGCAGCGCCTCGCCGTACAGGGTATTGAGGGCATTAAAGAGGAAGTGGGGATTGAGCTGGGCGCGCAGGTTGTCCAATTCGGCCGCGGTTTTCTGCTGGAGCAGTTCGAGGCGTTCGCGGCGGGCGCGGGCAGCGTCTAATACCAGCGTAAAGCCGGCCACCAAGGCGGCGCCCAAGGCCGCTACCAACAGGTTTTCCTCAACCCACTCCACTTCGTAGCGGGTGCGCCATTGCAGCGCCTCAAAGAAAACACATAACAGGATAAGCAGCCAGGCGCGGTAATGCCAGCGGCGCTCGGCGCCGGTAAACCAACGAAATGGCCCGCGGTAGTTGATCCAGCCCAAGCCGCCTACGCCGGCCAGCAGCATAACATACCCCAGAAGCCAGCGGGCGAAGCCCGCCAGCTCCCGGGGGTCGGCGGCATATTGCGCCCGGAGGCTCTGGCGCAACAAGTGGCCCCAGTAGGCGGCCAATCCCAGCCCGATGAGGGCGAAGAGCGCCAAGCCTGCTTTATTCCAATTTTGTTTTGGCATTTTCATTCAACTGAAGGCTTTTTTGCCGGCGGCGAAACTCCGTCGCATCGCGCTGTACGAGGTATAAGGCGCTCGACATAAAGTCGTAATCCAATATGGCCTCAAGGTAATATGTCTGACCTGCGTTTACATTCAACTGAAACGTCTTGGTCTCGGCAATGTACGCCGGCCTGCCGATGGTGCGCAAGTTAAGAACGCCTGGCGGCGCTTGCAATATGAAGTACGACCGCGCCGGGAAAGCCACGGCTACCTGCTGCCCATTGATCCACACATCAAAGGCAACGGCCCGGCTGAAGGTACTCCGCTGGTAGATGTACAGGGTGGCCGGCTGTTGCTGGGCAGCGGCAACGCCCAGCCAGCTTAGCGTCAGCAACAGAAATAATAAGGTGCGGAAGGTCATGGCTTTTGGCGTTGGGATTTGCGTTCAAAGTTGCGCCCGATCCAGAGGTTCAGACTAAGGTAAGCCATACCTGCCCGATCGGATACGACCCTACTAAGCACGGCGCCATCTTCCGCCTCCCAGGGCTTCTCGCTCAGCCCAAACTGATACCCCAGGCGACAGGATGTCATAATGGAGGCCCAGCGCTTAAAACGCCCGCTGAGCCATTCAACGCTAAAGCTGGCGGCTGCGCTTTCATGCTGGAGAATGGGCCAGCGGCCGGCAGCCGTTGCCGGCGTCAGTTGGCCGGGGTCAAAAGGAATACCGGCGGGCGGATCGGTTACCATGATCCATTGTGAAACGCCCCCTATACCTCCGCGCAGCAGCAATTGGCTGTTTCTCGACTGCCAGACCGCAAAACCGAGATTGAGTTCGCCAACAAAAGTTTGAGTAGAAATGCGCCGGGATTCGTTGTCGTAAAGAAAATCCATTACGCCGCCCAGCGACTGGGCGATGTACGCCTCCGCAAACAGCCTGCGGTAGCGGCCGCCAAAGCCCAGGCCATACAGCGCCTCGGCCGGCGCCGGCTTGGCGCCCTGCCCTTCCAGCAGTTCATACATATTCTGGTAGCCCGTATGTAGGCTCAGGTAAGTGGGCCCCAGCCCCAATACCGAATAAATGGTAAAGGGATAGCGGTCGGGGTCGGGCAGCGAGTCGGCCTCGTTGATGGCTACCAGCGCCTGGGCCCTGCCGGCGCCAGGTAATGCCGCCAAGGCCGATAAGACCGACAGCGCGAATAATAATGGCTTCATCGTCATTGATTTTGATTGTACACCCCAAACTTAGGGCCTCGTCGGCCGGGTTCCAAATAAATGTGTCCACTGGTAGCTCTGGCGTGGCCAACGACAACCTCGGCCTTTGAAAGCCGTGAAGACAAAGCGCAAATCAAATTTTAAACAAAAAATTTTATTAAACATTTTTTGTTTATTTTTACTAAAGATATTACCTTTGCTCACCGCAGTGGGCCACAATGGCCGCTCAGTAGCAGTTTACAGGCGCTATGGCAAAGAAACAAGCAGAACACCCCCAACAACAGGAGGCCGAAAAGGCTCCCGAAAGCGGCGTGCGCATCACTTCGCTCAAAGGCATGTACGAGGACTACTTCCTCGATTATGCCTCTTATGTTATCCTCGAACGGGCTGTGCCGGCCATAGAAGACGGGCTCAAACCCGTACAGCGCCGCATTCTGCACGCCATGAAAGAAATGGACGATGGCCGCTTTCACAAGGTAGCCAACGTCATCGGCCAAACCATGCAGTACCACCCCCACGGCGATGCCGCCATCGGGGAGGCGCTCGTCAATCTGGGTCAATACGATCTGCTCATCGATACCCAGGGCAACTGGGGCGACTACCGCACCGGCGACAGCGCAGCCGCGCCCCGTTACATCGAAGCGCGGCTGTCGAAGTTTGCGCTCGAAATTGCATTCAACCCCCAAACCACCAACTGGCAGCTCACCTACGACGGCCGCAAGCGCGAACCCATCGCCCTGCCCGTCAAGTTTCCGCTGTTGCTGGCACAGGGTGTGGAAGGTATAGCCGTGGGCCTGAGCACCAAAATACTGCCACACAATTTTGTTGAGCTCATCAAGGCTTCCATCAAACTTTTGCAGGGCAAGAAGGTAAATGTTTACCCCGATTTCCAGACGGGCGGCTACATCGACGTCAGCGACTATCAGGGCGGCAAGCGCGGCGGCCGCGTAAAGGTGCGCGCCCGCATCGAAAAGGTCGACAACAAAACCCTCGCCATCCGCGACCTGCCCTATGGCGTAACCACCACTTCCCTCATCGACAGCATCATCAAAGCCAGCGATAAGGGCAAGATCAAGATCAAAAAAGTGGTCGATAATACGGCCGCCGAAGTGGAAATCCTCATCGAGCTGGCGCCGGGCACCTCTCCCGACCTCGCCATCGACGCCCTTTATGCCTTCACGGGCTGCGAGACGCCCATCTCCCCTAACGCCTGCGTCATCATCGACGATAAGCCGCACTTCCTTACCGTAGAGGAAATCCTGCGCGTCAATACCGAAAATACCCGCGAGCTGCTGGGCATGGAGCTGCGCATCCTCCAGCACGAATTAGAAGAAAAGCTCCACTTTGCGAGCTTGGAAAAAATCTTCATCGAAAAACGCATCTACCACGATATTGAAGAGTGCGAAACCTGGGAAGCCGTACTCTCCACCATCGATGCTGGCCTGCGCAAGTACGTGCGCACCCCCAATGAGCCCGAAACCAAGGGCGACACCCGGTTGCGCCTGCTGCGCGACATCACCGAAGACGATATTGTGCGCCTGACGGAAATCCGCATCAAGCGCATTTCCAAATACAATACGTTCAAAGCCGACGAACTCATCGCCAAGTTGGAGGAAGAGTTGGCCCAGACCAAGCACCACTTAGAACACCTCACCGAGTACGCCATCGACTACTACCAGCGCCTGCTCGACAAGTACGGCAAGGGACGCGAGCGCCGCACGGAAATCACCTCCTTTGACACCATCCAGGCAACCGAGGTGGTGGCCAACAACGCCAAGCTGTACGTCAATCGCAAAGAGGGCTTTGTAGGCATGGGGCTTAAAAAAGACGAGTTTGTTGCCGATTGCTCCGATATAGACGACATCATCGTATTCCGGCAGGACGGCAAGTTTGTCGTTACCCGCATCGCCGACAAAACTTTTGTCGGCAAAGACATCATCCATGTGGGCGTGTGGAAAAAAAACGACGAGCGCACGACCTACAACCTCGCCTACCTCGATGGCAAAACGGGCCGCAGCATGGTCAAGCGATTCAATGTGACGGCCATTACCCGCGACCGCGAGTACGACCTCACCTCGGGGGAAAAGCACTCCAAGCTGCTGTATTTCAGCGCCAACCTCAATGGCGAGGCCGAGATCATCACGGTATCGCTCACCCAGGGCGCCAAGGCGCGCATCAAACAATTCGACTTCGACTTTGGCGAGATCGCCATCAAAGGGCGAAGCTCGCAGGGTAATATCCTCACCCGCTATCCGGTGCGCAAAATCGCCTTCAAGGAAATGGGAAAATCCACCCTCGGCGCCATCCGGGTGTGGATGGATGAGGTGAGCGGCAAACTCAACACCGACAGCCGCGGCTTAGCCCTGGGCGCCTTCGATACCGGCGATCAACTGCTGGTCATCTACAAGGATGGATCTTATGAAATGACGGAGTTCGACCTCGCTAAGCGCTTCGACCCCAACGAACTGATGCATATCGGCAAGTTTGATCCCAAACAGGTGGTCAGCGCCATCTATTTTGAGGGCGGCAAAGGCTGGACGATGGTCAAGCGATTCCTCATCGAGACCAGCACCCTCAACCAGCGGTTCCCCTTCCTTACCGACAACAAACTCACCAAGCTGTACTTAGCTACTGTCGCCGACGACCCGCTGGCGGCTTACAGCTACCGCACCAAAACCGGTAAGGAAGAAGCCGAAGTGCGCTTGGCAGAATTCATCGACGTAAAAGGCTGGAAAGCCATTGGCAATAAGCTCACCGAGTTCAAGCTCGCCTCGGCTAAGCTGGTGGCAGAAGAGCCGCCGGCCACCGATGAAGAGGCCGTAGATATGCCCAACGACGGAGACGACGACGACGAAAACACGGAGCGCCAAGAGTCGTTCCACGCCGGCGACAGCATCGACTTCGACGTGGAAGACAATGGCCAGACCAAGCTTTTTTAGGCTTTAACTTGTTCGCCTATTCGTAATACTTGGTAAAAAAGCCCGGCAGATGCCTTAGGGCGGCCAGCTCCCGGTAAGCCGTGCGCGCCTCCTGGGCCGGATAACCAAAGTAGGTTTTACCGCCTTCGAGGTCTTTACTCACCCCCGATTTGGCCAGCACCACCGCCCCCGCCCCAATGCGCAGGTTTTGAGCAATGCCCACCTGACCAAACAGCACCACCCGGTCTTCGAGCGCCGAGTTGCCGGCCACGCCCACCTGGGCGGCCAGCAGGCAATAGCGGCCTACCTTGACATCGTGCCCAATCTGTACCTGGCAGTCTATCTTGGTACCCTGCCCAATGACCGTATCACTGGAGACGCCCCGGTTGATGGTGCAGTTGGCCCCAATCTCCACGTCGTCTTCGATCACTACGCTGCCGCCCGAGCGCCACTTGATGAACCCCTCTTCGGTTTTTTTGTAGTAAAAAGCGTCGGTGCCAATAACCGTGCCCGGCTGCACAATCACCCGGTCGCCCAGCCGGACGCCCTCCCCGATGTAGGCATTGGCCTGAATGTAGCAGTCGCGGCCAATGACAGCCCCCGGCCCTACCACTGCGCCCGGCTCAATGATGGAACCCTCGCCTACGCGGGCAGTAGGGCTCACGGCAGTGGTCAGGGGTTGAAACGGGCGCTGCTCCCACACCAAAGCGTTGAAGGCGCCAAAAGGATCAGGCACCAGCAACAGGGCCTTGCCCGGCGGGCACTCGGCGGGCTCGTTGAGCAATACAACGGTGGCGGCCGATTGTAGCGCCTTCTGGAAATACTTCTTTACATCTACAAAGATGATGTCGCCCGGGCCGCTGTTGTGCAGCTCGTTGATGCCGGTAGCTACTAAGCTGTCGTCGCCAATGAGTTGGGCGTTCAGGCGCTCGGCCAGCGCCTTTACAGAAATGGGTTGTGGAAAAAGCATGGTGGAAAAAGCATAATGGGTACGAACAATTGTCGCGGCCAAAAATACGGCAAGAACGCATGGGTACAAATAAAAAAAGGGGGCGCTCTTTACGCCCCCCCTCGCCAACCTTTGTTGGCACTGACTTCAAACGGGATTAAACAAGGCTCCTCATGAGCCTTCGTCCAAAAAGGAAAAGTACACTGGGATAGATTGGATTACATGTCTTCTCACAGCATGCCGTTGCGTGCTGTATATAAACTCGGGGATATTGTCAATCAACGAATACCTTACATAAGGTAAAAATTGGGCCAAACCGGCAATAAAATGCCAACAGCCTACAACAAAAACCCTAAAACGCTTAATAATCAATAAATTAAAGAACTAAGCAGATGTGCTGTTCATAGAAGGGAGACGAATCAGAACTATACTACAACGAAACGAGTTCGTAAAAAAACGAAAATTTTACGCTTTCCGTAAATAAAAGCCCGCGTTTTTGGGCATTCCGAATGTATTAACGCCGCCTTATTGGGCTTATTGCCTGCCGTAGGGATGATTTTTTTTGGGCCCCGCCGCTTAACATCCACTCCTGTAACCACCTTGCGCGGCGCCGCCGCGTCCGCCGTCGCTTCGCTAGTCGGCTCAATCTTCGCTACGCTCTTCCGGGTAAACGTGTTCCGCCCCGTCGTCGCTGCGCTCATCCGGGTAAATATTATGGCCGCGCTTACAGCCTCCCTTTTTGGGGTCGGCTGCGCACGCGGCCATACCGCTGCACCCCCTGGTCCGGACCGTGGGGCAGCTTGCAGAGGCTGTGCCGGTGAGGGTTGCGGCATACCCCGCCAAAAGGGGTTTGAGCATCCCCTCCCCTATTTTGCCGGCCGGCTCAAGAACATTTGACTTCTCAGCCGGGCATTTTCGCGCACGTTGAGGTAGTACAGGTTAAAATCGCCGGGATGGAAATTTTTGCTGGTATACAAGATGCTGCCCGGAAAACGGGGCTTTCGGGTCCAGATGACGGCGCCCTCAATCTGGGCTTCGGCTATACCGGGCCTCAGGGTAGCAAAAGGCGTGATGACGCCGCCCAGATTGAGAGATGCGGGAGCCGGATCGGGGGAGGTAGTCCAGCTCAGGGGGTTGGTGACGACCAGCGGCGGCAGTGGCGGATCGGGGGGCAGGTAGCCGCGGCGCCAGGTACGCCACGACATAAGGCAGCCCGTATCGGTGGAGTCGCGGCAGGGTTGCAGGCTGGCGTACTGGCCTTTGGGCACGGCTATACCCACCAGATAGGCGGCTACCAACTGGCGTTGCAGGGGCTTGCCGTCGAAGAACTCGCGCATGAGGCGCTGGCTGTGGGTAGTGCCCTGGCTGTGGGAGGCGATGATGATGGGGCGGCCCTGATTGTGATGCCGCAAGTAGTACTCGAAGGCGGCGCGCACATCGCGGTAAGCCAGCTCGAAGGCCTGGCGGGCGCTGGCCGTGTCGCGGTTGTAGTAGGCGTTGAGGTGGGCCTGGCGGTAGTAGGGGGCAAACACCCGCCCTACGCCATTGAACAGCGACGCCTGATACTGAATGGTACCGTCGTTGGTGCGGGTATTGAGGCCGGCTTCATCGACGGGGCCATTCCAGCCGGTATCTCCCCGCTTGCCGGTATAGGTAGTGGGGTGGATGAAGAAGACGTCGATGCGGGCCTCGGCTTGTTCGTCGCGGAGCCCGTTGGGGGTGAGGTCGGCGGCGTCGGGGGTCCAGGGCAGGGCGGCCCAATAGCGATCCTGACTGTAATCGGGCGCTGCGGGAACGGCAGCGCCGGAGAAAGCGCCCCGGGGCTTCACGGAAGCGCAGGCATTGAGGAATAAGGCGACGGCCAGCAGGCCAAGCGGTAGAATGGCTCTCATAAGCAGTGAGTAGTTTGTGCAGCCACGCGGCAAGCACTACCTTTGAAAGGTTATTGAACGCTAAAAAGATCGGCTATGTTGGATCGGAACTTGGTTTTGTGGGTGGCTGCCTTAGCCCTCTCTGTTGGCCTGCGGGCGCAGTCGGCCTCGCCTGAGGCAGAAGTAAAGGCTTGTCTGCAAGCTATGTTCGATGGTATGCGCGCCGCCGACAGCGCGGCTGTACGCCAGGTATTTTTGCCGGAGGCCCGACTACAAACGGCCGCCATTGACGCCGCTACAGGACAAACGAAGGTACAAAGCGCCGACATCGGGCAGTTTTGCAGTCGATTAAGCCGCACGCCGGCCGGCGCCCTCGACGAGCGGCTGGGGCATACGGTCATACTCGTTGACGGCCCCTTGGCTACGGCCTGGACGAACTATTATTTTTTCTTGAATGGCGCCCTGAGTCATTGCGGCGTCAACGCCTTTCAATTGGTGCGCATGCCGGAAGGCTGGCGCATACTGCAAGTGACCGACACCCGCCGCCGCAATGGCTGTACGCCCGAGTCGGGCGCTACCGACTCGCTGAACCGCATGGTGGACGCCTGGCACAGGGCCGCCGCTACGGCCGACGAAGATGCCTTCTTTGGGGCTATGACGCCCGATGGCATCTACATTGGCACCGACGCCGGCGAGCGCTGGCTGCGCGACGAGCTGCGCAGTTGGGCTGCCTCGGCCTTTGAGCGCGAGTCGGCCTGGGATTTTAAGCCTTCCGACCGCTTTGTCTACTTTTCAGCGGATGGCGCTACGGCCTGGTGGGAAGAAAAATTAGACACCTGGATGGGGGTATGCCGGGGGTCGGGGGTAGCACGCCTCACGCCTGCCGGCTGGCGTATAGCGCACTACCACTTGGGCGTGACGGTGCCCAATGAAAAAATAAAGCCTTTTATAGCCCTGATGAAGCAGCCTTAGCGGCGCTGGGTCAAGGGGGCAAAAAATGCGTTGCGGCTCATGGGGTTGCCTTAGTGAGTCTATCTTTGGGTTACGATGCGCATCGGCGGAGTGGCCGATGCGCGTTGGGATGTAACCCCATGCCGAAATGAACCGCTACGTCGATCAATTGCTGGAAGACATCGAGTATGCCGCTGCCATTGCCCATCTGGGGCGCAGCGCAGCGGATGAAGACGAGGATAGCTCGCCTGAAGACGAGCCCTTGTATGCCCGCCGCATGAAGCTTTCGGAACGCATCGGTATAGCCAGCATTGCGTTTCCGCCCTTAGCCCGCCTCACGGCAGCCCAGGCTACCAGGTTAGAGGCAGCCCTCGAAGACTGCCTCCACCACTATGGTTATGTGCCGCTGTTTCCGCCCGGCCTCGAAGCGCCCCAGCGCTATGTGTTGTTGTGCAACTGCCTCGACGACGAGGCGCCTGTGCTGCAACAGCACCTCTGGCGGTTTGAGTGCTGCAAGGGCGACCCCGCTACCTGCCCGCTGGGCGAGGCCTGCTCGCACTGCTTTCCGCCGGCGCTGGGCAGAGGCCCCGATTGGGAGACGTATGGCGAGGCCTGGTCGCAGCATCCTGACGCCTACCACTGGAAAAAAGCCTTCCCCGACCCCGACCACCTCTCCGATTCCTTAGACCACCCCGACCGGATGGACCACGAGGCAGACGAAGAAGAGGACGACGCCTGAGCGCCGGTTATTCCCCCTTGGGAAAGGGACGCCAGGTATAGCTTTTGTGGACAATCTTCCAGGAGCCTTCGTATTTCAGCAGTAGAAAATAGTCGGTAAAAATGCGCCAGTTGGGCACGATGATCTCGGCCTTGGCTATAGCGGCGTCGTTTTCGTAATCGATGGAGATGATGCGACCGATGCGGTTGGCCTTGGCGCCGGGTTTTACATTGGCGATGTAGGCCTCCCCGTCGCGGATGTTGAGGCTGTCGGCCTCGGTTACGGCGTAGAGGTTAAAATCGGGGTGGAAGGCGCGGCGCAGTCGGTCGGGTTCGCCATTGGCGGTACCTTCGATGTAGTCTGTGAGCGTAGCGGTAATTAGCGCTATTTCTGAAGCGCTGTTGTCGGCGGTTTGCGCCTTGGCGCCCTGCGCTGCGGTGAACAGCAGCAGGAGGAGGAGGAATACTGGTTGGAGTGATTTCATATAGCTGTGAATTTGGTTGCGGTACGATTGGCATTGTCGGGGGTAACAAAGGTAATGGATTTTGAGGAGGTTGTTAGCGGGGAGGAGTGTGTAGGCCCGGACAAGGGGTGGGAGCGGTATAGGCCGGCCCGGGCTTGCGCTACAGAAGGGCTACGGGCATAGCCGGCCTATAATAGCGGACGACCCGGCGCCGCCCGTGCCGATATAAGGCGTAAAGCGCTGCGCGGCGTGGCCCCAAAAAGGGGCGCCAACGGTGGGGCGGCTTGGGGCAGGGGGCATTTCACGTGGGTTGATTCCCGCTTCACGGCATTAAACGTGGCGGGTTGGGCCGGAGATGGTTATTTTGCGGCGCTAAAACGAGTGGGATGAATGGGTCTAAAATGGGGCTGAGTGCGGGCGACTGGGCCTACCCGGCGGTGCTGGAGAATGTGGCGCTGACGCTGCTGTACTGGCTGATGGAGCGGCTGTTGGCCGAGGGGGTGAGCGCTGATGCGCAACTGCGCATGGAGGGGTGGATACTGGGGCCGCTGGCGCTGTTGCTGGCCCTGGAGGCGCCGGCGCTGCGGCAGATGATCGGGGGCGAGTGTCGGCGGGGCCGGATACCGGCCGGCGATCCGGAGGCCGGGCCTGTATATGGGCGACTGAAGCCGGATGGGGCGGCACAGCAGGCGGCTTTTGTGGGGGTGGTGAGCTCGGCGTTTATGCGGGTGATTTTTAGGATGGTGCTCATCGTTGATCCGGTGTTGGACGGTCTGCAACGGGCGCTGCCCGCGCCCTGGGGCGGCTGGGGCTGGGTGCAGGTGGGGGTTTTTGCGTACCTGCTGGCGTGCGATTTTCGGCTGTGGTTTTACCTGACTACGCCGCCGCAGCGCGGTATCCGGCGGGGCTTGTACTGGCCGTCGCGGGTGGTGGCGCTGGCTATGCTGGCGCTGCAGATGTATGCTTTTGAGCATGGCGTGATGGGCGAGCTGCGCCCGATGCGGGACGGAGGCGTGGACTGGTTTCTGACGCTGTTTTTGTTTTCGTTTTTGTTTGTGCCGCTCCGCTTGGTGGAGTTTTCACTGGCCTGGAAGGCGTATCCGAAGGCGGGGCAGCGGCTGGCGCTGGTGGCGAGTACGATGGGGGTGATGTGGGGTATGGGGGGGAGTTAAGTATAAGCAAAGTAAGGAGATAGCTTGACTTTATCACTAAAATCTGAATTTTTACAAAATAATAAAAAAACATTTTCGTATTTTAAAATACAATATTTACCTTTCGCCTTGAGACAGCAAAACATCTAAGAGGCGAGTATGAGTGAGCTTGAGCCCAACTATCAAGACTATCCTATTGTTTCGGTTCGAATATTGATCGTTCGCCCGTATCAATTAATCGTCAGTCTACCAGACAAGCGAAAAGGTATTATTCCGCGTAGGGAATGGACATGGGATAGAAGTGTATCAGCAGCTAAGCCGGTTTTTATGGAAGGCATACGCAGAGATGCCGTTATCCTTCCTCAAGTTCATTCTTCTGCTACGTTGTATCTAAGCTTTCGAGAATTAAAAGACCCTTGGGCAAATATTCACCAATACCCCTTAGGAGCTGTAGTGAAAGCTGAAGTAGTGAATATTAGAAGGACCCGCATTTATTTACAACTTGAACCCGGCATTACCGCAGTTGCTTTCAACCAGGAAATTCCACTTTTGGCAGATGAGGTTCCTTCTGACTTATTAGTTGTTGGCGATAAAGTGCGGGTCAGAATTGAAAATGTTAATGTTCGGAGTAGAAAAATAGAAGTTAGTCTTTCCGCACCATTATTGGAGCTAGTGGCTTCAGATCAGGAAGCTATAGAAAACCTAAAGGGGCTGTTTCAGCCAGCTCTTGCAGAGCAACTAAAAAAAATGGCTGATGTGATTCAACCCGTAGACAATGCCCCGCCAAAGCAATATACCCTGACATTATCTTTAGGGCAGTTAAATCGTATCCTACTGATAGATGACATCTTAAGGGAGGGGGAATATGTAAAAAAACTGTTGGAAGATCATTACCATGTAGAAGTTGTATATGCAAAGACATCGCTTGAAGCTAAAAATCAATACAGAGAGAATGGATTATTTGATTTAGTAATCATTGACTGTAACTTAGGTCATCAGGAGAGTGGTTTCGATTTAGGTATATGGATACTTTCACAGCAGCCCGAACAAGCGATCGCTTTTATCAGTAATAACCCCTTAGCTGCTATGGAGAACCAGCGTATCATAGCCAAAATTCCCAGACCTATTCCGTTCGCAGAAAAACCTACTCTTGATGATCGAGTACCAACGTACCAGCAAGGGGCATCGCTTTTTCACATTATAGAAGATCTCAAAAAGGGTAAAATTGAGTATCAAAATTTGCTGCAAACCGAGCAACAAGAACGATTTGTAGGAGCGGTTGAAAAGAATACCTTATCTCGCCTTGATTTGCATGACAAGTTCGAACAATTACTTCATGACTTGGCACTTGAGACCCGTATAGATACCGCTATGATTTTAGCCCTTGAACCAGAAAAACGGAAGATATATCTACTAGCCTGCTATCCCTTGCAAAGGCGTAAGACTATTGAGCGAGCTCTAGATGGTTTATACTTTAGTCCTGTGCGCAATGTGATAGAAGATAAGGAAACTTTTTATATAGGAGGACTTGATGCGACATCCCGAAGGAAGCAATTACAAAATTTTTTTCCAGAGTTCTCCTTTTGGAGTAGTTATGGAATGCCCATAAAATCGCCGGATGGCAACCCAGATAAGGCATTGATTATCTTGGATGATCGAGCGGATTTATCATGGAATATTATCCTAAAAATACGCACAACGGCCTCCTTTGCAGCTTTAGCTATTGAGCGAGATACTTTGATACAGGCATTGCATCACATTCAGGATAAAGCAGCATCAGGAGAGCTTTTAGGCATTCTTTTGCATGAGATGAACAATAAACTTCAACCTCTTTTAGGATTTGTCGACGAAGGGGTAAAATTCATTAAAAAAAATAAGAGCAATGAATTTTGGGAATACTTAGAGGAATCTGCAGAAGACATTCTTAAGGTTAAGGAGATGGTCCACTCGTATGGGCGTCTGGCACTTGTACAGCGCGAGTTAATAGATTTAAATGATATTGTTGACAAGGTGTATCAACAGTTACGGCCTTATGCAGAAGAAAGGGGGGTAGAACTGGCTCTAAGCACTCAAATTCTCCCCCTGACGCCTGCCATTTCAAGGCATATTGAGCAAGCTTTGATCAATACTACACTCAATGCCATCCAACAGGTAAAAGAACAGTCGGATCGATGGACCCAATTGAATGACCAACATGGCCCGACTGCATTGCATAAACATGTACAAATTCGCAGGTATGTACTGCTGTGTACCCGTTTTATCCCAGAAACCAATACTTGCTGTGTAGGTATTATGGATAGCGGCCCCGGAGTTCCTTATCATCTTCGGGAGCGAATTTTTGAAATCAACGTATCCACCCGTAAAGATGGACATGGCTTAGGGCTCTTCATCAGCAGGAGTTTAATAGAAGCTATGCGGGGCCGGTTGGAGTGGGTAGAAAGCCAACGCTTCTGGGGAAGCGCTTTTGCTATCTTTTTTCATTTACCAAAGGCAACCTAAAATGGATAAGCAGGAAGAAATTTTACTTTATGTCGTCGACGATGATAAAGGTATTCTAAAAGATCTGAAAAAAAGACTCGGTATTAGGGATATCAAAGTCGAATGTTTTTTATCCGCAAGAGGGGTGCTGAATACCTTAGACAACCTGTCTAAGGATGATTTCCCTATAGCCATTCTCGTAGACTACGTCATAAAAGGAGAAATGGGGGGTAAAGAATTGGTAGGAGAGCTGCTTAAGCGACATCCCCAATTGCCTATTATCATCATTTCCGGCATAGATGTACAGGGAAGTATAGAGGCCTATGCCATGGGCGCTTATGCCGTAATGCAAAAACCCATTGACTACAACGAGCTCGAATACACGGCAAGAGAACTCGCGAAACGCAATCGCCAAGCCACTCAGATCGCGGAAGATATGCTTAGCATCACGCAGTTTGACAGCGTTTTGGTATGGGAACTCGACTGGCAGGATTATCCCAACTATAAAGTTACGGGATCTATAGGTATCGGGGTGAACAAAGATTTTATAGAAAGAGCCCGACTTTCTATTGAAAATTACCCCAGATTGCAGCGCTTAGCCCAAGGAAGATATATTTATTATCGAGATGTTGCTCTTGAGGAAGACTACAAGCATCACGATGATGCCAAGAAGCGCGGTTGGACCTCCTTGCTGGCCTTTCCTTTCTTTCTGTATGGTCGAATGGTAGGCTGGATTGATTGTTATAGAATAAAAAGGTATGATTTTAAAAATGATAGTTATAATCACAAAATGGGTTATTTACAGAGCTTCACCCGGCTGGCAGGCGAGAATCTACAGGCACAGCGCCTTCGCGAGCAGTTTAGAATCATCCACGAAACCAGCCAAAACCTATCGGGTACTTTGCAGGAAAATCTAATTTATGATTCAATTCTGACCAAAGCCCTTGAAATTACAAACGCCGATTGTGGTTGGATTTATCGCTATGAAGCAGATGAAGATCGGATCATTTTAACTGCCAAAGCAGGTGATGGAGCAGGTGAGGTGCCTACTATTCAGTTACTACAGGAAAAGAAGGGTGGAATTTCAGGCAAGGTAGCTGCCACGGGTAAGTCTCTTTATGTGCCGGACGTTACCCAGTTCATAGAGGATACTTATGATCCGTGGCGAGAATACATTCCTACGCCTGGCCTAGTAGAAAAATCTATACTTGCTGTACCCCTCAGGCGAGGCGAAAGAACCTTAGGCGTACTAACAGTAAATAGCCGTCACCCGGACTTCTTTATTCCCGATGACATTCAATTCCTTACTGGGTTAGCGGCAGTTGCCGCAGTGGGTATGGAGCGCCAAAAACTTGCGCGCCACTTGGAGGAAGTGAGTCGCATGGCCCAAACGGCAATTCACTTTGACGATTTGGCAATCTATGTAGTAGCAGCGGTAAAGGATCTGACAGATGCTACAGTAAACCTGTGGATGCTGAGCGATCAAGATAAAGAAGGTGATGAATACCTGAGGCTTTACCATTCCACCTTATCTTTAGAGGAAAAGAAAAACTACGGCAAGGTATCCGTTGAACCTGGAAGCAGTTATAGCGCTGATGCCCTACAAAGAGGACGTCATATTGTAATCAGCGACCTGAATGAGCTATCTGATGAAGAACGGAAGTTGTTCAAAAACTGGAATACACAGCAAAAGAAACATTGGCGTTCTTTTATGGTAGTTCCTCTGATTGGCAAAAATAACGAGCGTTTGGGGGTACTTAGCCTGCTTCATACCGGTATCAATAAGTTTTCAAACGATGATGGTACGCTCATTCAGCATTTTGCCAATCAGGCTGCTTTGGCTTTACAAGAGCAGCGACATTTGGCCATATTACAGGAATTAACCCAGATTGGCCAGGAACTGACTACAACGCTATCTGATACTAAGGCCTATCTGAAGCAGGTGGTTGAACTAGCCCAGCGAATTAGCAAGGCCAGTTCTGTTGTTATTTATCCCTATGACCATAAGCGAAAGCTTTTTTATGCGGCTGAGTTTAATGTATGGTCAGGAAAAATGCTTCATCCTAAAGACAAACTTACTGAAAAACCCCGTCGAAACGGGCTCACGGCACTTATTCGCGATCAACGTAGCGTGAGGGTAGAGGACATCAGCACGTTGGAACCATTCCGACTTTACGCTGGCAGCATCAATGCGCAGCGCGAGTATAAACCAGGATATGCTCTATATGAAGAGACAGCTCGGTTCATTACAGGTTCCGGGTTTATTGAAAGAGAGGAAATCCAATCTTTTATCGGGGTATCTTTGATTGCTAAGGAAAAAGCAGGAAAAACAGAAGAAGTAGCGGTCATATACTTCAATTATCGCTCTCCTCGCTACTTTACCCCCGAAGAACTTCAAGTGATCGATATTTTTTGTAATCAGGTAGCAAATGTGATTCATCGCAACCGCCTTTTTAATGCTTTGGCAGAGGAGCAAAACTTAATAGAAGGTGTAAATGCAGCCGCCTTGGAGATACTTCATGAAAGAGATCAGCGCAAGCGGCTCAATAAAATAGTAACTGAGGCTGTCAAGCTGCTCAGCGCCAAAGGAGGCAAGGTTTATCTGACCATAAATGGGGGCCAGCAAGACCTGAAGCTGGTTGCTAAGAAGAACCTTAAAGAAATGAAAATTGGCCATGAACTGTACAATGATCATGGCAAAGGGAAGGGCATTGCTTTAGAGGTGGTCAGAAGCGGCCAGCCCAGAAGAATAAGCGACTACCGCAATTACGAGAACCACATTCCCGAGCTGGCAAATGTTTTTTCAGCCGTTATGGAAGTTCCTCTGCTTTTGAAAAACAAAGTCATTGGCGTTATTGGCATCTTTGACGATAAAGATACCCGGGCATTTACCGAGGCAGATGAGAGGGTACTCATGCAATTTGCCGCCCAGGCGGCATTAGCTGTTTACAATGCCCGGTTGTACGACGAGTTGGAAGGGTTATATAAGGCTGGCTTGGGCATTGCTCAAAATACCAGCTTGACCGATATGGCAAAGCGGATTTTAAGTGGTTTGCAACAAGTTATTTCGTTTACCCGCGCAACCATTCAACGAATAGATGGCTTGGATGGATATAGAGAAGTGATTGCCTATGAAGGTGACGAAGCCCAACCGGGTAAAGAACCGGAACTAACCCGACCACCTCGGGAGGATGCGCTTATTCTTCCCATTATAAAGAGTAGAAAGCCTAAAATCATCAGCAATACGCTGGAATGTAAAGATTGGGATAGTAAGCTAAAAGCTACTGCTCATATTCGATCATGGGCGGCAGTTCCGCTGGTATTTGATGAAAAAGTACTGGGACTGCTCATCTTAGACCATACAACGTCGGGCTACTATACCGATGATGACTTGCCCTTACTGGAACGATTTGCTCTGCAGGCGGCTATTGGCATGAACAATGCGCTGATAGAAGAGGGGCACCTTAGAGAGATAAAGGCGTTTTCGGACATTGTACAAATGGAAAATTTTACCATTTCTAGTATTGTAGAAGAATTTAGTAGAAAGACAAATAGTATTATCAAATCTTCTGGAAGAGGTAATATCTTCTTCAAGGAAAATGAATTCTTATCAGAAAAGGATTTTTCTACTCATTACAATGTAAAGCCTTTTAGGGATCTAGAGGAAGAACCTATGTATTTGCATAATGATGAATTATTTTTAGAAACTTCAACTTGTATGTTCGTACCAATTAAAATAAAGCAATTGACTATTGGCATTATTCAAATTTTCTACCAAAACCCACCTAACAAAAAGGATATTTCATCAATTTACATACTCTTGACGATTATGGAAAAAGGAATGAAGGATATAGCCGAAAAAGAGATAAAGAAAACAGCCCTTTATTCTGGATATAATCCATATAGCGCTGGGCCAATAGTTAAATCTCCAGATGATTTTTTTGGTAGAAGTACTATCATTTCTAACATTATAAACAAACTCTCTAAAAATCATTTTATAGTTTTTGGAGAGCGCCGTATTGGTAAATCATCATTACTGCACCAACTAAAACACCATTTGGAGACTAAAAACGATGATAAGCATCGGTTTATTCCGATATATTTAGATTATGAAGCTACTCAGGAGCATGAATTGTGGTTGCATACCATAGATTATATTCAAAGCCTTGAAGGGAAAGTCAGATATTCTCATAAGGATAATTATGAATTCGAAGACTTTCGCAAAGATCTGGATACTGCTTTAGAGCGTCTTTTTCAATTAGAAAGCTCCAAGGATGTTATATTAGTTTTACTCATGGACGAAATCGACGTATTTAATGAATTTACTGAAGCTACGGTGAGAAAAATGCGTAAAATTCTACAGGAAGAAAGTCGTGTAAGAGCAATTATGGCCGGAGTAGAAATCAAGGAACTAGCAGATGACGCAGCAAGCCCTTGGTATAATATGTTTATGAAAGTACACTTGGATGCTTTACCTAAAGACGAGGCAAGAATGCTCATTACTCAACCTGTAATTCAAGTATATTCATTTAGCGAGCATGCAATAACTAAAATAATTGATTTAAGTAAGTGTAAGCCATTTGAAATACAAAAACTATGTGCAGCAGCCGTAGACAATATGCTCCATCGGGTAGGCTCTTCTCCCGATACCAATATATTGAATATAGGTATAGCCATATTAGAGTCAGATGTTCCGGATCAACTGCAAAAATAATAATTCTATGATGAATATACAAAACCCCTACCGTGGGGAGACTAAATCAAACTGTGCTATATAAAAAACGTTAATGAGATTTCCGGTCTGCGTTTTCCACATTTCAATGGCCTGAGCAGCAAAACGCGTAGCATTTTTTTGCTGCTCAAGGGTGTTGAAATT
>Ga0209573_1000545_pt1 | contig 77198 bp, 57 predicted proteins | sample TNRBio252014_DNA_FD_185870 | JGI IMG/M metagenome (GOLD analysis project Ga0209573, IMG submission 185870) | Wastewater treatment Type I Accumulibacter community from EBPR Bioreactor in Madison, WI, USA - TNR Reactor_6/25/2014_ DNA (SPAdes)... | ecosystem: Engineered > Bioreactor > EBPR >...
TTATTATAGAATTTCTCGCTTCCTATGACAAAAGAGTGCCTATTGGAATCAACATAGAAAACTTTAGATCAGAAGGAAAAGAGACCAAGCCTTTATTGTCCGGCTGATTTTTATTCGGCATAGGCAGGTCGTGACCATTTATCGCTTTGCGCCAGAAGCAAAGAATCACAAAGATAATACATTCTTGATTTTGCAGCGATTTTTGGGTCGAGCCAATCTAGCGTTTGTTCCAAAATCAATTTGCCTTCATTAATCGAATAGACTTTTAAAACATTGCCTGAAAGAGTGAATAGTTTGTCTTGCTTTGGTAGATAATTACCGCTAAAACTAAAGATTTTTTGATGATTCTTAGTGGAAAAAACCGAGTTGTTATATAAAAGATATTTGTTTTCGTGAATAGTTATGAGTGCTGGTTCAGCTTTTTCATTTATAAGCACGCTTTTTTGTTTACCAGTTTCTGCATCAAGGCATACTAGTTTTTTGTCTGTTGTGATATAAAAAAATTGATTGTTGTCATCAAGTGCCATCGAAAAATTAGGTGGGGTCCAAGCGTTTATCCGCCATACATTCCAGGAATCATTCGGCTCTTCTAACTTCCAAAGTGTTCTGCCATTAAAATTGTCGCGGGCAATCAATGTGCTACCCATTTGTGGAAAGGCATTCTCAGTTTCCATCACTTCTCTATAAACAAACTTTCCGCTACCATGCGTTAAACCCATAAAGCCAATATTAATATGCGCTCTCGGTTCAGCGCGCCACTTTAAACTATCTGCTGGTTCCCAATTGAAGGTAATTTTATTTTTTTGAAAATAGGTAAGGTAATTTAATTTTTCAATATTTTCATTGGTAATTACAGTGCAATCTTTTGGTGTAGTGGTTGTCTTAAAATTGGCTAGAAACACCCCATTTGGCACCAAAATACGACAGATTTCATCAATTGGAGTGTTTTTAATTTCAATCTCGTTTAATACGATAATAAGGTTTAATAAATTGCTTCCATAATTTTCAGATGAAAATTTTGAATTTCTAATGCTAATTTTAAATCTTGCAGGGGATGTTGCTAGTTCATTGCTCCACTTTTCATATATCGCATCATCCGATTGAAGAACTTGAACAAATAATTCGCTGTTCTCAGTCAAATCTTTTGCGAAATCGAGGGATTTTGCACCTAGTAATAGACAGATACCACCGTTGATTTTTGTAGAATTTAAAATCTCTTTGGCATGATTATTTTGAGAAAACAAATTCGTTTGCGTTATAAATAGACCAACCAAAATAATGGCGAATTTGAATAGCGTTAATGTTTTCAAAGAGTTCCCTTTCTAAAAGTTTGTTTGTTTTTTGAATAGTCAAAAAACAATTCATGTTCCATTTTTGTCAGAATTAGATAAGTTATGAGAGCGGAAAAATATTTAGTCTTCTTGATATTTTACCAAAATGCCATCGTTAGCAATATAATTATGAGATAGTCTTGGCATTTTATGTCCATTGAAAAGCATTATCAGGTTCGGCAAATGCTTGCTACATCTGAGCATTGGTCTCGAAAATCTTTTCGAAGTAATAATTGTACAATTTTGTTTAGAGCCTTTTGCAAACCACATGCTAATTAAGCTTAGATAAATACCTTGCGACTTTCTCTGAAAACAATATTTTTTTCATTAAAATCTTACGGAGTTTGGAGTTCATTGGGGTTGGCTAGACGGTAGCTTGTGCTTCTGCCACCTCTTTCATTTAAGATGAGAATGCCACGCGCTACCAATTCTTTGACATCATTCAGGGCTGTATCTTGTGAACATTTGGCTAGTAGGGCATATTTTGATGTCGTCAGATGGCCTTTCCAATCGTGTTCTAGCATGCGATTGATTAGTAAGCGCTGTCGTTGGTTTACGGGTGTAGCGTTAATATGCCGCCAGAGGTGCGCTTTGCGGAGTACCACGGCAAGCAGCTCATCTGAGTTGCTAAGAGTACGATTAAGGCATTCAATAAACCATGCAATCCAAGAAGTGATATCAAGGGAACCGCGTTGGGTGGATTCCAGTTGAAGGTAATATTCTTTGCGTTCTTCTTCGATGCCAGTAGACATACTGTAAAACCTCTCTTTTGAACCATCGGCGCGCGACAATGCCATTTCAGTTATGGCCCTTGCGATACGACCGTTGCCGTCATCAAAAGGGTGAATTGTTATAAACCAGAGATGTGCCACCGCAGATTTGAGTATCGGGTCAATGTCAGAAGGCGAATTGAACCAATCCAAAAATCGTTTCATTTCAGCATTAAGACGCGTCGCCACTGGAGCTTGAAAGTGCACGCGTTCTTTACCTAATGCTCCTGAGACAACTTGCATCGACCCGTATTCATCTGTGCGCCAAGAGCCTACGGTGATAGGCTGCATGCCGCTTCTGCCTGTTGGGAAAAGTGCGAAGTGCCAACTGCAAATTCGCTCTTCAGTCAGAGGCTGGTCGAATTTCTGAGTGGCATCAAGCATAATTTCGACGATACCTTCCACTTCACGGCTTGGCTTTGGTAGCCCTGCTACATCAAGACCAAGCTTGCGTGATATGGATGAGCGAACTTCTTCTGTATTTAGTTGTTCACCTTCAATGGCTGAAGATTTGACGATTTCACTTGTTAGTGTTGTGATGCTAGCGTTAGTTCGTAACTCGAACCCTAGCGCTTCCATTTTACCGAGGTGCTTACCTTGCTTGTAACGGACAGCAGCCAGATTTTGTGTGAAAGCCTGCGCATCCCAAATGAAAGCTGGCCAATGAGGTAATTGATGAATATAAGCCATAACAAAGTACTTTTTTCGGTGATTATAGCCATTATTCGCCGATAAGCAATATATTCACCGATAAATATTCGCTTAATAGCTTGAGTTTTCAGTTAACGCTCGGGAATTTCTAAACCAAGGTGCATTCGCCTTATGATGTTTTGTGAAGCTTTTTTAAATGTAATTTTTCAAGAACTGTAGTTTTATGATTATTGATGAGAGAGTGGTAGAGACGGGTTTCAAACCCGTCTCTACGCATGTTATCAATTACGGTTCGCCGAAAAATGATAGCTTTCTTTCAAAACAAGCGCTAGTTTTTTTGAACCTTCCGACAATGTAGGTGGTCGATTGCAATTTAACATTTCCTCAACATATCGCTCTAAAGCAGAGTTAATTTTCATCAACGGCCCCGTTCAAAACATTAAAATGGCACAATAACTTTAATAATGATGTTGTGCAAAAAATGCGATATATAAGCAACATTTTTGTTAAAGCCTAGTAAGGCTCACGCTGTTTTCATATAGAAATTTTTTTGTTACATATAAAATATTAAGAAGATTGTTTTTGCTAGATAAAATAGTCGAAAATCGATATTGCATTCTTATTTTAGTTTTTGCTGGCAAAGATAGTTAATGTAGCCAGCTTTATAAGTTACTGTCGTTTATTCTCATTGCCTTGGCAAGCCTAAATAGTATTCATACGATATTTCTTTTCATACAGCAGATTAAGCAATCGGGACAAATTCTGTGATAAATGATTTTTAATTGACTATAATTTGAAGTTGATTCCATTTTTAAGTTAAATTGAAAAATGATTGTATATACAGCCAATAAAGCCGAATTCATTCAAGATGTTTACGACAACAAGATTGAAATCAAAATTTTAGAAGCATTTAAAAAAAATCTGTATCGATCTACTGGCACTTCAGAATTTAATTCTTGGCGTAATTCCATGAATTACATGTATAAGGTTTTGGATGATGAAAGCATCCCATCAGATTCTGGTGTTGCAATCGAATATTCAATTCCATTATCAAGCAAACGCGTTGATTTTATTTTAACTGGCAAAAATAGTAAAAAAAATGATGTTGCCGTTATTATAGAATTAAAACAGTGGAGCAATGTTAAAAAAACCAATAAGGATGCCATTGTTGAAACATTTATTGGTAAAGGTGAAAGAGAAACCAGTCACCCTTCCTACCAAGCTTGGTCCTATGCTGCGCTCATCGAAGACTACAACGAAACCGTGCGAAATGAAAAAATTCTGCTTTTCCCATGTGCCTATTTACATAACTTACAAGATTCAAAAGACATCAACGATACATTTTATCGGGAACATACAGCCAAAGCCCCTGTTTTTATAGCAGAAGACGCCAAAAAACTAGCTAATTTTTTAAAAGAAAATATTCGTTATGGCGATAAAAATCAAATTATGTATCGCATTGAACATGGGAAAATAAAACCGTCTAAGAAACTAGCCGATAATTTAGCTGCCATGTTAAAAGGCAACAAACAATTCACATTAATTGATGAACAAAAAGTAGCATATGAGCTGGCAATTGATTTAGCTCTAAAAGCAAATAATGGTCGCAAGCAAACTCTCATCATTGAAGGCGGGCCAGGCACGGGGAAATCCGTATTGGCAATCAATTTGCTCGTTGAATTAACAAATCGAGGTATGCTTACCCAATATGTAACTAAAAATGCTGCACCGCGGGCTGTTTTTGAAGCAAAATTAGTGGGTTCGATGAAAAAATCAAGATTTAGTAATTTATTCAAGGGCTCAGGCAGTTACACAGAGACAGAAGAAAATACCTTTGGCGCCTTAATCGTAGATGAAGCTCATCGTCTCAATGAAAAATCGGGTATGTTTCAAAATTTAGGGGAAAACCAAATCAAAGAAATTATGACTGCTGCGAAATTCTCCGTTTTTTTTATTGATGAAGATCAACGAGTCACCCTGAAAGATATCGGCAATAAAAATGAAATTAAAAAATGGGCAGATCAACTAGGGGTCGAAGTACGCACGATTGAACTAGAATCACAATTTCGATGCAATGGCAATGATGGCTATTTAGCTTGGCTTAATTATGCGTTAGGTGTAAAACAAACGGCAAACTTCAATTTAGAAAATATTGATTATCATTTCAGAGTTTTTGATAACCCTTGTGAATTGCGCGACGAAATTTTTAAACTTAATAAAGCAAATAATAGCGCTAGAATGGTTGCAGGGTATTGTTGGAATTGGGCAAGTAAAAAAGCGCCGGCAAAAATGGATATAACCATTCCGCAGTTTAATTTTGAAGCACAATGGAATCTAGTAAAAGATGGCAGTAGCTGGCTAATTAACCCAGACACCGTAGAAGAAATCGGGTGTATCCACACTTGTCAAGGTTTGGAGCTTGATTATATTGGCGTGATCATTGGCCCTGATTTTGTGGTTAGAGATGGGCAAATCATTACGGATTATACCAAGCGCGACTCAAAAGATAAAACCATTCAGGGTATGAAAAAATTAGCGAAAAATAACAAAGCCGAAGCTATGCAAAAAGCCGCAGAAATTATCAAAAATACCTATCGCACTCTTTTGACAAGAGGGCAAAAAGGTGCATTTTTGTACTGCACGGACCCTGAAACCAATCAATATTTTAAAGATATTATGGGGAACAAACAAAATATCGAATTGCCTGAAACCGAAGAAGTCGTTTTACCATTTGAACTTTTAACGGGTATCGAAGTTAAGCCATTTATGAATGCGGTGCCTATATTTGATATCAAGGTTGCCGCGGGTAATTTTAGTGGTTTTCAAACGGTATCCGATTTTAGCTGGGTGAAGTTGCCAGATGAGTTTGTCGTTAAGGAAGGCCTCTTTGTTCTGCAAGTCGTTGGTGAATCAATGAACAAAAGAATACCAGATGGCTCATGGTGCTTATTTAAAGCCAACCCAGGCGGTACCAGAAATGGCAAAATAGTTCTCGTCGAGCATAGAAATATAACCGACCCCGATAACGGTGGCCATTATACCATTAAAAGATATGCAAGCACAAAATCAAATCAAGAAGAAGATTCTTGGGAACATAAATCCATCACTTTATCACCAGAATCCACCGACCAAAAATTCAAACCAATTGAACTAACCCCAGAGAATCATGAAGAATATAAAGTAATTGGCGAATTTATTGCGGTAATTTTTTAACAACCTGCAATGCACACAAATTAAGTTAATAAGAAAAAGGAATTAACTGACCATGAAATGCTCGATAAGTTTGCAACGCGAATTCCTATAATGACAACAGAACGCCCTTCGATTGTTTTGCCTATGATAGCGGCAAAGAAGAAGAAATAGCAAAACTTCTAGATAATGACGAAAAGGTAAAATTTTTCTGCAAACTACCCCGTTGTTTTAAAATATCGACACCAATTGGTGAATACAACCCAGATTGGGCTGTAGTAGTAAAAACAGAAGTCGATCAAAGTTTGTATTTGGTGCGTGAAACAAAAAGCACTCTCGAACGCGATAAACGCCGAGAAAGCGAAAACAAAAAACTAGATTGCGGAAAAGCCCATTTCAAAGCCCTTGGTGTAAACTTTAAAGACGCTGTTTCAATTAACGAGGTCTTGAATTAACTGTATTAAATAAGTAAAGAGTGTCGTCATCCACGAAAATTCATCTAGTGTTTTTAAATCTTGTATAAATTATCATTGAAATTGGAAATTTTTTCTAAAATAATAATATAATTCGAAAATAGAGAGCCTACGAAAATATATGGTGGCTGTACGAACAGTCCCAACATTTTTTTGAACTTTAAAGATAATATCCAGAGTTATTATATCAAAATTTGTAGCACTATATCGAAAATTAACTATTTTATCTAATTTTATAACTATTTGTTTTGTATTAGAAAATATTTTTCATTTACATATATAATGTTAAGGAAAATCACTTTTACTAGAGCAAATAGTTTAAAATCGATATTTTAGTCTGATTCATGTTTTCACTGGTATTTATGAGAAATAAGTTAATATCCTAGAGTTGTAGTTTTCTTACAATTAGTTTTATTACTTCTTAATAATGAAAACCAATAAGTCTTAAATTAGAAAGTCGGTTTGCTGTTCATTAATTAGCATATTTTGATAATAATAAATTAGAATAATAATAGGTAAATCATGGTCAGTAACAATTTACGAGATTGTTTTCGTAGTTATGCTCTTGATGGTGCCATACAATATTTTCACCCTAATTCGGGTACCCAAGTAAGAATTTCGAATTTTCAAACCAAAAATATCAGAAAAAGAGCGCCTCGTGTCGTAATGTTTGGCATTACAAATTATTGTAATCTATCATGCCATTTTTGTAGTCGAGATGAAAAAAGTGATAGCTTGTGGACAAACAAATCGGCTTTTACAGTTTTGAAAGATCTCTCTGATGCTGGTGTGTTGGAAGTTGCATTTGGTGGCGGTGAGCCTTTTGCATTTCCTGATTTTGCATCACTGATTTCTAATTTATACGATCAAACACCTTTAGCTCTTAATGTTACAACAAATGGGACGCTTATCAGTCATAATTCATGGTTGCCTTACATTGGTAAATTTGGACAAGTTCGCGTTTCCGTTTATGGTGATACTGTTTGGCGGAAATGCGCAGAAATTTTTGGCAATTGCAATCAGCTTTGGGGCGCTAACATTTTAGTTGATAATGATTCTCTTGAAACTTTGCCAAAATTATTACATGATTTAACTCTTGCCGGTTGTCATGATGTTTCATTGCTTAATTTTGTCGGTGAACCCACTAAACAACTTAATTCTGTTTCTCGAAAAATAATATCTAAAATAGTATCGGAAAGTCCTTTGCCTTGTCGAATATCTGTATGTTTCGGTTCCTTGCTAAAATTGCCACGCCTTTTTGCTGGTTTTGACAATGATGGTGACTGTGGTGCGGGCAATGATTTTATCACAGTTACTCCTGATCAGCGGGTGCAAGCATGTTCATTTCAGAATAATGGGTATTCAGGAGCGACAGCTAACAAAATTCTTGAAGCATGGAAAAATCAAAGATCGTCTCTATCAATGCCCGCTTCAAGAATAGGTTGTGCTCGTTTAAATCTTTTTAAGCACGAAGTTGTATCGTTACCAGAGATTTCAATATGGAAAGGCTTTTCAGGTAATAATAGCGGCGAATGTATTATGGTTGCGAAATTTCAGTCTGTGAAAAATGCCAGCGAATACTTGAGTGAATTGCTTCCTGGGTGGCAATCGAAAATTGATAAAGGGGGTCGTTATTCAGATGAATGGCGTGAGTTATTCATTTCTGAGCAAGTAGCTGGCGTTTCAATGTATAAAAATTATAGTATAGCGCCAGATGAAATTGTGCAATTAGGCCCAACTGTTTTAGCTTTGGGGTATGGAAGCGATGATAATTTTCCTGAATTACGAGCACTATCTTGGAAGCGTGGAGCATTTGTTCTTCCCCATACAATACATATACATGATAACCCTGTTTTAATAGGTGCAATCGCTGTTAATGGCGAGAAAGATAGAAGTGTGTTGGTTCAAAATGCTAAAACATTTGGATTAGATACATTTATTCATGGTCAAGTAGTTATATTACATCCTAAAAATTCAAGTATCAATGATTTGAAAAGTATTGCAAAGGTATATCTAGAATTAGCAGGTGAAAGAAAATTATCAGCGGATTTATATTGTTTTGATTGGTCGGAAGCAGATTTAGTCGATGCGCTTCAACATATAGGACTTGAAGTTGCACAAAAACCGCGACTTTGGCTCCAATTTTTCCCTTATGGTGAAAATAAAATTCAATCGGTTGTTAAATTGCTAAATGATCAAAAATTTATATTAGGGCCAGATTGGATTTTGGTTGACCCAGTAATTGGTCGCAAACGAATTGCAGTAATGGCGTATCGAAATGATGCAGATGTAAGTGCATTAGATGTAAATGAAGTAATTGTGGTCGGTTATTTTAGCCATAAGCCCCAACAAAGAATGAAAGGGGCTAATCAAATACAGCCCGAAACCTTAACTGTCGAAACACTTCAAAAAACCTTTCTAAGTCGCAGTGATATAATAAAAAATCCTAGTGTCAACAGCGAAAAGAATTTTGCGAACCAAATTTCCGTTAGCGTTCTAACATCTGAGCCTGATAAGGTTCTAAATTTAATGTTATCGATTGCAAAAGAAATGGAGCTAGACTTGTGGCCTTCTATTAAAGAGCCCAAGCCTATGAGATCACTTATAAATCGCCTTATTTTTGACTTGAAGTAAAACAGGAATCAAGCTATCCCAAATTTAACTCAAAATTATATCGCCTTTGCTTCTTTAAAAACGATAAACATTAATTTATTTTCAGATAGAAAATATTGTAATTTTTATCTAAAATTGTTGAAAATTATATATAATAAAAAAATTAATATAATTCACTAAAAATTATAATTTTAGCGTTTGCTGAAATAATATTAAATAGTGAAATTTTTATGGATATGCCTGAATTAAAGGAACAAGCACTTGAGTTACTAAGCGAATTAGAAAAGACCGTGCCTTTTGTCAAAAAAGTCGAAATTGAATCTGAGCATATTTTTGAAAATGGCAAGGCGAATGATTTTTTAATTGGATTAAATGTAAATGGTCAGAATTTGAAACTGTTAGGCACCATAAAAAGTCATTTACAACCACGCCTTGTTCATGAGGTCGTTCGTCTGTTGAAAGAAAAAGGGGCTTCATTTTTTGGTGAGATAATATATCCAATCGTGGTATCTGAATTTATTTCACCACGCGTCGCGGAGATTTTAAAAGAACAGCGCGTGAGTTATTTTGATCTTTGTGGGAATTGTTGGCTCTGTTTTGCAACTATCTATATTGAAAAAACCGGTAAACAGCACAAAGTTTTTGAACGAAGAGAGATCAAATCTTTATTTGCTTTAAAATCATCGCGTTTGATTCGGTTGTTGCTTCGCCAGCCTCATTTGATGTGGCAAGTTGAGGCTTTATCAAAAAAAACAAAATTAAGTTTAGGCCAAGTCAGTAATATTAGGCGCGCCTTATTAGATCAGCAATACGCTAAATTAGATGAAGGTGGCATTAAATTAATTAAACCAGAAGCATTATTAAATAGTTTAGCGCTGGCCTATAAGAAAACAATGTCAAGCAAACATTAGGTTTTTATACATTTTTAAATTTAGAAGAAAAACTAATTGCTATCAAACAAGCCATGGCAGAAGCAAAAGGCAAAGGTTCTTGTTTAATGTTTTCTGGTTTAAGTGCCGCGCGCTACCAATTGCCTTTTACCACCTCTGTCAGTGAAACATTTTATGCTGACAAGGGGGCATTGAATGTTTAAAAAAATATTTGCAACTAGCGCCTGTAAAAGCTGGCGCAAATGTTATAATTTCAGAGCCAAAAGATGATTTTATTTTTCAAGAAGCAGAAGAATCTTTACCGAATATTTTTTGTACAAGCCCCACCCAGACATACCTGGATTTATTTGTTGCAGGTGAAAGAGAAAAAGAAGCTGCGGAACATTTACTCAATCATTTTTTGAAAATAGATGGAAAGAATTGCAAAAGGAATGATTAAAAGTGAAAGAATACTAAAATCATCTGATTATGGGGCACACGAAAATCAAGCCGTATTGCAAGAAGTGCTGGGACAGTCACCAGAAATGATAAGCGAGTAAATAATAGTAAATTTATTTTGTAAAGGTTGATATGAACGAAAATAAAGAGAACTCTTATAAAGGTGAAATGGTCATTTTTCAGACGGAAGATGGAACTATCCAAACAGAGGTTAGAATGGAATCTGAAACTCTTTGGCTAGCTGAGCAACAAATAGCTCTTATTTTTGAGCGAGACCGAACCGTCATTGGCCGTCATATTAAAAACATTATCAAAACTGGCGAATTAGATGAAAAAAGGAATGTGCAAAAAATGCACATTCCTAATTCAGACAAGCCTGTTGCATTCTTTAGTTTAGATATGATTTTATCTGTCGGTTATCGAGTCAATTCCAAACGCGGTACTCAATTTCGTATTTGGGCAAATCGAATACTTAAAGATCATCTAGTGCAAGGCTTTACGATGAATCAGAAGCGATTACAGGAACAGCGAAACAATTTTGTCAGCCTTCAAGAATCAATTCAGCTAATGGAACGAAGCTTGTTAGAGCAGGCAGAAACTATGAACGATGCCAAAAGCATTGTGCGAGTTTTGTCAGAATTTGCCAAAGGCTTGAGCATTCTTGATGATTATGATCACGAGAATCTAGAACAAAAAGGTAAAACGCAGAAACCAGCAGTGTTTATACCTAAGAGTGATTTTTTGGTTGTTGTTGAAGCCATGCGCCGAGACTTCGATTCCGCTGTTTTTGGACAACCAAAAGATAACAGCTTTGAAAGTTCAGTAAGTCAAATTTATCAAAGCTTTGACGGTAAGGAACTATATCCTTCCATAGAACATAAAGCCGCGATGCTACTTTATTTGGTCGTTAAGAATCATTCTTTCATAGATGGAAACAAAAGAATTGCCGCGGTTATTTTTTTATATTTTCTTGATAAAAATGGATTGCTCTATCACCCATCTAGTTGCCACAATATTAGCGATGAGGGGCTTGCGGCTCTGACATTATTAATAGCCATTTCTAAACCAGAAGAAAAAGACACCATGATCAAAATCGTTATTACGGTTCTAAATAGGAACCAAAAATAGATGAACCGCAAATGCAGTATATGAAGTTTTATTAAATAAGAATTGCGATGAGAGGCAAATAGTGGACATCGTAGACTTAGTGGGCATAGTAACAATTGTGAGGTTTGAAAAGAGAGTGCTAATGCAAAAAACTGGCTATCGGGGTTGGGTTTTATTGTTTTTAAATTTGGTTAATAGCCTTTGTCTTTGAGGAGATTTGCTTTTCGCATGTGGTAGAGTCGTTCGGTAAAACCGCCTTCATGAAATTGTCAGCTAATTTTTTGATTTTTTGGTCTAGCAAAAAGCAGGCGACATTGATTAAAGCTAGGGCAGCATTGGCTGAATATTCTGGGTAGAATTGACTTGGTTTCGAAGGTGGGGGTGTTGTTTTACTTTGAAGTCGTAACATCCAATTGGCTACCTCATTGACTGATTGACACCTATAACCAGTTAGTTTGTGCCTGACGGTAAAAGCTAAGGGATAGGCATAATTTTAATTTAGGCTAAAGCTGTTATAAGTTAGCGAAAACCGTTAAAAGGATTTTGAAAAGAATGTTTAAAGTATCTAATTATGGGGTACGCGAAAATCAAGCGGTATTGCTAAAACCTTGTTGAGCTGGTTTAAATATTTAAAAAGTCAGTACCGGAGTTTGGTAATTGTGTGAGGTTTCTTGCCCTCTTTGATTTATCCTAGAATTGAAGCCAATCGAAAATTATTTGCAAGAAAGATATTGTTGAATTAGAAGCGAAGAAATATCCATTTTAGCTTAAAATTATTGAGTTTTTTAAATTTTAAGCAAAGTTTTAAAAAACTAAAAATTCATGCGTTTAATTGGCGCTACCCCTGAATCTAGAAATGAAGTTTTGGCTGCTGCCTTTAGACGCTATAATATTTGCGAAGAACGCGGGTCAGGTTTCGAAAAAGCAGTAAGCGCCATTGAGCTTTTTGGTTTACCACCTTTGCAATTTAGAGAAACCGAGAACTCTTTTTGTGTAGTGATGAGCAGTCCGAAAAAATTCGCCATAATGGATTTAGAAGAACGAATAGAGGCAGCCTATCAGCATTCGGTAATAAAGTATTTTTCAAATGAAGCAATGACAAATAAGAGCTTGAGAGAGCGTTTTGGGCTTGATGATAGGCAAAGTGCCCAAATTTCTAGGTTAATCAAAGAAGCAATAAGGGATGGTAAAATTAAGCTTAAGAACTTGGAAAGCAGTTCAGATAAATACAGAACTTACATTCCATATTGGGCATAATTCTTAGTTGACTGGGAAACTGCAAAAAATGCTAAGTCATTTAAAATCAATGACTTCTTACTTGACTGGCTTCTGTAAGTGAGGTGCAATATGGCTAAAATAGGCTTTATTAGATTATCAAAGAAATAGCTAAATTTGAGTGAAAGTGAAAAGGTATCAAAAGCTTAAAAAGGTGAAAGTTGACAAAAAATGAACAATCAAACAAAAGCAATTTAATAGGGTTAATAAGGCAGGGGGAGCAAAATTTCCCGTTTAAGGTTAGAAAGCATCTCGGATAGAACTTAAAACCCATAATTTCTTAGTTGACTGGGAAACTGCAAAAAATGCTAAATCCTTTAAAATCAATGACTTGTTACTTGACTGGCTTCTGTAAATGAGGTTAAATATGGTTAAAATAGCTTCTTGTAGGTTAAAAGGGGTTAGTAGAGCAAATTTAAGAGAAAGCACGATAATTTTAAAAATCTTTAAAAGGTGAAAAACGGATAGAATGAACGATCAAGACAAAAACTCAATTATTGAACTAATAAAAGCAGGTAAACAGCTGCCAAAAGAATACATTTACAAATTGTTTGCCGATGAAGAAGATGTTTTTATTTCAGAACCAAAAGATAATTACATTTTTCTAGAAGCTGAAGAATCTGCAGTGGGTATATTTTGTACAAACCTTTTTCAAACCTGCTTGTATTTATTTACAGGTGAAAGAGAAAAGAAGCTGCAGAACATTTATTGAATCGCCTTATCAAAATTAGGTGGAAAGCACAACAAAAGGAACAAGTCGGTTAGTCTTACTAGTTTTTAGTTTTCTAATGATTTGGGTAGCTAGTTAAATTTATGAAAATCGCTGCGGATACTTTCTTTTGGTTTGTTGATTGGCCAGAGAGGAATATATTGTGATAAAAAATGTTTTAGAACTTGTGAGCGAAAATAGTTTTCGTGATCCCATTCGACTTCTGCCATCGTTAAAAGGCATTCGATAAGTTCTGTGTGCCCGCTATTATTTGCAAATTGAGCTGCGGTTTCATATTCGCGGACATTAGTATATTCTAATTTGCCAGCGCCATACATAGGGGCAAACCATCCCGTTACGAAACATAAAGCCCCAGCAGCTTTGCCAATGCACCAAAATTTTATCTCTTTAAAACGACTTGGGTTTTTGCCGAATTTTTTTAGAATTTCCCCCACTAGCTTTCGATGATGCCATTCCTCTTCTTCAATTTTTCGAATACAACTTTTTTCTACAGGTTTTTTTACAGATTTCCAATGGCCTCGATACGCGTAAGCCGCTGCAAGCTCACCTGAATAGGCGCGTTGTAAAAGATCAATCAGTAAGTCAAAGTTTTCTTTTTGGCTCATAGGTTTTAGATGTTTAGTGGTTTTATTATTTGTAAAAAAATGGGCGGTGTAAATGCCAATTAGGCCTGTGAAGATACCGCCAAAAATATCAAGCACATAATGTTGTTTGGTGGTGAGTACAGTAGCACACAAGAATACAAATAAAAAGAATAAAAAATAGCGTGATTTGGGGTAGGCTTTTGCAAAATACCAACAACCAATGCCTGGTGAAGTAATGTGCCCACTTGGAAAACAATTCGCAGGCCCATCGATTGATAATAACCAAAGATATAATTTGTTAAAAAAGCCTTCGCTTGTGGGTGGTGTAGGCCGTATCATATAAGTTGGGAATACAATAAATATCAGATAATTGATTAAAACAGCAGTGGTCAACGCAATAATTGATTTCTTAAAGTAGTTTTCTTTTTTGATAAAAATCGGCAGATACATTAAGTTAATCAATAACAAATAAGGTAGTACCGTCCAAACGAGAAAAGGTATTTTTTCTTCCCCCAATATTTTTGGCATTAAGTGTAAATCAAAAAATTGATATCGATTGGTTAATTGATAACCAATGTATAAAAAACTTGTCCATAGAACAAATTGAATCAATTGTTTACCGATTATTTTCATTAGGTTAAAACTCCAAAGCAAGATAAGCCAAAACACACAAGGCTTTGTAAGAGGAAGCGTTTTGAAGTTACAGGGTCTTCTTTCATTTCTTTATATAATATATGAATCAAAATGCTCGATGCAAATGCCATAATCAGAATTACAAGATTGGCTAGGTTTGGTAAAATAAAGAAATAGGGGATAAAAAGCAATAGGCTAATTCCGCTTGCTCTAATGGCAGCATGTACCCCAGAAATCGAATTGTTCAAGTAAATGATGCGACTGAAGCCAAGACAAACTAATTCGCAGAGAAAACAAATAACATAAGCAACGAAATAAGATTTCTCAGGCATGATTTGATATAACACCAACCACAACAAACCAGGCACTGCAATATAAAGAAGCAATACAATATCGTGTTCGTTATGAGAATTTTGAACCTCCGTTGGGAAGCACCATTGATAAGTCACAAACAAAATAGTCGGTGCCATAGCCCAAAAAATTCCACCTAATATGAAAGAAATATAAATGACTAGAGCGGCAGCAAAAAGGCTAGCATCATCCAAAGATGATTTTTTTCTTAATAAATAGACAAAAAGCAATAAAACTATTAAAACAATTAATTTAATAATCAAAGCGGAAACAGATAATTTTTCATATCGAATTAATAAAAAAATAGTTGTGATGGGAATAAATAAATTATCTAGCCCTCGCCACGAAAAAGCTTCTAGTAACATGACAATAAAGGCAACCATTATAGAAATTAATACACCTTCAAAAATGCCTATCTGGCTACCAATGGTGAGCGGAATGTTTATGCAAAGAAAGGCCGTTATAAAAAAGGCTAAGCTACCTTCCCAACTTTTAAAACCTTCTTTAGTGCTATATTTAATGCGCCCATATTTCACGCCAATTAATGCTGCTATGGCATCTGCAAAAGTTAATACCAAAATACTAATGCTGTAAAAAAGACTGTTGTTGTGAGAAATCAACCAACATGCCAAAACGCCAATTGGGAATACAAACTCGCCAATACTCATTCTTGAAACACTATGTAGGGCCGAGCCTAAAGTGTTTTTAAGGAAAAGCCTTACATACAATAAAGAAATAATCGATAAAAATGTCAGAATAACTACGGGCCAATTGTCTATAAAATAAAAGGGAAAGGTAGCGGTTACTACTCCGATTCCTGCATGAATGAATTTACGACTGGATTCAGGGCTTAAGGTAAATCGTGTGCGGATTCGTTTTTCTACTAAAAAGAGAAAACCAAGAAAAGCCAAAACGCCAGTTAGCCAAAGGGCTTGTATCATAAAACCTCTTCCAGTATAAAAGCGGAATAAAAAAAAGCTTTATCCTTTAGAAGTAATTCTTGGCCTTTACTTGTATGGGAATGTATACGATGTTTAAATTTTTCTGGTACAGAACGAGGTGCTAACATATTCCAATACGCAAATCGTGTTCCCTTTGTGGAAGAATTTAATAAAAGTTCATATAGATTCTCCATGATTTCAGTCGACATATACTCAAAAATATCACTTAAGTTAAACTTATTAACAACAGTGATCCCCTGTTTTGAGAAAATCTGTTCAATGCTACCCAAATGCCATTCGATTCGGTTTAAATTTTGACGAATTTTATGAAAGGAATCTTCTCTCAAAGCAAGTGGCAAGGCTGTGCCATGTCGGCCGTTCAGAATCCAATACAAATAAGGGTTTTCGTGGGGCGGTAGATTTCTTAAGGCATGTCGCGTTCGGCCAAGAATTTTATCGCCAACGCTACCTTGCACATAGGAGAAAAACTTTGGATCACGGCCAAGTCGCCCCATTACAAAGCGTGAGAAAAATATCTTAAACAAAAACCGCCATCGAATGGTATCCCATTTTTTATCATAAAATACAACAGCCTGTTCTTGTGTTTTAGGTGCTAATAATGCTTCAATTTTTTTTCTAGAGTGTACCCAAGGCATTAGTTTTTCGCGAAACAATTTGAAATAATTTTCGAATTTTCCTAAACCGCCAATGCCTTTTTCAATTAAATGTTTGCGGTTATCCCAAAATTCTTTTACGGTTGGGCTCAAATCGCCACGACATAGCTCATAACATTTTAGTCGACTATCCCCAGTTCTTGAACCTAAAAGTATTAGAAATTCGGGGTATGATAAGTTTCGATAAGCGGCTGCGCGTAATTCTATACAAGCAATTTGGGAAGCGTTTAAATCAATTGCAATCACTCTTTTTGGGTTTTTGATTAATTTGGCAAAACAATTATCACCAGCAGAACCAATACCAACGCAAACATCGCCTTCTTGAATATCGAGGGCTTCTAATAAAATGTCTGCATCTTCCCAACATTGAGCGTATCGAATAATACTAAAATCTACTTTTTCTTCTACTTCTGCTTTCATTTGATTTCTTCTCTTTTAATTAGATAAACATCACCCGTGCTGCCATTAAACTCAACTAAATCCCCGTCTTTTAGCCAATCTGTAACCCCTAATACGCCAACAACAGAAGGCAACCCAAGTTCGCGACTCACAATGGCGCTATGGCTAAGCAAACTTCCACGCTCCACAATTAATCCGGCGGCAGCGGGAAAGAGCATAATCCAGCCTGGGTCGGTGCGTTCGGCGACCAAAATGCAACCAGCGGGAAGTTCAATGCCTCGTGGGTCTTTAACGACACGCACCATACCTTTGACTATACCAGGGCAACAACCTAATCCTTTTTTATGTGGCACATTGCTATCATGTTTAACGGTTTGGTTGTTTTTAAAAAGATTACCAGAATACACAGGGCCATATGTTTCAAACCGGTCTGCGCTATCAATGGGGGTTTTTAAGTTGTCAAAATATTGTTTGCGAGTCAAGGCAATATTTTTTAAGTCAGGACAAGAGCTAGTTCCCACAATGAACGATAATGCTTCTTCTTTTTCTAGAAAAAAAATATCTTCTGGTTTTTCTAGTGCCCCCATGACCGTATAGCGTTTGCCTAATTCGATAAAAATTTTACGAACGCGCCCGAATAATCTTGTGCGTTCAAACCGCAAATTTTCTCTGTCGCGAATTCTCGCACGCGCTTGCTTCAATACCCAAGAGAAAATGCATTTTTTAAAAAACTTAAATTTCAATTTTTCTCTGACTGTTGCATCCGCTTTAATGCGTGCCGTAAGCGGAATATTTTCTACCTGTGCAGAAACCTCTCGTGCAGCCATATGGCCAATGGCGCGTAAAAGCGGCAGTGATTTATCTGTAATAGAATTGCTTTCTAATTTTAATTCATCTAAGCAGCGGTCGCCAAATTTATCCAAATAGGATTGGTAAAAAGCATTTAGTTTGGTGTTTGCAGCTATGAATCTTCTAATATCTTGTTCGGTGCCATTTTGAAATATTTTTATGGCATTTTCGTCGCCACGAATGCAGTCAGCCATTTCCTTGACGCGTTTTGCAGGTTCAGCACTTATGACGGTACCATCGCCCCCAATGAGATCATTCTGTAAATTATCAGCATTTTCTGTGAACCATTTTTGGCAAAGCCCTTTTAAAACACCAAAAAAAATCATCGCAAAGAAATCATTAACAAGTGGCGCATCCCACTTTAACAATAACTTTTTTTCCATTTCACGAAACTTTGTATAAAGCTCATCGGCACGCATGTGCTCAAAATCTATTTCTGGTTTTGCAAGAGCATCGTCTAGTCTAATATAAAATCTCTTAATGCTTCGATTGATAACAAAATAATTAAAACCCATACCAAGCAAGGCTTTACCTAGTCTAAAGCTACTAACTAATTTAGATGTTTGATAGGTATTTGGAATGAGCTGAATGAGTTCTTTGCCTAACTCTTCTTGAACACCCATCATTTGTTCCATAAAGCGACGATTTAAACTAAACCCAGGAAAACAAGCTAATAATTTATACCAATTCAAAAGATTATAATAGATGCGACCATCAATTAAGCCTAATAGGCTTCGAAAAGTTTCTTCGTTTTCTTCTACAACTTGTGCGGGAACCCCCATTAGAAAACAAAATTGTCGGTAGACGGATTCATAAATTCCGCGTACAAAGCTGTAGGTTAGTGGTGTCGTTCTGCCCCCATAAGATTCGGCAATATTGCTATTATCCCATAGAGCATAAACACCGCCTTTGTCGCATAAGGCACCTAAAGTTGTGATGGGTCTTGCCTGTAATAAATATAGTTTTCCTTCTTCAATTGCCCATTCTATGTCCTGTGGGCATAACATGTGAAGGGAGGTTTTTCTTGCTAAGGCCGCAATCTCTAACACTTCTTTTTCGGAACAACAAAACGCATTTGCTTGCGCCACATCCACTTTTATGTTTTGAAATTTTTTATCGAGATAAACATGTTTTTCATTTTTAATACCAGCCCGTGAGGAAGTAATTTTTTGCATTCGATTGATTTGCCAGACATCGGCATCAATGGTTCCATCGACTAACATATTGCCGACCCCCCAAACGCCAGAAACGACGGCTTTATCCCAATCGCCTGTAACGGGGTCAACTGAAAATGCTACGCCAGCTTTTTCTGGTTTTAACATTATTTGGACAATTACAGCTGGTGCAGTGGCGGTACCTAGTTTGTTTTCTTGGCGATATAAATTAACTCTTTCAGAAAAACCCGAATGCCAAACTTTAATGATGCCGTCACAAACTTCACTTTTTTGTAGGCCTAAGTAGGTTTCAAGTTGCCCTGCAAAACTATGATTAGAGCCATCTTCATCAAGAGCCGAAGAACGACAAGCAAAAAAATGCCCTTCACAGTTTAATTCATTTATAGCTGCTAGCACCTCTGATTTCACTAAATCGCTAATTTGAAGACCTATTGAAGGATTTGATGAATCGTTGCTCTGATAAAAGGCAGTTGGTAAAACAACAAACCATTTCGGAATATTAAAATCTCTAAGTTGTGCAAGAGCAAAAGCTTTGCCCCCCACTTGGTTGCGAGTATTTACTTGATGAGGGAACTGAATATATTGATAAGCCATTTAATAATTTCCTAAAATACCAATTGAGCAATATAAGACAATCGTCCAGATTGCAGAAATGAGTTCGAATTTTTTTGCGATACCCACCTTTTTTTTATGAACTTGAAAGTATACAAAGGTGGCCGTATAAAGAAAACATAATATCATAGGGATATAAACCCACCAAGTCTGACTTATTTTATGAAGTGTTACAATACCAAATAGCAAGGTTAGGGCCATGACAGCTAGCCAAATAAAACTTGCTCTTTTGTAACCCCAGAGAAAGCTGTATGTTTCAACCCCTTTTTCTTCGGCATCGGCAAGTCTGATTTTACGACCAATCTCTATGACGATTCCATTAAAAAAACTGGCAATTAGAAAAGGTAATAGTTGTACGCCTGGGTGATCGCTAACAGCAACCCAATCGATAGTTGTTGCATAAAAATCTACAATGGGCATGATTAGCATATGACTCAAAAGATATAAGATAGGTCTTTGTTTTAGCCAATATCTACAACCGAATTCGAAAGACATTCCGCCAAGATATGCCCACGCTACTAATAGCCAAATAATGATTTGGTAATTCCAATAGATCGCTAAACTTATTTGTATGAGAGCACAAAGAACGAATAATATGCCTAATTCTTTTAAGGTAACAAGCCCACGAGGAACAGGACGATAAGGGCGAAATTGGGCGTCTTCATCTTTGTCTTTAAATTCATCTGCGATGCGTAATTGCAAAAAAAACAAAAAACTACTGACAAAAGCAACGATGACGCTTCGATAATCTGGCCAACCGCGACCCCCTAAGTGGGAGCTATAAGAAACGGCACAAAAACTAAAGGATAAAATCAAGACGCCATGTGCAAAAACAGGAAATCTTTCTTTTTGGTAAACCCACCATTTTTTTAAATTCATTATTTTCTATCTCGTGCTAATTTTTTATGTGCTTGTGTAAAATCACCAGCGGATAAACTGCCTATGATTGATAATTCACCAGCTAAAACGGCGCCTGCACAAACTTCGGCAAATCGCCTAGAGTTTCCGCTACCTGCTACCCCCATTAAATCCAAACATGCTTTTTGACTTGGTAGGGTGGTGCCACCACCTACAGTGCCAACGATTAGATTGGGTAGAGTGACGGTAGCATATAAATCACCATTTTCGGTTTCTTCAAAGCGTGTAACGCCAACAGAAGCTTCTGCCACGCAGGCAATATCTTGGCCACATGCCAAAAACAGAGCTGCTAAAGCATTCGCAAAATGCCCTTGAACGCCAATTGTACCTGAGATGACGCCTCCTAAAGCTGATATTCGCCAGTAACTAGTCATTTTAGAAACTTTGGTGTGCAGAATTTTCTCGACAAAGCGTTTTGGAATAATTACTTCAGCTGAAACCTTTTTGCCGCGTACGGTAACAAACGATTGAACGCTTGCTTTTTTATCACCCGACGCATTGGCTTCGACAAACCATTCGTGTATCGGTGTAGGGCAATTTTTTACAATGTATTCACAAACAGCTTGTGTTGCAATGGTGACCATGTTTTGACCAGCCGCATCACCAGTTGAAAAATCACACATCATATACACATGATTGCCTTCGACCGATAGTCGCACATCTTCTAATTTGGCAAATCGGCTGGTGGTATTTGCCACTTCAATAATTTTTTGTTTGTTTAGTACGCCCCATTGAATGAACTGGGCTAATTCCATCATATTTTTAAAAACAAAACCTGGGCTGCGAGTTACGCCTTCGGAAAGCAAAAGTGTCGTGCAACCACCAGCTCGATTCATAAGTGCAGCGCCACGGTGAATACTAGCAACCAAAGCAGCTTCAGTAGTTGCCAGTGGTAGTAGGTATTGACCTTTGCCATGTAAACTATTGATAGAAAGTGGGCCAGCAATACCTACAGGAACTTTAACAGTACCAATGATATTTTCGATATTTTTTGAAAAAACCGACAAATCATCATTGTTGTAAAGAGCGTCAAATGGTGTTGTTTTAATAGCATCCCAGCGCGATAACACCATATCAGATGTAAAGCCTTCTTTAAAACTGGTATGTTTAATAGGGGCATCCGTAATAGGTGCCATATTTTGAATTAGCTCTTTTGTTGCACCTTTTTTGTTTGCTTCTTTTACAAACTTTTCGATTGAATTAAAATTTGTTGCCATAAAATTCCTTTATTTTTTCTTTAATATTTTTTTCAAAAGCTCTGGCGTTCTTGTTAAATTGTGCATTGTTTCAGTTTATTGTTTAGTTCATTATAATCTACTTTGGCATTATGTCTTTTGTCTAGCGGTATCGTCATGTGAATTATTTGATGAATTAAAAAACTAGATTTCATTTTTTGAAATGCTGAATTTTTTTCTATATCTGCTGCGCCTTCGACAATCAAAAGTCGTTTGCCTGCAAAAGAACACAAAGCAACATTTTTAACAGGAAAGCTTTCTTTGATGGCGACTTCGACGGCAAAAGGGAATAAAACCCCTTTTTCATCTCTAATTACGGCTGAGCAGCGCCCAAGCAACCAAAGGTGACCACTCTCGTCAAACTTGCCCGCATCACCAGTACGATGCCATATATTGCCATTCACTTTAATTTTGTTTTCTTCGTCTCCTTCACCGTTTAAGTATCCACTTAACACATGCTTGCCTTTTACGACGATTTCTCCAGGCTGATTGGTTTTGCATCTTATATTTTCCCATTCTTCTTGGGTATATTGCGGTTTTATTTGATAATCAAAGAAGTTTAACAGTTTGCATTCAATTTGTTCAATGATGCTTCCGGCATATAAACCTTTGCCGTTTTGCATATCTGAAATGATTTGATTTTCAATATGGCTAAAAACAAATTCTGCGATTGGCTCGGCCTCTGTGCTACCATAGACAGCATTGACATTGCAATTAGGCATAACTGTTTGCAAGCGTTTTAGAAGGCTAGGGTAAACGGGTGCGCCACCAGTATATAGGTGGGTTAAGCACTGCAGTTCTTGGCAATTTTCGCTAGTTAGCAAACGCTCAAAAAAAGCTGGGCTACCCACAGCTGTTGTGGGTTTTAGCTTTTTAATTTGTTGTAGTACTGGTTGTGGGTTAACTTGACCGGGTTTGCGTAAATTGGCATTTGGGATGAGAGTGGTAACACCTGCGGCCAAATTCACTAAGGCAAAAATTGGTAGAGTTGCCAGATTGATTTCATTTGGCATTAAATGCAAAGTGTCTTTTAAGACTTCGTATTGTGAAATTAAAAACTCATGGGTTCGTACTGCAACTTTTGGCAGCCCAGTTGAACCAGAGGTGAAAGTGATTAATGCGGGGTCTGTTAATAATATAGGAAGGGTTTTGCTTTCAGAGATTAAGTTGTGTTTAGACTTTTTTGACCATTTGTTGCCAAATAAAAAAGAGCTTGTATTGATTGAAATCGGAATTCTCTTTAGGGCTGGTATAAATAGTCGAAATAGTTGACCCGCAAAGCCACCTATAAAAGCTTTTGCTTGCACTTTTTGACAGCATTTTTGTATTGTGTTTTTGCCAACTGCTGGGTCAATAAACATGGCAATAGCCCCAATACGCCAAATTGAAAAAAGAATTTCATATAACTCAATAGACATAGGAACAAACACTAGAATGACATCACCTTTTTTGATTTGGAGCGATGATAAAAAAGATGCACCTTGCTGAGAGGCTTGTAATAATTCGCCAAAGGTTTGTGTTCCATTTGCCGTTATGATCGCTAATTCTTGGCTTCTCAATTGACCTTGTTTTTCTAATAGATTATTAATGTTCATTGTTTGCCACATACCAGGTTTTTCTTGAGTAGCACATATTCTCGAATAACTGTAAAATCTTTGCCAATTTTTGTAGAGTTGTTTGCAGAATGCATTAATGCATGAATGATTTTTTTGAAACCATTTTTATAGGCATCGCATAAACAACGATTCACTAAATAGCTACCTAAATGTTTACTTCTGTATTTGGGGTGAACGGCTAAAGTTTTGATGATGTAGGTATCAGGTGTTATTTGCAATAAATCGGGTATTCCAAATAGATAACCTGCTACTTCTCCATCGTTGGTTTTGAGCAGCAACATATTAGAGCTTTGAATTTTATTTTTTAATGGTGAGTACAAAGCAAAAAACCCGGCTTTGCTAATATTGGAATAGTAGACATTATCTGCAAATGCTTCAATGGAAATTTGATATAAACGATCCAGTTCGGCCTCAAATTGATTTAAGTCTATATATGATAAATGGAAATCAGAGTCTAAAGTATATTTGTTTTCATTGATTTCAGAAATTGTTTGTTCACTAGATATATATGTTTGGTCAACAATGAAGCCGTTAGCAAGCCATGCTTGCAAGATTGGTGCTGGTTGCGTTGGTTCCATAAAAAATGGCGCGCGCTCACTTGACCAAGAAACAAAACGATAAGTGAACCAAGTGTTCCCGTTCATGGGGCCTAATATGCTTTGACAACCTTGTTCGGCTAAAAACTTACAACAAAAATCTAAGGCGCCAGAAATTTCATCTGCATTTGCCATGCTAAAGTGGCCGATGATGCCGACATTGTCATTGACCCATAAACCACAAATGGCTTTCTTTTGGCCATCTATTACAAAAAAATCTGGTTGTGGTTGTTGCGAAAAGTTGGTAGCAAAAGGTTTTGAAATAACTTGATACACTACACCCTCCTTAATGTAAATTCGAATGGTTTTTTCATTCGTAAAGTAATGCCCACATCGAATTCTGGATGAAATTTTGGTTCTTGTGCTATTAATTGATATCGTTGCATTAGTAATGCCAAGCAAAAGGTTGATTCTAATGTTGCAAAGGATTGGCCGATGCAAGTGTGGTTTCCCATGCCAAAAGGCATGTAGGCGGGGTTGCGTGTGGTGCTATCAAAAAATCGGCTAGGTTGAAATTGATCGGGTGATTCCCAGAAATCCTTATGCTGGTGTGTTTGTAGCATCGAGAAAATTACGGAAGTATTTTTTGATAATACAAAATTGCCGATGGAGGTATCGTCTATTACTTTGCGTTCTATTAACCAAACAGGTGGGTACAATCTGATGACTTCTTGGAAAAATGCTTTTGTGGTTTTCAATGCTTCAATATCTTCAATTTGAATTGTTTCTTTATTAAGATATGCGTTTGCTTCTTCACGGATTTTTTCTTGCCATTCTGGGTGTTTCGCTAGCATCCATAAGCACCAATTTAGAGCAGTAGCTGTTGTTTCGTGGCCAGCTAGAAAAAAAGTAATCGATTCATCAATTAAATTTTGGTGCTTAAAAGTAGGGTCTGTTTGTTCTAGGTTTTTTAGTTTATGAATTAAGCCAGGTTTATCGCCTGTCAGCTCATCTTTTAAGATTTTTTCTATAACAGTTTGGATATAGGTCATGCCATTTGAGAATTTTTTCTTGCTACTCGTTGGTAATTTGTGTGGCAAGTCTAAAATGCTTTTAATGCGGTTCCAGTGGTGTTTTAGAATGTTTTCCATGGAGGTTTCTAGGTCTTCGACTTCCCATTGATTTGCAACTCCAAAAAAGCAGGCACCTGCAATTCGAGCTGTTAATTCTGAATTAAATGTTGAAGTTTGATAGACTTTGTTTTCCTGGATTTTTTCAAGGAAGGCATCGATACTTTGTTTCATTGGCGTGATGCTATTGTTTAACCCGTTTCGACCAAAAACAGGGTTCAGAAGTTTGCGTCGTTCAACCCATTCTGGCCCCTCAAGTGTTAAAACGCTTTTTCCAACGATTGCTTGTAGCACTTGTGAAGATTTTGCTTGCGACCGTGAAAAATTATCCTTTTTGAGTATCAGAATTTCTTTAATATGTTCGGGGTGTATAAAAAGATGAAAAACTTCGGTTAAAATTCTAAAACGAATAACATCGCCATATTTTTGATGGCTCTCATTTAACAAACCGAATAGGTTACTGCGAAACTTCCATAAATTACCACCTATGGGTGTTCCTGTAGGGCCAGGGGCAATATTTTGGGTCACAGAAATTTTAATTCCTAATTTATTTGATATTTGAGGTGTTATTATAAAGTTCGTTCTTAAAATAACAATTGTTTCATTATTTTTGCAAGAAATAGAATCCTCGATTTGTGTTGCGTTGAGTAGTTCTTTTGGTCATGCCTTGATTAAAATAAAGAAACTGAAGATGCCAAGCAATATAGCCTCTTTATCAACTTAAAAAAAGCATAAAAACACAAAATAGATTGATTTTTTTTATTTAAAATTTCAATAAAACTAATATATTGTTAGTTGCTAGTTAAAAATGCCAATTTACGGGTTTGTGCTTGGCGTTTTTTGAAAAGGGTTACTCATGAATTGTCCAAGATGCAATGTTTTGTTGTTAGCAGGGGATTTTAAAGACATACCTGTGCACAAATGTAATTCCTGTCATGGAATGTTATTTCCTCGAGCTCAGTTAGTGTTAATACTAAAGCGATTTCATCCTGATATGTCGTTTTCTGTTTCTTTAGATACACATGTAGAAAAAGTTGAAAATGAACATGGGCTATGTCATTGCCCTTCCTGTAATCAGTTAATGAGCAATTTTGGGTATATGGGTTGCGATCAAATCATCATTGATAACTGCGGGAAGTGTAAATTGATTTGGGTTGATGCCTTAGAGTTAGGCGAAATGTCTTTATTGTATGCACGAACAGAGAAGAGAGCTGAGCATAGAGAATTGGATTCACGAGCTCAAATAAATCTTCTGGAGCTTCTAGAGCAAGATGCCGAAACAGAGAAAACAATACAAGAATTAATTCAAGGTGCTTTTAAATTGCCTGGTTTTTGATCTGCCATAGAAGTTATAATATCACCCTCTTTGCATTATCCCCAACAAAACGCATCAAATAATTATTGAAAATCTTATTGACAATTTGAATTGTGCGCATTATAATTAACCTTTTAGTTAAATAACCAAATGGTAAAATATGAGTGTAGATTCCTTAAGTCTTACATTTAATGCTTTAGCTGACCCTACGCGGCGCGCTATACTTTCACGATTATCAAGTGGAGAGACGAGCGTTTCAGAATTGGCAAAACCTTTTTTGAAAGAAATGTCAGCGCCTGCCATCACCAAGCATCTTAAAGTTCTAGAAAAAGCTGGCTTGATTCGGAAGGGGCGGCAGGCTCAGTGGCGACCTTGTAAAATAGAAGCAAAGGGTTTGAAAGAAGTAGCTGATTGGATGGAAACCTATCGGCAATTTTGGGAGGATAGCTTTGATCGATTGGATGAATATTTAAAAACTGTAACAAGCAAAAATAAAGGGAAAAAAAATGGCGGCAAAAAATAAACCGAATGAATTGTACTTAGAGCGAATTTTTGATGCACCCGTTAAAAAAGTGTGGGAAGCATGGGTAGACCCTGATCAAGCTGCAAAATGGTGGGGGCCGCGAGGTTTTACTATTACAACTCACCACAAAGATGTTCGAACAGGAGGCACATGGAGTTATATTATGCATGGGCCAGATGGAGTAAATTACCCTAATGAAACGCAATATTTGGAAGTCGAAAAATACTCTAAATTGGTTTACGATCATGGCGGATATAAAGACAAGCCGCCACTTTTTAGAGTAACTGTGGTTTTTTCAGAAATATCAGGCAAGACAAAAATGGAAATGACCATGGCGTTATCCTCACCTGAAGCAGCAGCTCAAACAAAAGTGTTCATTAAAAAAGCTAATGGAAATTCCACTTGGGATCGTCTTGCGGAATATTTATCAACAAAAGATAACTTTGTTATTAATAGAAGTTTTGAAGCACCGATTGATTTATTGTTTGAAATGTGGAGCAATCCTCATCATTTTTCGCAATGGCTCGCACCCATTGGGTTTACTCTTAAATTTTTAAAAGCCGATGTAAAAGTAGGCGGAACAAGCTTTTATTGTATGTCAGGTGAAAATGGAATGAAAATGTATGGGAAGGTGAATTATCTTGAAATTACCAAGCCTACCCAAATTGTCTATACACAAATATTTTGCGATGAAAATGAAAATGTGACGCGTCACCCTATGGCGCCCACTTGGCCAGAAACAATGTTGACCACGGTTCAGTTTTTTAAAGAAGATGATAATCAAACTCGAGTTTCTTTGACTTGGGCTCCCCATGGTGAAACCACAAAAGAAGAATTGGAGACCTTCAAAAATTCAAGAGCTGGCATGACTCAAGGTTGGACAGGTTCTTTTGATAAACTGGATGATTTTCTTGTCAAAACAACAGTTTGAAGGGTTTTCTAAGATGTTGCTGATTTTTTGTGTTTCCTTGATAACATATTAGGGAATCCTTCATCGTTTTTTGATTTCAATTTTGAAAAGAGATTTTTTTGGCAATAAGTGTTCGACCTTATACGCTTGCTGATTTTCATGATTTGGTAAGAATTCAAAGCGAATGTTTTCCGCCACCTTTTCCATCAGAATTATGGTGGAGTCAGGAGCAAATTGCTAGTCATGTTGCCTTATTTCCAGTTGGTGCTTTATGTGCGATTGATGGTCAAACCATAGTTGGTAGTGCTACTTGCAACCGCATTCAATTTGAGTTAGAGCATGCAGGTCATAATTGGTCAGAAGCTGCTGATAATGGATATATTCGAAATTATAACCCCATGGGCGATACGCTTTATGGTATTGATATTGGAGTGCGCCCAGCTTGGCGCGGCCGTGGTGTTGCACGAGCATTGTATGAGGCGCGTTTTGAATTAGTCAGAAGTTTAGGTCTGAAGCGATTTCTCGCAGGTAGTCGCATGAGTGGTTACCATAAATATATTTATATGACACCAGAACAATATGCTGAAGAGGTGGTGGCGGGTCGTATTATAGACCCTGTTGTTACGCCGCAATTAAAAGCAGGGTTAAGACCATTAAAAGTTGTGCGTGAATATTTGCCAGATGAAGAAGCGCGAAACTGTGCTTTGCTTATGGAGTGGAAACCATGAAGATAGCAAGTGCTTCATTTCCCTTGGTGAAAATACTAAGCCATGACAATTGGGTCAGTCAGTTAAATAAGCAAGTGCGCTTTGCTGCTGAGGCAGGCGCGAGTTTAATATTATTTCCTGAATATGTCACAGCTTCTTTGCTTTTTATTAATAATAACTGGCAGGTTTGGGATAAGCTTTGGCAAGATACCGTTGTTAAATTAGCTGCCGAATACAAGTTACTTGTTGTAGGTGGAACGCATTTGGTTTCGACAAAAGAAGGTCTACGCAATCGTTGTTTGCTTGCCTGGCCTGATGGTTCGGTTGACTATCAGGATAAATTGCAACCTACACCTTGGGAGTATCGTTGGAATTTACCGCGAACTAGTCAGGTAAAAGTTTTTAGTTATCATGGAATTTCATTTGCGGTGCCAATTTGTTATGATGTTGAGTTTCCAGAAGGTGTGCGATTTGCCGTGGGTGCGGGTACAGAATTATTGTTAGTGCCAAGTTGGACAGACGATGAACAAGGCTTTTGGCGGGTGCGCCATTGTGCACAAGCGCGTTGTATCGAAAATGTAGTCTATGTGGCACATGCACCACTTGTTGGGGGAGTTAAAGAGTTGCCTGAATTTGAAGATGCCAGTGGTTCTGCTGGTATTTTGACCCCGAGCGATATTGGTTTTCCTATAAAAGGTATAGCGGCAGAAGGTGTTTGGAACAAGGCAGATACGATTGTTGTTGATTTAGATTTTTCTAAGTTGCGGCACTTGCGTACTTCTGGTACTGTGACCCCTTGGGTAGATCGGCGAGAAGAATCTGATTATCATATATGATTTATGAGCAAAAAAATAAATTGAGACTAAGCTTGTGGTTGATATAAATTATGCAATCTATATTTTTAGCGGCTTAATGATTTTCGCAATGATTTTTCAGTTTATATTGTCTTTGGGTGTGCCGTGGGGTGATTATGCGATGGGCGGTAAATTTCCTGGTAAATGGCCACCTATTATGCGAATTATTTCAATATTTCAAATTTTGGTACTTCTGTTCGCTGTCATTGTTGTTTTAGCTACAGTTGGGTTTATTTTTCAAGAGTATCAATACATTGCAAAAAAGGCTATTTGGTTTGTGGTTGTGTTTCATTTTGTAAGTTTGGTTTTAAACATCATTACGCCTAGTAAAAAGGAGCGAATGTTATGGGCTCCTATTTGTGCTTTGCTCTTCGCCTGTTCTGTAATCATTGCGATAAATCCATAAACTATTTGAATTAGCGCATTATAAAAGGGTTAAGCTTAACTAATTGTCAATTATTTGTGAGTTTTAATGAGTTTTGCTTAAAAATAAAAATATTTTGAAATTAGATTGACAGATTACATTTGTAATCTATATTGCTCAAAAAAGAACTACAAGTGTAATCTGTTGTTAGGAGTAATTATGGAAAACTTCCTTAGCTTGATGATTCGTCAAAATATAGAGTTGGCGTTAATAATATGTTTAATATTGCTGTTGCGAATCTTTTTCCAAAAAAAGTTGAGTCCAAGGTCGATTTATTTGTTGTGGTTTATTGTATTGATAAAGTCTGTAACCTACTTAAATGTTCCATTTGCTTTCGAACAACCAACTATAGTTAATACAGAAGTTGTTCCTGTATCTGGCGAAACAATTTCTAGCCAAGTAAATGCTAATCCTGTTGCACCACAAGTCATAACGCTACAAGATTCGTCTAGCGCCCCATCAGAAATCGCAACTTTAAATTTGCTTGGTAAATCGATAGAAAATAAACCTTTGGTCAAGGCGACTCAAACTTCTTCATGGTATGACATTTTTGACTTTGGCAGTTTGGCGCTATTGTTGGTTGGGCTCTATATCGTTATATTGATTGCTTTACTTACACATTTAGTGGTATCTTTAAAGAAAGTTGGAGGGCTGAAAAAAGATGCGATTCACAATGAAAAATTGACCGAAACGCTTAATGCTTTAAAGTTGAAATTAAATGTTAAGAATAAAGTAGAAATTTTTGCATCTAATAGTGTTCCTTCGCCTGTATTAATAGGTCTAAAGTCCTTCACAATTTTAATACCTTCAAACATTATCTATCATATTAGTGATACAAATCTTGAAGATGTTGTTGTCCACGAGTTAATGCATATAAAAAGAAAAGATTGCATAATGAATCTTGCATTGCGAATAGTTACTTGTTTTTATTTTTTTAATCCATTTGTATGGGTTGCTTATTTTGCAATGAAGCAAGACATGGAATATGCATGTGATAATGATGTTTTAGCATGTGATAGCTTTCAGAATCATTTTAGCTATGCCGAAAGCTTATTGCTTATTACAAAACTCTGCAAGCAAAAGGCACTTTCCAATCAATTTGCTATGTCTTTTATTCATAAAAACACTTTTAAGAGAATTGAAAACATAACGAATTTAACCAAAAACAGTGCTGTATCAAGAATTTCGTTTACATTAGCCGTATTGCTAGCTTTGATCGTTTTTGTACCAAGTTATCGTCTTGTATCTCAAGAGGTGATTACCAATAAGAAGTTAGAGACCAAAACATTTGAAGTGAAAGATCTTAGAAATGAAGATGCGAAACAGGAGGCGTGGTCAGAGTTAAAAAAATCCCTTGGTGTAAATAATATTATTGAGTTTGGTAAAGATATAGAGTTTTATAAGATTTTTAATTTTAAAGGCAGCTTAAAAGAATTCAAAGAATTTGTCAAAAAAGAAGCGGCGTTATATGTAATAATATTTAATAACAATTTATATTTTTCAAGTATTCCTGAAGAGCAGTTTTTGCAAAAAATGTCAAGAATTAACAGTTTTAAAAATATGGATCAAAACTTAAAGAAAGCATTAGAGAAAAAGATTAGCGAGATTAATATGCCTGTTGCGGGCTATTTGGACTTTATTAATAACACCCTCTCGCAAGAGCTTGGGGCAGAGATAGATGCCATTACGAATAGTCGATATGACTTGTTAAAATCATTAAAGCATAAAGCTGGTTTTTACAGACCACAAACTTTTTCGAATATTTCCGTTTGGGAAATTCTAGTAATCATTTCAAGCAAATTTGGTTATTCTTTTAATATTGATTTTGCGGATAATAAAATAATTTTTTCTGAAAACAGAGAAGTTTATGATAAATACCAAGCTCAATTGAAAGAAGTCGTTGAGTTTGATGCAATTGAATACGAATTCGGAAAATTTATTCAAATGTGTAGAGAGAAAAAACCAGAATTAATAATAATTCAAAAAATGCCTTTAGACGAAAAGGGTTTAAAAGAGACAGATAAAATTGTTTTGCCTCAGAAGCGGGGTGAATTAGGTGTGCTTATAGAAAAGGTTTTAAGTCAAAAAAAGATGCAATACCATTTTTCAGGAAACGCTGTGATGATTGCAACAGCTGAAAGTATTGCGAAAGAAAAAGAAGAGGAATCATTAAACAAAAAGATTTTTTTAGCCGCTTATCATAAAGGTTCTAATGCAAAAGTCGACATTGAGAACTTGCTTTCAAAGCCTGTTTCATTTGATTTTACCTCAACAAAGCTTAAAGACGGCTTAGAACAATTAAGTCTTTTATCTGGAATTAACTTTGTATATGAAGAGGGTGTGATTACTCAAGAAACTAATGTAAATATTCAAATGGTTGCAAATGGGATGAGTGTTAAAAATGCATTACGGTGGATTCTAGCAAATGTAAATTGCAAGTATAGTGTCTACAAAGAAAATTCTATTATTATTAGAAAACCAAAACTGATTGAAATACCAGCTACTTTTGTGAAGATTGAAAAGGATGATTTTCAAAATGAAATTAAAAACAATGAGAATAGGTCAAACTTTTTAGTCATCAAGACGAATAGTAACTTTCGAATTGACAGCAATTCCATTAAAGAAATTAAGTTGAAAAATGAAGAATTGGATAAGGTGAATTCTTTTGAATGGGTTTCATCAGAAAATAATTACATTTTAGTAAAAAAAATCAAGGGCGACATTTTACCTGGTACAGCTTGCACTGTATTTTATAATGATTAAATTAAAGGATAAATTATGAAAAATATACAAATATCAGATGCTGAATGGCTTGTAATGAAAATCGTGTGGTCTTCGCCGATGGTTTCTGCAGAAGACATTTACGCATCACTAGAAAATGAAACGGGTTGGAATATAAAAACTTTAAAAACTTTACTTAGCAGATTGGTTAAAAAAAATGTTTTGGATTTTAAAGTGGAAGGTAAAAAATATTTGTATTTCTCTTTAGCATCCAAAGAAGATTGTGTTCAAAAGGAAACTAAATCTTTTCTTGAGAAGATTTTTGATGGCGGGCGATCTTCTTTGTTATTGCACTTTGTTGAAAATGAAGATTTAACCTTGGAAGAAATTAAAATTCTTGAAAAGCAATTGCTAGAAAAGAAGAAATTGCTTTCAAAACATTAGGTTAATTCTTTTTTGGATTGTCTGGGAATTTGGTTTTAGAAGCAAACATGACCTGACCTTGCCTGGTATCGACGCTGATGCCTACATCAAAAGAGCCGTCTTCGTTATACAAGCCTCTGAAGGATTTCATAAATTTTGCGCTTGGGTCTACTTTCTGTATTTCGGCTAATGTTAAGATGGGCTCGTTGGAAAGCATGCGAAATTTGATGCCGTCTTGTGAAATAGCCCCATAGATTTCATGGGCAGGCCATTTATTGCCGCCAACTAACAGATATCCCCTTTCGCCAATGGGTAGAATAGAAAAAAATAACCAGGAGACATCATTTTTTAATGAAGCTGCCAAATCAATTGGTTTTTGAGTTGTTCCATAAAAATGCCACGAACTTTTAAAATCTTTTGCTTGTAACAACGCAATTTTGCAGCCAAGTATTCCTGGTGATTGCACATAATAATGATACTTATCTTTTATTTTTAGAACAGTTGCTGTTTCGAATCGAATTTGTTTATTGTCTTTTCTTGATTTTTCAACCCAATATTCGAGGTCTCCTGGTACAACGCACAAATCCATTTTTTTGACAACTAGGTTTTCGAAAGTATCTTGTTCGCCAGTTTTACTATAAAAAATTTGAGGGATTAATTCAGTACCACCTTTAGCATAGTATTCACCACCGATTGAACAAGTAATAAAAGTGCCATCTTCTGTTATGTTACAACCAACACGCGTGATGATCGGTCGCACACGCGGCAGGTGTTTTGAATAAAAAGGAAACATTGTGTTTTTGATGAGACCTTTTTTCATATCTTCTGCACCAAAATTGGGTATGGAAAATTGATCGTTACCAACGCTTTTGTAAATAGTTTCATCTAATCTATCAACGCCACCAACGGTTACATTTAGCATTTTCCAATGGGCAATTTTGCCATCGGGTTCTCTTGTCAAAGAGAAGTAATCTCCAACATGGGTTGTTTTTACCCAAGTATCGAAGGTAAAATAGCTTTGACTTTGTGTTTTTCCTTTTGATTGTGTTTTTTCAGCGGGGCTTGCGTTTATTGATGAGTTGGTTTCTTTTGCTTGCAATACAAAACTTGAAATTAAAGCTGTTCCTACAACAAGAAATTTTTTAAAATTTATTTTTTGTGAAAAGGTCATTTTGTTTCTCCTTCATTTCGATGAGCATTTTGGAATTGACTTTATTCTGTTTTTATTTCGGTCTATCAAGCAATTGATATGCCCATATTGTTTGTTTATAAACACTTGTCGTATAAAGAGTTAGGCATTGCTGGTTCTGTTTTCAGATTATACGCCTAAAAATAAGCCTAAAACTACGCTTTTAATTGATTTAAGAGAAGATTGAAAGAAAATGCCTATCATCACCAAACAAAATTAGGATTGATTATGAGCCCATCAAATAAAAGTATTTCGAACCCTATCATCAATGATTATGTTTTAACCGATAGGCCATTAATTGATATTTTGGAGGCTTATGCTTTTGAGGGTGATGCCCTTGTAGATGTTTTTATTCGTTTGTTAAAAGCAATGAATAAGACCCAAGAAAAAGATATTTTAAGTTTAGAAATGGATCAAGTTATTCTAAAAGGGCACGAAAGTAGTGACTTGTATATTCTGTTTTTATCTAAGGCAATTGTTTACACTTGCTTGCGTTTACAAATTGAGCATTCCAATACTTTACAGGTATTGGCAACTTCATTAATTACAAATAAAACCCAGCCAATTGTAAGGGCAACGCTTCTACAAAGTACAGCTACCTTGCGATTTTATGAAGGCCGAATTGAAGAGAGTAATCAATTCAACAAAGACGCTTTTGGTTTTGTAGAAATGAATCATCCGCGTTATGATAGTTTTGTAGTTAATTACGCAAGTGTTTTAGGGAATCAGGGTCGGCTGAAGGAATTAGATGCTGAGGCTTATCGGGTTTTAAATTCGCCAAAAAGTGATTTGCAAGCATGGGTAAGTGTTGAATCGCTCATAACCAATAGTGTCGTTACTGGAAATTTTATTGAAGGCTTTAATCGATTAGAGTTGTATCGTCAAAAATGCCCAGATTTTGCTAGTTTTAAATACGAAGGCATTAAGTCTTTGCTGGCGCTACTTTCTGGTGATTTAAATGAAGAAAATTATCTTGATAAGCGGTTTCAGTTAGTTGTAAAAGCCTATCATAGCCTAATGGAAGGCGATTTTGCGGAAGCCGTAAATTGTCAGAATGCTTTGCAAAGCGCTAGTCATTGGCCAAAATTTCACATGTTATCATTTGACGAATATTTGCCGATTCATTTGGAGCTTTGTCTTAAAAATAAAGGTAAAGCGCGGTTGTTATTACAGGAAAAACAAAAATATGATCGACCTCATTATTTAGATGATTTTTTTTATGCAAGAATTCAAATTTTAGAAAATAATTTCACAGAAGCTTTTGCCACTTTTGGTCGGTTAATGGAAAACATAAAGCGTTACGAAGCTATTTACCGGCTTATGTTTGAACTTCAATTTGCAAAAGAATTAAAATTATCAGATTTAGTTTTGCTAATGGGCGAAATAAAAAATTTAGAGATAATTGGCCAATGGAAAAAAGAAAAAGAGATTCCGTCGACTTTCAAAGGTTTGCCAAATGGTTTAGGATTGATTGTGGGTGAAAGTAAATTGGTTAAAAATGTGAAAAAATTAATTAAAAAATATGCTCTTGTGCATGACATAGTGCTTATAACTGGTGCTACGGGTACAGGAAAAGAATTGGTGGCTAAAGCTTTGCATGCAGAAAGCCCAAATCACGAAGAGCCCTTTTTAGCGGTTAATTGCGGGGCTATAACGGAGTCTTTGTTGTTATCGGAATTATTCGGTTATGAGGCTGGGGCTTTTACTGGTGCTCATAAAAAGCGTCAAGGAATTTTCGAAGCCGCTGGCAAAGGAACTGTGTTTCTTGATGAGTTTGGCGGTGTTTCACCCCATTTGCAAGTTTCTCTTTTAAGAACTTTAGAGTCTAATGAAATTCGACCTATTGGAGGCACTGTGCCTCGATCCATAGATTGCCGAATTATTATTGCTACTAATTCAGATTTACAACAAGCTGTAAAGGATAAAAAATTTCGTGATGATTTATATTTTAGAATAACAAGACTAGAAATTAAATTGCCTAGTTTAAGAGAAAGATTAGAAGACTTGCCGCTGCTTGTGAAGTATTTTTTAGCTGATTCCAATAGTGTTTCGCGAAGACCTAAAGAGGTTTCCAAACCGCTCCTAGATGCGCTAATGTCTTATTCGTGGCCGGGGAATATCCGCGAGTTAAAAAATGAAATCGAACGATTAAAGATTTTAAACCCTGACAAAGAAAGATTTGAGTTGGATGATTTTGATTTTTCACATTTGCAGGGTTTTGCAAAACAAAAGATTGCCTTGTCGGTTACATCAAAGGAGAGTTCGCAAATTAAGCCAAAGAGTAATGTTGATTTTGATATGGTGCATCATGAAAATGTTAGAGCCATATTAAACCAAGGTGGCAAAGCTAAACGGCGTCAATCTTTTCTGACAGAGTTATTCAAAGAATATAAACAGCTTACTCGTAGTCAAATTATGGCGATTGCCAATATTGGTGCATCGACTGCAACAAAAGAGTTGCAGGTATTAACCGATGCTGGAATTATAGAAAGGCATATGCCGACAAATAGCCCAAGAACTACCTATTTTCAATTCATAGAAATAGATAGTTAGGGTTTGAAATGATTCAGAGAAGTTTTCTCTTAAGTCTGTTGACAGACAAGTGAAAAATTTTATTTAACTTTCACCAATGTGTTTTTGTCAGTGTGATCAAATTTTCTGCCATAGATTTTTAAAACGGTGGTTTCAAAATATTCTAACTTTTTAGGGCTGATGCTGATTTTTTGGCGAAATTCGAGTGTTTTTGCATTCTTGTTCATGAAAGGTGATTGAACGATGCCCCAGTTTTTGTCTTTGATACCAGCTTTTACTTCTAGGGTGATTGTTTTTGATTTACTTGATTTGCCTTTAAATGTACCGCCTGCTAAAACACAAAGACCTCGTGGTACGGTTAAGGAATGCATGATAATGCTATTTGCTTCATCCCATAACCAATAACCAACTTGATCATGAAATACTTCATCGTTTATTTTTTTTGAAACCACTAAATGATAACGCACCATGGCAATTTTTTGAATTCCAGCATTTGTTAAATCGCCTGCGCCTTCAAACACCATTGTTTCATAAAATGGGCTTTTTTCATCCCCTATAACTTCAGGGGAAACATCCATTCCTTTGTCGCCTTTCCATGTACCAATTAAACCTTGCAGGGGGCCATAATTTACTTCAGGGGTGATTATTTTTTTTGGCATAAAAATTCCTAACTTTATTGAGTGGCTTATTTTAATGAAAAATGAATTATACAGCGATTGCTTTAAAAACAACAATTTATTCACAAATGGATAAGTTTCTGTAAATAATGGGTTGAGGCAGGCATTTGATCAGTTTTGGGGGCAAAATTCTCATTCAATGTGGTTTACAAATTAATTGTGTGGATATATGGTGATTCTGTTTTGGTTGTGAACCTTTTGAGGCATGATACTGTATATTCAGAAAGTAATAAAATAATTAAAATTTCAAAAGAAAGATCTTGCTTAGTCGATTGGTTCGTTGTATCATGGGCAGTCTATGGGTAATTTAGGGCTTAATTGATAATCATTTTAGGATAATAATAATGCGATTGATATGTATCTTGTTTTTAATTTGTATGAATTGTGGTTTTTTGAGGGCTCAAGAAATCAGTGAGAATGCAAAAAAGTATTTAAGTATTTTATCAGCAAAACCTACACCTGGTTTTATGTTTGAAAGATTTTATGGTGCTTGGATGGAATTTTCGGATACCAAAGCACTAGAAGAATTTTTGAAAAAAGCGTCAATCGATACGCCGACGAGCGAGAATATTTTATTACTTGCGTTTTATTACCAAAAAGAGGGTCAAATTAATCAAGCTTTGGGGGTATTTAATTCAATTGAAAACGCTAAGTTATTAACTAGTGAGGTTTTGTATTATAGAGCAAGGCTAGAATCGAATGCCTTAAATTTTTCGGAAGCGATTAAACATATAGATACGGCCATTTCGCTACCACTAAAAGAAGATTTAAAACAGAAATTATTAAAATTGAAGGCTCAGGTTCAATATCGCAATGGCGATAGTGCCGGCGCACGAAAGACCTTTGAAGATTTACTTGCGATTAATGAAAAAGATAAAGCGATTATTGAAGATGTAATGGAGATTCAATTATCAGAGGGTGTTTATGAAGATGCAAAAAAATATTGTCAAAAATTGATAGATTTGGCTACAGATAACTACGAAAAGGTAACATATCAATTAAAAATGGCGACCATTTTGAAGAGATTAAATGATTCTGAAAATTCTGAGAAAATTTATTTGGAACTGATACATTTATCGGGTCAGGATAGTTGGTTATTAAAAGAAGTGGTGTATCAATTTGAAGCCATCTATCGCGGAAAGGATAATTTAGTAGATTTGATTAAAAAGTACGAAGAAATCATAAAAGCCAACCCACAAAATGTTTATTTGCGCAAGAGATATTCGAGTTTACTTTCAGAGAAAGGTGAAAAAGAATTGGCCATTGCTGAATTTAAAACAATTGTGGAATTACTGCCAGGAGATCGTTCTATAAAGGAAGAATATGCTGGCTTATTGATTTCAAACGACAAAACACCAGATGCAATTAAAATTTTAGAAGCGTTTGCGAACCCAAAGACAGGTAGTAAAGATTATGAAATTATTTTAAGTATTGCAGATTTAGAATTTAAAATTAAAAAAGTTAATGAGGCACACCAGTGGTTGCAGCAATTTTTGGGAAAACCAGATTTAACGGAATATGAGATTTTAAGGGTTTGCAATATTTTGCATAAACACGATCAAGTAGCTAAAGAAATTGAGCTATTAGAGAAGCAGTCAAAAGATAAACCAGATGCGGTTGGTTTAAAGGAAGCGCTAATCAATTTGTATTTGGAAGCCAAAGATAAAGATAAAGCATTGCAAATTGTTAATACCTTAAAGATCTCTGATGATATGGATATAAATTTCAGGATAGTGAATCAATTTTCAAAACAAAAATTTTACGAAGATGCCGTTATTATTCTTGAGTCTACCAAAAAAGAAAATAAAGATTCTTTTAGATATTTAAAAAGGCTGTATGACCTATACTCAGATGTAAAGAATGAAGACAAAAAAAAGGAAGTTTTAATTTCGGTTTTAAAAGTGTGTAATAGCTTTACGGAGATTCGTGATGCTATTCAATTGATAAAAGGTATGTATGACGAAAAATCTCTTAATGCTAGCATTGAAGCATTAGTCGCAAAAAAGGATATAGATTTCAAAGAGACTATATTGCTTGCTCATTTGCATTATAAAGCAAATCAACAGGAACAGGCAGTGAAGGTTATAGAGGACTCCAATGCTAAATTCAGCAATGAAATATTGTATATGGAATTAAAAGAGAGCTTTTATTCGAGCATTAAAGAGTTTGAAAAAGCGATTCAAGTCATCGATGAATTAGTGCAAAAGTCGCCAAAAGATAACATAAAATATTTGTTGTTAAAAACAAATTTGCAAAGAAGGGCAGGTAATACGGACGAAGCTATTGCTAGTGCAAAACAATTATTAGTAGCGACCAATAATAAAGTTGAGCATGTGATAATATTGACTGAATTATATCAAATGAAAGGAGAGTACGAAGAAGCGATCAAAGTGTTAAGAAAAGCTTCTTTTGAAAACCCTGACGAAAAGAGTCTTAAGTTAAAATTAGCAGATAGTTATATGGATTCTCAAAATTTTAATGATGCAAGACGCATATTGTGGTCAATGTTGGAAGCGACAGACGATATTACCGAAAAGATCTCCTATATGGATAAAATCTATAATTGTTATGACTATGATTTAGGTGTAGATTCTTTAATAGAAAATTTGAAAGAGAGAAAGTTAAATAATATAAAAAACACTTTTCCGCTACTGGCTTTGATTCGGGTGTATCAACGCTTGAATGATAATGAAAACAAAAGCAAATATATGATAGAGTTGTCACAATTAAAGACTGACGATGTTCGTTTGTATATAGAATTAGCAGATGTAATGTTAAAAGATCTAAATTACGATGGTGCAGAAACTGCTTTAAAAAAGGCTGTTGAAATTGATAAAACCGAGTTAGCTAAAAACAAGTTGATCCAATATTATTTTAGTGTTGATAAAGATGATTTGGCAACTGCCGAAATGTTGCGCTTATCAAAAAATGCTTTGAAAGAAAATGAAATTATTATCATAGCTGATAAATATATATCGTCAGCTAAATATGAAAAAGCCTATCAGTTTTTGACAAGTAATGTTCCGGTTGATAGGTCAGTAGTTTATGATTATGTTTTAGCAATTGCGGCGCGCGAGTCAAAAATTGATAAAGCCGAGCAGTTTTTTTATAATTTATTAGATAAAAACGAAGAGTTTTCAAAAGCTCAAATAGTTCAATCACAAAGCAATTATTATTTAGACGACCCTTTTTATCCAGAAATGTTTAAAAAGATCTATTCATTTCAGCAGCATTTATGGTCTTATACAAGTTATCAAGCGAATGCTCAAAATAATATCAATAGGGGCTACTATGGGGGTGCAGTTAGGTCTTCAAATTCAATTATAACGCCATCTAGCTTAAAAGAATTGCACAATTATGCAATTGCGCATTTAGGTGATATATATCGAGAAGCAGACGAATCAAAAAAGACAGAAATTTTAAATGAGTTAAAAAATCGAAACATTGAATATCCAGAACTATTATTAAGTATGGATAAGAATAAAATTAGATCTGGAGATAATAAATTATTCAGTGACTTATTTCAAAAACATCCAGAAAACTTAGAGTTTAAAGTTTTGCATATTTTAAGCGATAGAAGTTTTTTTGCAAATGTTGATTCAAAATTAATTCCTTTAGTGAATGAAATTAAGGACAAAGACAAGAGGTTAGCGTTTTGGTTAATTTCTATTTATCCGGCTTATTTAAAGGAAATCAAAGAAGAGCTTGTATTAGAGATTGAAACAATGATGAAGGAGCTCAATGTTTCTGAAGATAAAAGGCTAGAAACATTAATGATGTTATTCGCTGATGTAAATAATCGCTCTAAAATAATTGCCGAAGATTTAATTGAAAAATATAAACCAACCCTTCTTGGCTTAATTGACAAAGGTATAGATAAAGATTTTGCTGGCCTTCGTAATGGTTCCTATTATTTGATGCCACTACTCATAAAATTTAAAGATGTGGAACGATATGCAAAAATCATAAATAAACAGCTAGCAGCAAATTCAAGTAAGGGTAGAAATCAAAACATGAATTATTCTAGCTATGGTCGCCATGGTCGATATAGCCGAAATGTGGGTAGTTTGAGAAGTGGGGTAGAGTATCCATTTATTTTGCATCAGCAATTGGCGGGTGGTCAGTATTATGAATTATATAATAAAAACAATAAAATTGACGAGGAATTTAGAAAATTATTACTGCCAAAAATCGAAAACATTTACTTAAAACTATCGATTTATCACTTTTTGCAAAACGAGGAAGAAACGGAAAAGCTGATTAAATCATTAGAAGAAAGTAAAACACAAGAGGATTTACAAATTGTAGCGGCATATTATGGATTCAAACAAAAAGACAAGGAAGCAATTATAGCTTTAAATAAAGCGTTAGTGTTAGCAACAACGGTTGATTCTAAAAAAATGATTAACGCAAAAATCGCTCAATATGCATCAAAAACGGAAGACGCCGTTATTAAGGCAGATGGGGTAAATGCGGCTAAACGATTGAAAAACTTTAATTTAAGTAAGGAGGAATTACTTGAGTTATCCGTGATATTAGAGTCTTTGGGCGAATCGTCTGAAGCTGAAAAGCTCGATGACAAGATTAGTAAAATGAATACTGTTTCAACGAATTCGCGAACAAGCTACAGTAATTCTATGCAAAATTTGACAAGTAAACTGGATTCTATGTTTGGTAATGACAAAAACGAAGCGGCCTTTAAACTGCTGATAAGTTCTTTAAAGACGAGTTTTAGTGGTTTTTCGAACCAAATTAAATCAAATGCTTATTTTCAATTTGATTCTTATAATTTTAGTCAAGTCGTAACATTAATTAAAAAGAAAAATGTCGCAGCAGAATTTAAAAAGTTTATTGCGGATCAAACATCTTTAAGTGATGATGATTTAGTAACAGTTTCTTATATTCTTTACCATTTAGAAGACTTAAAAGAAGCCGCTGCATTAACTAAAAAATTAATAGAAAAAAAGCCGAAGGAAATTTCATATAAAATTTTTGCCTATATCTTGAATTTAAAAAACAACTCTGATCTAGACGATATCTTAAAGCAAGATATAAAAAATAACCTGATGGATGCCATGAATATCATCCGAAATTGCTTTAGCGGCTCTAGGTTATTTGAATCTAATCGCTATGAACTAAAATCAGTAACTTTTTTTATTTTAGAAAATTTGCCAAAAGATGATTTGGCAACGGATGTTTTTTCAAATACATTTATTGCGCCATTTCTTTCAAATGTAGTTATATCTAAAAATGTGTATTCAGGATCCATTCTTAATGCTAGAGCGAATCAAAAGGCAAATAAACAGGCCGAAAACAAAATGCTGGATGACTATTTTCTGTATTTTGAAGAATTAATGATGAAATGTATTCAAAGTAAAGTTTGTCCAACAATTGCTTGTAGTATGCTTTTGCACTATTATGTTGTGAATGAGAAGGTAATTAGCAATGAGTTCATTCAAAATTGTTCCGAAGCATTAACCACTGAAAAAAAATCACTGCAAAACCAATCTTTTAGAAACTACAGTAGTAATGGCGAAAGTTTATTACCCCTTAATGTCTCGTTGCCCATCTATCTTTTGAACAAAAACAAAGAAGCGGAACTAGATTCTTTAATTGAAAAAATGCCAAAAGAGGAAGTAGACAAGCTTAAAAAGTTTGTTGAAAAATTAAAGCTTTTTTATGCTGAAAAGCCAATCACAAAAGAAGATATTGTGGTGATAGGGGAATCTATTAGTGGTGGTTATTATAATCAAGATGGAGCGCTAATTTCGTTGTTATGCAGGATACTGCCAAAAATAGAGGTTAAAAATAATTATGTGTATGAATTTCTGCTAACAAATCTTAAAAATGAATTCAGTCAAGAAAGAGACTACTATGATTTGGATCAAAATGCAATTTCGAAATATATTGGCGATCAACTTAAGAAATATAAAGGGGAAGAGGCAAAAGAATTTTTGATTAATATTGAGAAAAAATTATTACCAAAACCATTTGACAAACAATTTTATGAAAAGAATAAAAATAATTGGAGCCATTATACAAAAATCATCACTGGTATTTTTTTATTTGAGCGTGGGAATTCTTTTGATATCGATATATTCAAACATATTTTATTGACCTCACTTAAATCGGAGTTTTATTTCTATATTACAAGAAGCAACAATAATTATTTTTGGAAACTAAGGCAGCTTTCCATCGATGAAATTTTGTCATCTGGTTTATTTACGGGTAAATTCTCAGAAATTCAAGTTGTGATGTTTAGTTCTAATTCATTTTTACTAAATGATGTCATTAGAAATTTAAAAGATTCTAAAAAGCAAGAAGCAGTTGAAAAGTTAGGCAAATTGGAAAAGACCGATGGGGTTACGCTGCTTTCCTACTGGGTTGAAGGGAATAGTTATCAAAAAGTATTTGATTTTTTAGGGTCTAAGTTAGATGAGTTTAAGAATATGCCAAAGGCACAAAAGGTAGAATGGTCTGCTTTTTTGGCCCATCTTTATAAAAAAGAAATTGCTGAGAAAAAACCTTTAAGCGAATTAGGATTGGAGTTTAAATCATTAGTTGAAAACTTAGATAATGACAAGTTGGAAGAATCTAAAAAAAGATTTTTAGAGGATAAAGTTGATGAAGAAATGAGCGCCTATGATTATCTAGGTATTTTAGAAGAGGTGTACCCTAGCATTTTATCTGAAACAGAAGAAAAAGTATTGTCAATAATTAAATCGGCCAAACGAAAACACAAATTACTAGAAAGAAATAATTCAAGGTCCTCTAGAGATCGTTATTTGCGTGATGAATTTGTGGAAAAATTGATTCGAATTCAGTCCACAAAAAAGAATCATTTGGTTGTAGCCACTGAACTTTTAAGCCAAAGTTTAAAATGGCCACCAGATTACTATAGAAGCTACTCATCTTTAGTTAGATTTTATATAAAAGAAAGAGTTTTTGAATTGATTAGAAATCTTGGTGTTGTTAAGAATAAAAACGGAAAATATGTTCTTGATGCTGACCAAGGAAAAGCATTTAAGTCCGCACTTAATGCGGCAATTGAAGATGTGGTAGCGATCAATAAAAATTCAGTGCCTATTTATATGATTTCCTTTGGAGAGGAGTTGGGGGCTATCAATGGAAAGGATACTGCGCTTCAAGAGTTAGTGTCAGAATGGACTGCTGAAAAAGAACTCTCAAGTCTTAAAAAGGATATTTATTTTGAGTTTCAATCTTTTTTAAAGAAGGATAAAAGTATTCTGGAGAATCATTTATTGTATATGATTTCTATTGTAGATTCGCCAATGCAGGTTAAATCTTTTTATATTGAAGAGATTTTGAGCAAATTTAAATTAAGTAAGGAAACGCAAAAATTAGTTTTGGCTCAACAATTAAACATAATTTTGGCCGATGGTTCTCTTTCGGAAGACGACCCAGGTCGTCTGCAATACCTGATTGAAAAGTATGATTTTGAAGTGTTAAAGGAGTCTTCGAGTTTGTTGTCAGGGGTTGTCAAAAATTGGTATCGTAACTTTGAAAAGGCGTTGCTAGAAAGTGCCGAAAGCCCATGGCGTTTGGACAGTTACGGTGTAAAGAATTTAAGTAAAATCCAATCGTTCTCAAAAACATTAAAGCTTATGAGGGAGCATTTAGATGAAAAACTGGTAGCCAAGTATGTTAATACCGCAAATTTAGAAATTAAAACCTGTTTTCCTGTATACCTAACTCTTATTAAGGAAGGTTTTGAGAAAATTGTGTTGGATGCGATCAATGGAAATATTGGAGGTATAAAAATAAATCTCAATCAAGTGAAAAATTTTGCTTTGGAAGAAGAAGACTTGCCAATTATTGAAAGTTTTGTTGCTAAAATTGATAATCAAGAAAAAAGAAATTTTGCAAGAATATTGTTTTATAGGATGGGGGTAAAAAATGAAAAAGACAATAAGTCATTTAAATTATTTACTACAACATTAAAAGAAATGATTAAACAGCCAATTAAAGATTTAGCAATAAGGAAGAAATTATTAGAGTTGCTTTTAGGGACAGATTTAAGTACGGATGCTGAAATAATCGCTCTAATAAATGACACGAGTGCACCGTTTGAGGAAAGCATGTTGAAAACTAGCAATTACCAGGATATTGCGAGTTCATTCAAGTTATACTCTGTTAGGTATTCTAAAATTTTGAACGAAAAAGGATTAGAAGAGTTCAAGGGTGAAGTGAATAAAACGATAGCAATCATAAAGGAAAACGAAAATACAAAAGACCCTTTTATATTAACGATATCGGATACAATAGCAGAAAATTTATTATTAGAAAAGAATATATTAAAAGGTGCCAATGATTACTTTGAAGCAATAACTCATGTTTTGGATTCATTTGGGCATTGTGATGAAAATGGTAAATATGGGTTAAATTTTGCTTTATGTCTATTATTTTTGAACAATAAAAAGGATAAATACGCTGATTTTACTAAGCGATTTAGTAAACAGCATTTGTATCATTGGGAAAAGGAGCTGTCTACTGAAAATGCAATTCGGCTATTTAAAACCGTTTATTTGCAAAATGTAGATCAATCTGCAGGAATTTTGAAGTCAATTAACGAATTTTTTAGCAGTAACGCAAATAGATATTATGATTATTTGCCAGAAGAGAAAACAAAAGGGTTGTTTGATTTTATAGCAAATGAGGCTGACAGAAAACTAGTTATTGAAAATTATACTAAATTTAATCAAGAAAACAAAAGCCCACCAGAAGTGGAAGAAAACGAGGAAGACGATGATGAAGACTACGATGAATAACGAAATCAAAAATGTTCTTCGGTTAAGCCAAAATCAGATCAACTTAAGTGTTTTGTTGCGATCTGTTTTTGTTGGTGTTATTATTTCATGCAGTATTTGTTTGGTGGCAAACATATATTTTATAGTTCAAGGCTATGCAGCACAGACTTACTTATATTTTATCAACTTGGGTCTGTTTGTTTTGTTAGCGACCATACATTTTCTGATTTATTTTGTGAATATGCCTAAGACCGCAGTCATAGTTGATAAGGCCTATAACTTAAAAGAGGGGTTGTTATCGCATATTGGTTTTCAAAATAAAGGGCTTGAAGCAGGGGTTTTTAAATTACAAGAGGATAAATTAATTGCTGATTTAAGTGATGTTCGCGGTAAAAGTTTGTTTGTGATGCCACATAAAAACCTAATTTGGTTATCTGTAATGTTGTTAACATCTATGTGTTTAGTAGGGTTTATGCCAGAGTCTGAGAGAGTGGCTTCAAAAAAGAAACAAGAAGAACAGATGTTAAAAATAACGGCAAAAAACATTGAGGAGCTTAATAAGGCGTTAGAAGAGCTTGAAAAGGAATTGACGGATGAAGAAAAAGAATTACTAAAAAAGTCAAAGATCATACAAGCCGTTAAAGAAATTGAAGAAAACAAAAACAAAGAGGAAGCTTTTTCGGATCTAGCAAAACTTGAACAGGAATTACGCAAAGAGTTAAGGTCAGACGAATTTCAGGCAAATTTAGCTACACTTAAAAATTTGGAAGAAGAAGCTTTAAAGTTTGAAGAAACTAAGGAATTAGGCGAAGATTTAAAGAAAAAAGATTTTAAAAAAGCTGCGGAAGACATTAAAAAATTTGAATTAGATGAGAAATTATTAAAGGATTTACAGGAAGAATTAAAAAATAAAAAAGAGTTAAGTAAAGAAGAAATGAAGGAGCTCAAAGAGAAGTTGGCGAATAAAGTTTCGAGCCAAGCTAAAAACATGAAAGCTCTTAATAAAAGTGTTAAGAAAAGTTTGTCAAAAGAAAATGCAAATGGCAAAGAAGGTGTGGCGGGTGAGCTTGGTGAATTAAGCGAAGAACTATCGGAAATTGAAGGTGATCTTGACAAGTTAGCTGATATTTCAAAAATGGAAAGATTGTCAAAAGAAGAGTTAGAAGAGCTCATGAAAAACTGTGAGAATTGTCAAAATTGCTCTGCGGACTGTAAATCAAAATTGGGCAAATTGGGTAAAAGTTTGAAAAAAATGGGTGTTCAAAAAGGCTATATGGACAAACTATTTAATATGAAAGAAAAATTAAATATGGCTCAAATGGCAGTTGCTACTGAATCAATAATGTCGGGTGGTAAAAAACCAGGTGAAGGTGTTGACCGCAATTTAACTGGCCAAAAAGATAGTTTGAAAGACAATAATCAATTTACGCAAATTAAAGGTCAAAAGGGTGAAGGCGCGGGGTTGGTTTCTATAGAAGATGCAGCCTCTGGTACCGGTGTTTCGCGGGTACAAGGTAAAGCAACAAAAGTCGAGTTTAAAGCTCAGGCGGAATCTTTTATGAATCGGGAAGACATACCTGATGATTTAAAAGGTGGTGTAAAAAATTATTTTAATTCAATTCACAACATTGACGATACAAAGAAAGAGTAATGAATGACGATAAATATTTTAGAAAATGAGCAGGTAGCTAAAACTGAAATTTTAAAGTTTTGTGAGAACTTTGAAAAAGTTAGAAATGAAACGGCAAAATTTATTGTTGGGCAGCAGGATGTTGTTGAAAAAGTGTTGATTTCTATAATTTGTGGTGGACATGTATTGATTGAAGGGGTGCCTGGGCTTGGCAAAACCGCTCTTGTAAATACTCTTGCCAAGGCTATGAATATTGAATTTAAAAGAGTTCAATTCACACCTGATTTATTGCCAGCGGATATTTTGGGCACAAATATATTGGTTGAAAAAAATGGTGAGAAAATATTTCAATTTCAGAAGGGGCCAGTTTTTACTAATATTTTATTAGCGGATGAAATCAATCGTGCAACACCAAAAACACAATCTGCCCTTTTGCAAACCATGCAGGAAAAATGCGTTACGGTAGCAGATCACACTTATCAGCTGCCAAAACCTTTTTTTGTTTTGGCGACACAAAACCCTATTGAAATGGATGGAACCTATTCTTTGCCCGAAGCACAGCTAGACCGGTTTTTCTTTAAATTAAATGTATCGTTTCCTAGTCATGATGAGTTATCAAGTATTTTAGACCGTACGACAGGGTTGTCGTCACCGGAAATAAAAAATGTGATTCATGGCGAAGATATTTTGGCAATGGGTGATTTAGCCAAGCAAATTCCTATAGATGATACGGTTAAGCATATCATCGTAAATTTAGTTCGAATGACGCACCCTGATTCAGAGGGTGCGCCAGAGGTTGTTAAAAAGTATGTTAGGTATGGGGCTTCGCCGCGTGCGGCACAATCTATTTTAGGTGCCGCTAGGGTAAATGCATTAATTTCTGGCCGTTTTCATGTTTCTAAAGATGATGTAAAGGCTGTAGCAAAAGATGCTTTGCATCACAGAATACTGCTCAGTTTTGAAGGGGAAGCTGAAAAAATTTCAACTAAAGAAATTGTATCTCATATTTTTGAATCTATTTAATGCTTACTAAGCCTGAATTTATTTCACAATTAGAGATGTTATCTCTCCTGACCAAAAGAGTATTAGGTGGGTCATTGAAAGCCGATCGTGCCAGCGACAAAAAAGGTTCTGGTATTAAGTTTGCTGATTATTCTGAATATAAATTTGGCGATGATTATCGTTCTATTGATTGGAAGATTTACGGTCGGTTGGAAACTTTAATTGTAAAGATGTTTGAGATCGAAGAAGATGTTAATATTAATATTTTCATAGATACTAGCCCATCTATGCAGCCCAAGCTTGATTACGCCAAAAAAATTGTGGCAGCCCTTGGGTACATTGCTCTGAAAAATATGGATAAACTTTCAATTTTTAGCTTGAATGAATCGTTAGAGGATGTGCAGGCGCCTTGTCATGGTAAAAGCAATATCTTTCCAATGCTAAGGGCACTTGATGCCTTACCATCAAAAGGTCGTGATACGGATTTGTATGCTTGTTTGCAGGAATATTATTTAAGAAAACCGCGTAAAGGTGTTAGCGTTATCATCTCAGATTTTTTTATCAAATCTGGTTATCAAAAAGCCTTAGATCAACTAAAGTGGTTTAAGCACGATGTGTTTTGTATTCAGATTCAAGATACCAAAGAAGTGGATTGTGATTGGAAGGGTGATATTACCTTGCAATGTATTGAGACAAGTGAAGTAAAAAAAATTACTATCAGCCCTGTAGAAGCAAAAAAATATCGAGATGCAGTTCAAAAATGGAATAGTAATTTTTCCAATTATTGCGCCAAGCATGAAATAGGTTGTTGCTATACCTTAAATGATACGCCCTTTGAAAATGTGATTCAGTTTATATTAAGACAAGGGGGATTGGTCTCTTGAATTTTACAACCTTAATTTATATGTGGTCATTTTTAGCTTTGATTCCATTGATACTGGTTTATTTTTTGAAAGTTAAACCCATAAAGAAAACAACGACAGCATTTTTTTTATGGCAAGAAATTATAGATCAAAAGAAAGCTAGTCAGCTTTTTCATAAATTAAAAGATATGTTTAGTCTTTTGATTTTGTTGTTAGCATTTTTGTTAATTTGTACGGCTCTTTTGAACCCGGTTCGAGTGAATGAAGAAGAAAATAAAGACCTGTTGATTTTAATTGACAATAGCTTAAGCATGTCTGGTGTTGAAAAGAATAAATCACGATTGTCCATCGCACAAGATAAAGCGACTGAAATCATTAAGGGTATGGGGCTAAATAGAAACGCTGTATTAGCAACAGTCTCAAATCAGATTCAGTATATTGTTGATAAAACCAATAATTTAACTTTGTTAAAAGAAGGTGTGGCAAGTATTGGGGCTAGTTTGAATGGTTTGCAGGTAAATATTTTTGATCAAATGTCGGGCAATAGTAGCATTTTAGATAATTATCGTGTTATTTTATTAACGGATGGTAGTCATGAGCAGTTGAATGAATATAAATTTTTAGAAGTTATTAAGGTTGGTGAGGTTGTTGATAATATAGGGATTACTGGGTTTGACATTCAAAGGTTGCCCGGCAGCGAAAATCTAGCTGGTATTTTTCTTAAATTATTTAATGGTAGCACCACGGCTGTTGATGTGGAAGTAAAACTAGCCTTAAATGAAAAAGAGAATTTATTTAAAATAATAAGAATGTCATTAAACCCAGGTTTTAATTTGCCGTACACAGAGGCATTTAAAAATGTACCCTCTGGAAAATGGTTTGCAGTCATAAATAAAAATGATTCTTTAGTAGAAGATAATATTGCATATGCAGTTTTGCCTGAAGTTGAACCGATTAGAGTGCAGATTAAAAGTGAAAACAAAAACTATTTTTTAGTAAAATGTATAAAGGCTTTTGAGGATTTTAAAAATCATTTTGTGATAGTTGAAACTATGCCGGATGTTTTATTAACAGATAATCAAGAAGTGGCTTTAGCCACTAATGTGCCGTGTATTTTATTTGGCACCACTCAAAGTTCAAAGTATTGGTTGTTAAAAGACGAGGTGTTTGTATCGCCGATTCTTTTAAATGAAGTAACGGAAAATCATCGTATTATGCGATATATGAAGGCTGAAACTTTAAAGGTGAAGGATGCTAGGAATTTAACCTTAGCAAAAGGGGTTTTGCCAATATTAATTGATGAAAATCAATCGCCGATTCTATTTAAAATAAATGAAATCGATCAAAAAATGGTTGTTTTAAATTTCGATCTTCATAGAAGCGATTTCTTTTTAAATGTAAATTTCCCTATTTTGGTGCATAATATTTGCCAAGATTTGGCAAGCCGCACGAATGATGTTTCAGCGGCATATCAAGTAGGTGATTATGTTTCATTTTCATCTAATCCTGAAAACATTGTAATTACGACTCCATCAGGAGTTCGTAATCCTGAAATCGGTCAAAGTTATGGGCCCCTATTAGAAAAAGGTTTTTATCAATTAACAAAAAACCAAAAGTCTCAATTAATTGCGGTTGGTGTATCGCCAGAAGAGGAAAGCAATTTAAATAATGCCAAAACGCAGACGACTTTACAGCCAATTTCTTCTGGTTTGCCAATTTCGTATTATTTAGTTTTTGTAGCAATCTCATTAGTTTTGCTTGAATTGATATTGTATCATCGGAGAAAAGTAGGCTAAGATGTCATTTGTTAACCCTGATTTTTTATTTTTACTTTTATTTTTGCCAGTATTATTTTGGATTTATCGTAAATCTTTGGTTGAAAAAAAACCATATTTTACAGTCATCTCTTTTTTCTTGAGTTTGTTGGCGTTAGTTTGTTTGATTGTGGCACTTGCAAGACCCTTTATCAAAGAAAAGAATGATGCGGTTCACTTGAATATAATTGTGGATGTTTCAAAATCAATTGAGCATTCTGATATGATGCAAAAAATCGTTGATATTAAAGAGCTTATCAAAAATTTAGGTAGAAATGATTCCTATCAGTTGTTTGTATTTGGGGATAATTTAAAAAGGATTTCATACGAAAATTTTGAAAAAGCCATAGAAGAATATTTTTCCGTTAGCAATAAGAGTGAAAGTTTTAGTGCTGAAACTAATTTAGAAAATGCGGTTAAGTCGGCACGAATGTTTTACCCTTCAGGAAAAATAAAAAAATTAATTTTATTTTCAGATGGTCGTCAAACTAGTGGGTCTTTCGAAAACACAAAGGAGTTTTTTGAAAAAGACAATATTTTGGTACAAACAATAAGGTTGAAAACAAAGGAAAAAGACGAAGTATTTGTATATCAGTTTTCACCATCGAGTGAAACCGCCTATGAAGGAGAAAGAGTTCGGCTTAAAGCAACTTTGTCAATGAATTATACGGGGCCGATTAAAGCCAAATTTATCTATGATGGAATTGTTGATAAAGAATACGAAGTGCCTATGAAAGCAAATCAAAAATACGATTTGTATCATGATGTCATTGTGAAAAAAAGCGGGGTAAATTTGTGGAAAGTCGAAGTTTCTGCGCCAAAAGACTATTTTTTAATAAACAATGAATTGTCCTGTTTTGTTGATGTAAAAGGTAAACCGCGGGTTTTAGCAATTCATCAAAAAGAAGCAAAACTAAGACAGTTTAAAAAAGCGGTTGAAGCCCAGAATATAAATATTGATGTTCGAGGAAAGTTTGGTGTGCCCGACAGTCTTTCTAAATTATTGGAATACGACGCCATTATTTTAGCGGATTTACCTGCTACTTTAATGACGGAAAGACAAATGAATTATATTAAAAAGTATGTTACAGAGTATGGTGGTGGGTTGATTATGACTGGCTCTGAAAATAGTTTTGGCTTAGGTGGTTATTATAGAACACCAGTAGAAGAAGTCTTGCCCATCATTTCGCGTTATGAAAAGGAAAAAGAAAAACCTTCTTTAGCATTAATGCTTGTAATTGATAAAAGCGGTAGTATGGAAGGTGTGCCGATACAGTTGGCAAAACAAGCAGCCAAATCGGCAATTGATTTACTGGGCAATAATGATTTTGGTGGCGTTGTGGCTTTTGATAGCCAAGCCTTTATTGTTTCAGAATTGCTTTCAATGTATTCCAAAAATTCTGTTTTGGATTCTATTGATATTATTTCAGCAGGCGGGGGGACAGATATGTTGCCTGGGATGACTAAAGGCAAAGAAATGCTCGATGGTTCAAGTGCTAAAATAAAACACATGATTGTGCTAGGGGATGGGCAAACTAACCCAGAGGGCTTAGTGGAGCTTGCAGGGGAGATGTCGATGTCTAAAATTACAGTTTCTGTGGTAGCTTTAGGGGATGGTGCCGATCGATTATTGTTTAAAGCTATAGCGGATCGTGGTAACGGAAGATACTATGAAACCAATGACCCATCAACGGTGCCACAAATATTTACGAAAGAAACGGTGGAAGCAAGTAAATCAGCAATTAAAGAATCGCCTTTTGTGCCAATTAAAGTAGGGCGACATGAAATGTTAGAGGGCATTAATTTTGAATCAGCACCCTATTTAATTGGTTATGTGATGACTAAAATTAAGCCTACAGCACAGATGCAATTATTAACAGAAGAAGGCGACCCCTTATTAGCAATTGGTCAATATGGTTTGGGTAAAGGAATAGCATTCACGAGTGATGTTACGGAACAGTGGGCATTTGAATGGTTAGATTGGAATGATTTTGGGAAGTTTTGGGGGCAAGTGATTCGTAGTTGTTTGAGACGAGAAAATAAGGACGGAATACGAATTGTTAAAGAAGAATCGCAAAATCAGCTTCACTTAAATATTACCCAAAATGATGAGCGCGGTGTGTTGCAACCCAATCAAAATTGGACAGGCATAGTGAGTGGTCAAAATGGGTTGTCAGAAAAAGTAAATGTAGTGCCGATGGGTTATGGAGTTTATCAAACCAAATTTTTAGTGGAAGAGCAAGGTCTTTATTCTCTAAAACTGATCAACAACGAAGAGGGGAAATCGATTACAACCCATTTCCAAAAAAATTACCCTAAAGAGTATCAACTAGGCTCACCCGTTAGCACCTATTTCGAAAAGCTGATACAAAACCCTATTAGCAATACCTCTTCTTTTGCTCATAGCTATCAGGATGTTAGTAGTTTTTTTATTTTGCTGGCTCTTTCTTTGGTGATTTTAGCAATTGTATTTAGACGCATTTGAGTTGCGAAAACAAATAACAATTGCCACAGAATATTCCCATAAAAGGATAACAGTGTTTTAGTTTTAAAATTCGATTTTTAACTTGAGTTGCCATCTAAATTATGGTGGTTTAGCATCATGTCTAATTGTTTGACCAATAAGATGCCAATAGCGGTTTTCTATATGAAAATATTTTTTGGATAGTTACAATTTGATTGATTTTCTTAAATCTTTTTTGATTATGTTGAACCAATTTTGAGTTTAGTCCGAATAATAATCAATAAGTATATTTTTTCGTTTAAAATGTAGTTTATGCGGTTGTAGAGTTAGGGGAAGGCCAAATGACAGTTAGTAGTCAAGTTTGTAGAGTTGTAGAATCGGAACCAACGAGCCGAAAGATTTTAATTGAATTAAATGGTAAATTAGTAAAAGCGGAAAAGCTTTTGGGTATTGATTTTAGGCCTGGCGATTTTGCTTGTTACCAAACATATGATGGCTCAAACAAATCATTAGTTGTTGCTTTACACCCCAATGAAATCAGTGAATTAAAAAAACGCAATCAATCTAGCAATGAGGAAGTTTCGGCTGTAAATCAAAGTGATTCTTTGGTAAAAGAAGTTGCTACTGAAGATGCAAATATTGATAAAATTTTTGGTGTTGATTATAAAAATTTATCTAAGGCATTGGATAAAGAAAGAATTAAAGACCCCTTGATATTAGAAAAAATTAATATTATTTTTGAGAGTATTGTTGAAGAAGAGGCGGATAAAAATATTCGAGATGTTTTTCCGGTTATTGCAGTGCAAACTTCAGAGGAATTTTTAGAATTAAAAAACAAAATCTACCAAAAAGCGGATGAAATGCTTTGTCGAAAACTAGTTAATGCTCAGACAAACCGCGAAGTTCATCAATACTTAATGGATAAAATAGACCGTATATCAAACGAAAAAGAGCATAAAGAATTTTTTAATAGTTTGGGATATTATTTAAGCCGATTAAAAAAGATTCAGCTGGAGAGAAACTTGTCATCCTCTAAAATGGGAGTTATTTTTTACCCTATTTATAGTTATTATGTGCAGCGATTCAAAAAAGAAACTATTGATAATTGGATCAGTTTACGAGTCGATAAAGGGCATTTTTAATTTAATTTTTATTTACATTCTTCGATGAGCATAACTAGCGGTGTTAGGTCAGCCTAACCCTTCTCGCCATTTCTGTATGGCGAGAGAAGGGTGTGCTGAAATCGTTTTTGTTATGGTTTTACTTCTGGTAATGGTTGGTCGTTGTTTAACGCTTCTACAAATGCTTTAGCGTAATTAACATAACGATGGTTTGTTTTTGTGGCTTTTGCTAGTTCCGATAGAGCATATTCCTTGTCTTTTAGGAAGGCAGAAGCAGCACCGATCCAAAATGGGATTTCTGGGTGATCCATGGTGGTAGATAATGCTGAAAAAAGTCTTCTCGATGATGTATATTCTTTTTGCATAAAAAGTGATTTCGCCTGACCAAACAGATAGTTTTGGTTTTTTGTTTTCTCATAATTTTTCTCATACATCTTTGCCGATTTCTCATAATTTTCTGTGTAGAATAAACTTAAACCATAACCATTTAGTAAGTCTTCATCATCGCTATCTAACTCGTAGCCTTTTTCAAATTTTTCATTGGCTTCTTTAAATTTGCCAGTAGCTATATATGAATAACCTAACCAAGTATAGGCTTCGCTGTTTTCTGGGTCAGCTTTAACGGCATCTTCGAAATGAAGGGATGAATCGGCATATTTTTTTCTAGTATAGGCAAGTCGACCTAAACCTAAATGAGATTCTGAGAATTTAGGAGCTTTTTCTGCAGCCAGCGCAAAGAACAACTCTGCTTTTTCAATATTGCCTCTTCTTAAATAAAAGTCGCCAATATAAAAATTATACTCAGGGTGTTTGTCAAGATCGCTTTTATAACGAATATTTACATGTTTTACCCAATATTTTTCAAGGTTTGACATCTCGGTACCAAAAGCCTTTTTGAAGGCTGTTTTTTGAATATCAAACATTGTTGTTTTTTGTCGTTTTAAGTAAACTTCTTCAAAATGGTCAAGTCTTAAAATATCTAAAAAATTTAAGAATTTCGTAGAATAAGCTGGTGAAGAAGTTAAGAATTCAACAACTGACCAAGACTGTTTGTAAATGATTTCTGATTTTGCCGATTTGTCAGCTACCAGTTTTAGGTTGTGAGCGTTGTTTACCTCTAAAAATGAGTCAAATTTCCAAAACTCTCCGGTTTGTACAACCTCGTATAAGATAGCTTTATTTTTTTCAATTTGTCGTTTTGTTTTTTTATCAGAAGGTAAAGCGTAAGCAAATAATTCTGCAAAGCCTTCACTTAGCCAAGCAGGTGTGCCGCCACCAAATTCCATTAAATAACTACTAAGGTATAAATGCCCAAGTTCGTGGTATAAGCTGGCAATAACTTCTTTTGGTTCACGATTACCAACATATGACCGAATGATTCTTTTGCCTAGTTGGTCTTTTCCATCATCAGATGTTCCCATTCTGCCCCAAGCATAATAAGCGCCAGGTATGCCTTGTCTTGCACGGTCTTCTTGTTTTACTTTTGTTAAGTCAAACCATTCATCTGCAAACAAGGCCTGTTTATCCCAAATTTTAAAGCTGATTTTGCCGGATAAACCAAACCATTCTTCATAAATATTTTTTGGAACTTTACCGCCAAATTTGGTTTCAGATTTTAGTTTTTCTGCAAACTTAGTAAATGCTATAGAATTTTCGTTTACATTGCCAGTTAGCATTCCTGAAGGCATTCTGAAAATTTTTGAGAAAAAAGCTTCGGCTTGTAAAATTTTATTTTGAGCTTCCCTTAGAAAAGACATTGGTTGAGCGTTGGTTACTTCGATAATAAAGGTCGGTGTTTCTGATTTGTAGAAAGTAACCGGTTTTACATCTTTATCATCTGGTTTTTTGTTTTGCGCAATCAGGTTGGTGCAAGCAAAAAACAAACAAAATATAAAAAATAGATTTTTCATTCTTTTTGATCCTTTAAATTTTTTGATTTCTAACCCTTAAAATTTTTGTGTAATCCTATTCAAACATTTCAATAGTTCAATTGCCAAATATTAAGTATTATTTTTTTTGGTTCTTTCTTCGATAGCTTTTTGTCGTTTCTCGACTTTTTTCTCTTTTTTATAGGCAATATACTCGTCCAAAGTATGATTCACTTTTTTCGTTTTGATAGGTTTTTTATGTTTAGTGCGAGCCAATAGTCTATTTTGACGCTTTTGTTGTTGGATTCTTAGGGCTTTTTCCTTATTGGGGGCAATTGCTTGGTGCGGAGGAACTACATTCGTCCACCCCTCAATCTTTAAAAGCGGGATTTGTTTACGAATTAATCGTTGGATTTTTTCTATACGAATTCTTTCAATATTTTCAGCGAAATTGACGGCAACCCCAGGTTTGCCTGCGCGACCTGTACGACCGATGCGATGGATATAGGTTTCTTCATTGGTAGGCATATCAAAATTAATGACATGAGATACATCTGCAATATCTAAACCGCGAGCGGCTAGGTCTGTTGTGACAAGAATATTTGCTTTGTTTGTTTTAAACTGCTGAAAGGCTAGATCTCTGATTTCTTGCGTTTTGCCACCATGAATCATAGCCGCTTTAAAGTTTTTTTCTTTGAGTTTTTTAAAAACTTTTTCAGCGCGTGCTTGAGTGCGCAGAAATATAATACTGGAAAATGGGTTCCACAAATTCAATAGGTCGCATAATAAAGCGAACTTCTTTTCTTTGTCAATGTATTGAGTAAACTGCTGAATAGTTTCGGCTGGTTTTGAAAATTTATTTTTGCTGCCTTCTACGGTGATTTTTTTGTATTTTTCGTGAAGGTAGTTTTTAGCCATTCTTTCTACCGATTTATTAATCGTAGAAGTAAACATAATCGTTTGTTTTTTATGTGGCATGAAATATAAGATTTGATTAATGGTATTTAGAAAATCAAGCTGTAAAAGTTTATCGGCTTCATCTAGAACTAGACAGTTGATATCCCCGATTATTTTTTGTTCTTTTTGTACTAAGCCGAGCATTGCACCTGGGGTTGCCACGATAAAATGGGTGCCAGTACGCATTTCTGCGCTTGTAATATTGCTCAGGGGTTCGCCGCCGATAAATCGATGCACCATAATCGGGAAAAATTTGGTGTATTCGCCAATCATTTTAGCGGTTTGAATTGCTAATTCTCTTGTGGGCTCAAGAACCAAGACGGCTAATTTTTTATGCTGATTTTGGATCTGCTTTTCGATTATTGGTAGACTAAACGCAGCGGTTTTGCCTGAACCTGTTTCGGCAATACCTAGCACATCACTTCCTTTTAATATAGGTGGTATGCTTAGTTTTTGAATGGGAGTTGGGTTTATGTAGCCCATTTCTTTTATAATGTTTAATAGTCGATCGGATAAATTTAATTCTGAAAAGGATTTCATTGATTATTCCAAAAAGAGCTTGGTTTTTTATCATCTAATGCAGAAAAATTAGAGCGCCAATGATTAATTCTGCTTAAGTCAATTTCTGCATATAAAACAGATTCGTGGTCGTTACCTTCTGCAATTATTTCGCCAAAAGGGTCAACAACCATTGAATGCCCACCTAGTTTTTTATTATCTTCACCGCCACAGCAATTTGAAGATATAAGATAGGTTAGATTTTCTACAGCCCGACTTTGGCAAAATAAACGAAAATGTTCAACTCGTTTGAATGGCCATGCTGCAGGTACAATTATAATTTCAGCTCTATTTTTTTGCAAGGTTCTAAATAGTTCTGGAAATCGTAAATCATAACAAGTTGCAAAACCGATATTGCCAAATTCAGTTTGAATCACAAAGGTTTTTTCGCCTGGAGATAAAATCTCTGCTTCACGACTTTTATAAGTGAACAAATGTATTTTGCGATACACACATTGAATGTCCCCTAGTTTATTGATATAGACCGCTGAATTGTAGTAATTGCCATTAGATTCTTCAACAAAACTTCCCATAAAAATGGAGGTTTTTTTTGCCCGCGCGAGTTCCTGAAAAGTTTTTACTAAAGGCCCATCCATTGTTTGAGCATAAGTTTTAAAAAGATCAAAATTCATAAACCCAACAGCCCATAATTCTGGAAGTACAATTAGGTCTGTTGTGGCAATATTGTTTATCGCTTTGACAGCCTTTGCTATATTGCCTTCAAAAGAGTTTTGCGTTGGGTCAAATTGTAAAATGGCGAGTTTCATGGTATTTCATCTTTTGTTATTTAGGAGGTGCAATTATACCCGATAAAAAAATTAATTAAACCCAAATGTCCTAAAATATTCTTTGGCATGTTCCTTAATATCTAGCTTTTTGAGTTTAGGCTACTATAAAAAATTGCTTTACACTTTTGAGCAACCAGATTTGCCTATTGTGGCACCGCTCGTTTTAGTTCTTCCCTTGCTTTTAGGCTGCTCTGCCAGATCGAGACGATCTGGTTACACTGACATATAACGAGAGGGTGAGATGTGTAGGGTATTTTTCCTCAAGGCTTATGACAGTTTAAAGTTATTTCGGTCGAAATTTGCTTTGATTTTTAGTGTTTCTAAAACCCATGGAATCATTCTTAATAAACCATTGTTCCAATAATTCCAATTGTGTTGCCCAGGGTGTTCTTCGTATTGATGGGGAAAGTTGATTTTTATTAAATGTTGGTGTAATTTTCGATTCCAATCTAAACAAAAATCTTCGGCGCCACAATCAAAGTGTATTGCGGGAACTTTTTTTTGATTTATGTTTTTTGCGAGTTTAAACAAATCGTCATTTCCATCTATCTTTTTGCCATAAATTGCTTGAAGCTCTAGTGTTTTTTTGGGTTCTTTGTGTTTGTTGGTATTGCCAAAATTGAAAGCACCAGAAAAGCTTAGCCCGCCAACAAAAAGATCGGGGTACTTAAGTGCTAGTTTTAAAGCCCCATAACCACCCATTGAAAGGCCTGCGACCATTCTTTTGTTGCCTTTTGGGATGGTTTTTAAAGTGTTATCAACATAGGGTATTAAATTTTGAATGATAAATTTTTCGTAAGAATTAGGTGGCACAGTTTTGGAATCAGAATAATGACCGCGATCGCCATTTGGCATGATAACGATTAAAGGAATGTCTGCCATCATGCTTTCGATTAGCGTGCGTCGTGTCCACGCGGATTGGTCGTCTGAAAGCCCATGGAGCAAATATAAAACAGGAAATGGCCCCTTGCTTTTATCTGGTATTAGTGCAATAAAAGTGTTCATTCTGCCAAGGGAATTGTTTGCGTTTAAATGAAATTCTGCAAGTGCCATTTTTTAGGTCCAAAAAGGTGATATTAAAGCGGCTCAGATTCTAGATAAATTTACTAAATTCAACACAAAAAAGTGTTGGTTAAAATAGATAGCCTTATTTCTTCGACCTCGAAATAGTTTTCTTTTTGAAAACAACCCCCCCTGCTGGCAATAAAAGAATTAAGTTCTGTCGTCAATATGCAGATTTTTGGAATTAAGTTGGTCGCAAACGGCGGATATTTTATAATCGTGAGAAAAATTTTGCAATAGGAATAGTTTTGCTTACCTTCTTAGGTTAATTATTATAACGCTTGAGTCGATAATAGGTAAGCGGATAGTTTCGTCACAAATTGAGGAATCAATGGGTTTATTTGGGAAATCAGCAGTTATCCTGCTACAAGAGTTGCTAGATAAGGCTAAAGGTGGTGTTTATATTTATGAAACTAAATTCGATAAAAAAGACAATCGTTTATACATAGCGTATGGAACAATTGCGCCATCTGATAAGCAGCCGACCCCTTTTTCAGGTATTTCCGTATTAATTCGCGTTATTAAAGAAGAAGAGTTACAGATTTCAGCCGATACCGAAAATGTTAAAATTAATGGTCAAGATAACATTTTGCCTCAAAGTATTGTGCAGTTATTTTGGGATATAATTTCAGAAATATCAGCGGAACTTGAAAATCGTCTTCATAAAATTTTAATAACACCTGCAAAATCAGCCATATCAATTAAATCCATTGATTTGATAAATCCATTTACAGTAGATGGCCGAGCGGCATCTGTTCGAGTGGATCTTGTGTTGGGTGATCGGCATTATCAAAAAGAATTGCCGCCCTATCAGATATTTTATTTGGGGACAAAAGGATTACTTTCCTTTTTGCTAATGCGACAAATTCAATTTTTATGCAAACAAACATTTGTTGTTGATGGTGAAGCTTATATTGAAATTCAACCGCGCTCTTTGGTGAACAATATTCCAAAATTTTTACAAGCATTAACTGAAATTGGAATCATGGATGTGTTATTAGAAGATAGTGATGGAGTGAAATCAAAACTTGAAGAGTTTCAATCAAAAACGGTACTTCAAATAAAGAAGAATGGAATTCAAGTTGGTATCAAGCGATCTTTTTTATTGGCACCAAATCAAGAGGAGTTTTTGCTGAGTGGATTAGAATTAGCTTATAATGTGTTCTTGATTTTAGGGACACCAATTCGTATTCCGATTACAGTTTTAGGTTGGGTTTTAGATGCATTAGCAGACGATGTGATTAAGGATCGGTTAAAAGAATTAGAGCTAGAAGTTTTTTATGGTGATGAAGAAAAACTATTTCAAGGTTTGGTGGAAGTACAGGCAGATGATGTGATGATGGATCAAATAAATTTAGGGTTTGCCTCAAATCTTTATGAAATGAAAGTAGATGATAAATTAAAAGCCTTTAAGCTTGAAATTCAAAAGGCTATTAGTAAATATGATTTTGGGAATTTTAATAAAAAGAAAAAAAAGAAAACGGATGTTGCTAAGAAGGCAAAAGCGGCTGATAAAAAGGCAGAAAACGAGAAAAAGGAATTAGCAAAAATTGCTTCAAAGGTATTTGTTTTGTTCCCTGCCTATGATTCAGCAGAAAATGAATTGCGTATCAGAGAATTTGCTCGCGAGATTACGATTTATTATATAAGTGAATTAGCTGAAAGTGTTGACGAATCTAGATTTGTTGCCACTGGGCAAGCGGTATTACAATCCATTCGTTCAATGATAAACTTAAATATTATTTGGGTTTCTAAAGGGTGGGTGTATTTTCAGCCTGGTAATGAAGATCAGGTGGTAGAAGAAATTGGCAAAGATGTTTATAAAATTATTTTAAGCTGGCCACAAATTCGTGAAAGAGCTATTCAAAAGCGTTGGGGCTTAACGGGCGAGTATAGTTTGGTTAGCCATGGCGATATTTATACGGTCTTCAAGAAAGACAATTTAAGTGGCGTAATGGCGGAGCTAGATCGTTTATTTGCATTAAAGGGGTTGTTTGTACGACAGACACCTGAGGGTGACCAAACTTGGAAAAGGAAAAAGCCAGACAAAAAAGAACAACATTCAACTTTAGAAATGATTGAACCTTTGGTAGATAGGCCTTTGCCGAAAGATGCCGGTATTTTGTCATGGGTTTTGTTTAAAGTTCATTCAGAGTTTAAAAAAATGAGAGGCGTTGTCATATTGCGTGGCGATTTACTCCGTAACATTGATTATTTGGATGATTTGTTATTTATTTTTAATTCGCGATTTGGTTTAGAGATACCTAATTCGCTGTTGATTGAAGAAGTGATGTCGGATTTGCTTGCCTTGGAAAGTGAAGGCGTTATTAAGCGATATTTATTAAATAAACAGCCGATAACAGCGGCACCGCAAAAAATACCCGATAATTTACCTGAACGCAAGGCCTTATTGTTACAAATGTTGCCTGTGCTTGCCAATCGATATAATTAGGCTTATATTACCTGAAAAATTGCCGAAATAGGGGTTTATTTTGACGATTTTGCTTTCAGAGTACACTTTATGCTGCTTTTTGCTTGTTTTTTAGTGCTTTTTTCCCTTGTTTATTCATTTTTCATGGTTGACTTTTTACTAATTTAGATAAAATTTGCCCTTTAAGTTTGTTCGTTTGGCAGGATAAATACCGAATAGCTAATGGTAATTTATTCCTTTCAGCTTTGTGTTTATCATGAAAATTACTCAGAATAAGGGTTTTGAGTGTTTATGAGCTGTTATGGAACAAACTGTGTTAATAACCGAAGTTTTGGAGTACACCTGAGTTTACATTCGGGCAGAACTAGGGTGTGCTAAATAATGTATATGTTTGTAAATTAATTTTTTTTGGAGTAGATTCGAGATGAAACTAAAAATGAGCAGTTTATTATTAATGGCAGCGGTGCTTTTTATTGCATTCGCTTGTGGTGGTAGTGATTCAAACCTTTCAAAGGAAAAGACAATCTCAGGTGTAGCGTTAAAAGTTGATGGCTCTATTTTTAGCGCCAATGCAAAGGTTATCGCTGTAGATGAGAGTGGTAATACTGCAGAAGGTACAGTTGATGCAAATGGTAACTACCAAGTTAAATTGGTTGCTTCTGCTTCTTCTGGTAAGAAATCAAAAGACTTAAGTGGCAATACTTTTGTTAGAGTTATTGATGGCTCAAACAGTGTAGACATTGTTATTCCACACGACCAAACAAAAGTGAATGTTAACGCAATTACTTCAGCGGCTTCAGGTTTAGCTCTTGGTAATGTTGATATTGATTTAGATGCAATTTTTGACGCAGCGGATGATGCAAATGGCAAAAAATATGCTGGTGAGATTTCAAATGCAGGTCTTTTGGCAGCACTTGCTAAAGTTCAAGCTTTAACGCAAGAATTGTTTAAGAACAACGCTAAAACTATTGCAGGTGCTTTGTTTGGATACGATGAAGATGGTAACCCAGTAGTTAGCCCAGATAAACTTATTAATGGCGGAGTAAACGAAAAAGAAGTAACTCTAATTAAAGCAGCTGCAGCTGTAAGCTCAAATTTGATTGCTGATGCTATAAATAAGGCAAATGACCCTACCAACGACGATTTCTTGTTCAATGATAGTTCATTTTTTGAAGCCTTAGGCAAAGAACTAGCTTCTTCAAGCAATTCTACAACATTTTCTAGTTTCCTAAATGATGTTGTTAAAAGCACTGAGTTAAAAGATGCTTTAAAAGAATTGTCAACTGAATTAAACGCATATGTAGCTGCAGTTAAAGAAAATGCGAATACATCGTTCGAGGTGGTAATTCCAACTGTTGTTGTACCAGCTGATAATGTTATAGTAACAGCTTCATTATCAGGTTCTGATGTAATCACTTATTCAGTAGCTGGTGGTAAACAAGGAGATTCTACTGTAACAACATTAACAGTATTATCTGGTGCTTCCGTTGAAGCAGTTGTAACTGCAAAATTGACAGCTACAAGTGATACAGCGCTTTCTGTGTCTGATGTAAAAGTGATTGTTGATAATGTAGTTGTAAGTGTTTCTTTGGATTCTTCAACAACAACTGGAAGTTCTTTTGATCTTGCAGCGGCACTTGCGAAAGCAAAAGAAGCTTTAGCAGCTAACTCTTCAACAAGTTCAGTAAATGTACCAACTACTACAGAAGGATTAACTTTATATGTTAATAGTTCAGTGATTGTAAGAGGTGGCAAAGTTATTCCAACTTTTATTAAAGTTGGTAGCAACGAACAAAGCTCAGTTACTGGCGTTCAATTGAAGTAATTTATTTATAATTTTACAAAAGAGCGAAGCTTTATGCTTCGCTTTTTTTATTTCTACCCATTTTGCAATTCTCTTAGCTGTTATCTAAAAGATTTTCTCCCATTCTTGCTTTCTCTAAAATAAAACCCAACCGAATAGTTTTCAGTGTGAAAATTGTGGTTTTTTTATTTGCAAACCACAATATATTGTGTATAATTAAAGAATAACCTACAAAAGGAGATGCGCCATGACAGATCGTAATAAGATTTTGGCTGATGTTCTTCGACATATGGAATATTTTGAAGGCAGTGGTGTAAATGCTTTTGATTTGCATCAGGAAGATATGCCATTCACTATAAACGAAAGTTTAATTGATGTGGAGGCATTGAATTCCCCACAGGTGCGCCCACAGAAATTGGATCTTAAAGCTAAAAAGCTTTATGAGCTACAACAATTAACAAAAAACTGCCAAAAGTGCTCTTTGTTTTATTCACGCAGAAATGTTGTTTTTGGTCGAGGCGATGCAAAGGGTTGTTTGATGTTCATTGGGGGGTATCCATCGGAAATTGATGATTTCAGCGAAATGCTGTACAATGGCAAAGAAGGCGATCTTCTCAATCGAATTATGAAAGCCATGGAAGTGCGGTTGTCTGAAGTATTTATTACAACTGCAGTTAAATGCCACCCACCAGGCAAGACTGAGCCTAGAGAAGATGAAATAAGTGCCTGTTTGCCTTATTTGCAGAAACAAATAGATATTATTCAGCCGGCCATTATTGTTACTTTAGGTGAAATCGCATATAAAGCGTTAACACAAAACAAACCCAAGATTTATTCTCAAAGAGAGCATTGGGAGAGCTACCAGGGGATTCCGTTGTTATCTACTTTTGATTTAGAGCAAATTCAAACCAATCCATCGATAAAAAAAGATGTTTGGCGAGATTTAAAAAGTGTTTTAAAAAAATATCACGAACTAGGCCTTGGGTAAAAATTAGCCCAAAAAGAAAGCGATTTAGCATAAAGTTCGGGTGCAAATTTTATTATTTGTCAATTATTATCGCTAACTCACGATCAAGTAACAATTTTTAATACCTATTTTCAATTGTTTTTTCGTTGGTTTTATTTTCTAGTGATGGTTGGGTTATTCTATATTTTTAGGGAATTATATTGAATCAGGGAATTTCTATTTTATTGCAAATTTCCTAGGTGCTTATCTTACATTGTGAGCAAGGGTTATAGTAAAAATTCTAATTATTTTTATTTATATTTGATTCTGGTCTGTTTTAGTGGTACAATAATTGCTAAACTGCTTTTGTTATGCTTCTATTATAAAGGGAATATGGATTTTTCATTAGGCTTACATCAATCTCAGTCTTTGCAACAAAGAATGCAATTAACGGCTCAAATGATTCATGGGCTAGATTTATTGCAGTTGCCGATTCAAGAGCTAGCTGCCCAAATCGATAAAGAATTGGTTGAAAACCCTGTATTGGAGATTGCTGGAACCGTTTCTGTTGAAAAACCAGAAGACCAATTCGAAAGCGAAAAAATTGCCAAACAAAAAGAATTGGAAAACGGCTTCAATAAGCTTGAGCAATTGGATTCACCATTTGACGAAGATCAGGCTCCAAATATTGGGGCGAAAAGCCAAGATAGTTATTCTAAAATGGATGCCATGGAGAACACCGCCGAGCAAAAAGGTTCTCTAATTGATCACCTTATGGAGCAGTTATCGTTTTTAGACATATCCCAGAGAGAAAAAGATTTAGTTGAGCATTTATTTTATCGTTTAAATGAGGATGGTTTTTTCACAGAAAAATTTGAAGAACTCATTAAAAACGATTTAATAGAAGCGACTGAGGAGGAATGGCGTAATGCAGTTGAAATTATTCAGCGTCTAGAGCCAAATGGAATAGGCGTTTTTTCGCGAGAAGAATCGTTATTATTACAACTCAAAAAGCTTAATATGTCTTTTCCGCTGTTAGAAACCTTGATTCAAAATCATTTTCAAGATGTTTTGCATAATCGTTTGCCAAAAGTTTGTCGGGATATGAATATTAGTATGGATGAATTAAGAAACTTGGTGAAGTCGCTAAAACATTTAAACCCAAAACCTGGTGCGGCATATGCTTTGAATGTTTCTAATAATATCAAACCTGATGTGATTATTGAAGAGGTGGAAGGGGAGTTAGTTATCAAAATTTCGAATGCCGGTTTACCTTCATTAGGTATCAGTCAGTATTATATGGAAATGATGGATCAATCTGTTGACTCACAATCTAAGAAATACATTAAAGAGAAAATGAGTAGTGCCCAAAAAATTATCGACTCATTGCATAAACGAAAAGAGACTTTGTACAAAATTTCTACAGAGTTAATTCGTACACAGAAGGATTTTTTTAGAGAAGGAGTAAGTGGTTTGAAGCCATTGATGATGCAAGAAGTGGCAGATCGTGTCAAAATGCATGTTTCGACTGTTTGCAGAACGGTTGCAAATAAGTATGTGCAATCGCCTATGGGAACTTACCCCCTTAAGTATTTTTTCGTTAATAGCAGTGGCAGTGACGATGGCAATACAACTACTCAAGAAGTTTTGCAAAAAATTAAAAATATGATTGACACAGAAGATAAAAAGCACCCACATAGTGATCAAGCAATTGTTGAGTTTTTGAAAAAAGATAATCTGACTTTAGCTAGAAGAACAGTTACCAAGTACCGCGAACAATTAGGTATACCTTCTTCCATCAAGCGAAAGGACCATTAGTGCTTAGGGTTGTAAGTGGTTTTGCCAAAGGTGTTTTTTTAGAAGATGTAAATAAAGAAACGACCCGACCAATAACTTCAAGAATCAAGACTTCTTTATTTGATAAAATTCAGTTTTTTATTGCAGACGAAAAAATTGCTGATTTATATTCGGGTACTGGTTCTATGGGGATTGAAGCTCTAAGTCGCGGTGCTAGTTTTTGTGATTTTGTTGATATTGATGGCGATTGCATCGATATCATTCATAATAATTTAAAAAAAACAAAACTTGAAAATAAAGCAAAAGTATATCAAGGCTCTATTGAAGGCTATGTAAAAAATATAGCTGAAAAAAATGCTTATCAAGTCATTTTGTACGACCCACCTTTCCCGTTGGTAAAAAATAGTTTTTCGGTAATCAAACAGGAATTACTTTCTTTTATACCACTTTTAAAAAGTGAAGGTGCCATTATTTTTAGACACCCAACTTATTCTTTCGAAACAATCCCTGAATTTGAAATTATTAGTCAAAAGGAATATGGAATTAGTCAAATAACGATATTAACACCTTTTATTGCGGGTACCCAAAATGATTGAAGAGCCTGCGCGCTTTGGCATAGTTATCGTAGCGATGATCATCATGATTTTTAGTCTATATTGGCGTATTAAAAATAGCAATCGTAAAGCTAAAGCTAGCGATAGCAATACACGACCATTTAAAAATAATCAAACAAATGAAGAGATAATCAATTACCACGAAAAAGAAAATGACATATTGTTAAGAATCGCCCAAGCCGAACGAGAATTTAATGCAAAAATTGATTCAAGAATTACTTTATTAAATGTATTAATTGAAAATGCCGATAAAAGCATTATGGAGCTAAAAGCCTTACAGGCTGGGGGTAAGTCTAAACCAGTAAACACCCCTTCTGCAGGTGATGTGCCTAGACAGGAACAGGTTCATGCCAAGATCAAGCAGCTACATGATGCTGGCTTGAGCTCTACTGAGATTGCAAGTCATTTGAAAATGATGGAAGGCGAAGTAAATTTAACTTTAAGTCTATTAAAAAAGAAATACGATGGATGAAATTTTGGTCAATAAGGTTTTAAAAGCTTTTGGAGTGAAATCGCAAGGTAGCACTTCTAGCTCAGTCGCCAATAACCAAATTGTACCTGACGAAATACCCAAGCAACCCCAAACTGTCAATCGTACAACAGATTCAATAATTAAATCCTATTCGGCCTCCCAAATTCTTACGGCCTATCAATTACAAACCGATGATATCAATACAAACATAGCAAATGCTTTTTTAACAAAAGGTGTATTGCCTACGAAAGAAGATATTGAAGCTATTAGAAGTTTAATCAATAATTTATCAGGTGCTGCAGATCTTGAAAAGTTAATTGATAAAGCTGTTAATAGTAAGGTCAGAAATTTAGACAGCAATCATCCTGTGGTTAAGGAAGCAATTGAAACGGAATTAAATATTCGGTCTTTGCAAAAAGATCTTCAAAGTTTAAAGGCCGAAGTTTTTCAAGATCAATCGGTGCCGATAAAATTGAAACTTGAAATTCTCAGCTCCATAGACAAAACGCAAGCTCAACTAGAATCAATTATGAAAGAATCAGACATTCCTGTAGAGATAGACCGCGATTTGCCGATACAAGAGAAATTAATAAAAAGTGTAAATGAAAGTGGCGCAAAAAAACTAGAGCGAGCTATCGAAAGTGTTGCTAAAACTTTAATTGAAATAAAAACAGTACTCGCAGATGGTGTTTCTGGCCAACTACAAAAAGATACAGCCTTAGTCAGCACGGATGTGTTAGTTGATGAATTAGAAGTAATGCAAAACAAACTAACAAGTGACCGCAAAAGTCTTCTGGTTCAAATAGATTTGCAAATAAAGGAATTAGTTTCCTTAAAAGAAAGCATTTTGAAAATCGGCGAATTGTTTCAAACGCCAACAGGTAATAGCTCTCAGAATGCCTCTGCCTTATTAGAAAAAAAAATACCTGAGTTTTTAAATACTTTAAATGTAGTTGATTCCATTTTGGCTAAGTTTGGTGAGTTTATCTCAGCATTTCCACAAACATCGAAAGCAAATAGTGAGACACAACAAGGTTTGAATACAGCGCCCAATTCTGCAATCAATACAGTGCCTGAAGAAGGCGATAATATTAAGCCCAACGCTATGCCAATGACGCAAGAGCCAAATGCTAAAATCTCACCAGAGGTATTGCCCAACTTAACAAATAAGGTGTCGCCTCAAAATAGTTTAAGTCTTTTGCCTGCTCAATTAAGTAATGCCTTAGAGGCCATTAAATCGAATTTAGAAACGATTAAAGGAATTTTGAATCAAACGGTTGATTTACCAGCTTCAGTTGCAGTTAAACAACTTGTTTCGATTTTAGAAAACAAAACCCCAGAATTTTTAAAAATGTTTGCAACATTTGACATTGACAATGGTGAATTCCCTGAGTTAAAAAAAATACAGGACCATTTAAACTTAGAAAAAAATAAAATGGATCAGGTTTTAACCCAGGCTAATTCGAAATCGAATAACTTGGCAGAAAGTTTTAATAAAACAATCAATATTGCCCAATTAAAAATTGAAATTGAAAAGCTTGAATTTGAATTAATAAAAAACAACGAAATAATTCAAAGTTTGAAAAAAAATCATGAGTCCGTCCTAAAAACAGAAGCGAAACAGGTGATCCAACAATTACTTGAAAAATCACCTGCTAAATCTGAAGTTTTCCATGCTTTTGAAATTCGCCATAACCCTATGGTAGAGTTGCAACCAACAAGAGTAGAAGTCAAACAAAATAAAAACCCAGACGAACCAACAGAAAAACAATCCCTTTCTTTTTTATTAGATCTTGATTTAACAAATGTTGGCCAAGTTAAAGCACAACTCTTTTCTTCGGAAAATATCAAACAAATTAATTTGTATTTTGAAAATATTGATTATAAAAATTTAGCGATTGAAAACCAAAGTGAATTACAAAGTCGCTTGAGAGAAATTCCTTTTCTTTCTCAAATATTTTTTAGCAGTGCCTTGCCTGATAAGAAAGCTGAATTGTCAAACTCAACAGCGAAACCAGAAGATAAGGGCGATCATTTTTTTGATTCCATCGCCTAATTTACTTTCTTTTCTAGGCTAAAACCAACTTTTTATCCTTTTTACCTCAAAATCAACCAATTATAGTTTTCATTTTGCAAATATATTAAAAATATAAATACAACTACATCAATCTATTGAAAATATATTCTTTATGTTTATTATGTTCTTAGTAAAGCACAACCATGAGAGGAAAACCCTATGAAAACTGTAAAGCATTTTAGTATTGTTGAAATATTGACAGTGGTTTTTATTATTTTGGTGTTGATGACTTTAATTACTCCTATGTTTACCAAACTTAGGATGAATGCAAGAAGTACGGTATGTAAAAATCAATTGCGTCAAATTGGCATTTTAATTAATTCTTATGCGGCCACTTATGAAGGTTATTTACCAAACGATGATGCCGTTACAAGATACGATGCTTGGGTTCCGAGATTAATAAATGATTTGCCTCAATTTAAAAGCAAATGGGATAATACCGAATTGTATCGCAATTGGAATGGACACCTATTGCCCTTTATTGATACACCTTTAAAAAACTTTGTTAGAAGTGTAAAAGTAAGCATTGACGGAAAAATCAGACGAGGTGATGGTACCTGGAATACCCCTACTTGGGATGATGTTCCCAAAGACCCAACCTATAATGCTTGGGCAGTTGTGCATGATGCCTACACTAAGGGAGGATTTCAAGATTTAAAAACATTTATTTGCCCTGAAATTTTTCAGAACACTTACGATGTTAGAGCTTACAATGCAACCAATGGTCGCGTTTTTCCTAGAATTAAACTTGCAGAGTATTGTGGTTTTGAAATGAACAATGGTAACTATATGGGCGATGGAATACCTACTACTTATTTAGCAAACGATTATTTCTTTGGTAAAAATGGCTATATGGGTGCTAAGGTCGATAGTTTGCGTATCGATCAAATTAATGATATTTCAAATAAAGTTTTCTTGATGGAAGGTGGTATTTGTTACGCTGGAGGAAATTGGAGTTCAAACGATATTCATTATGGCGGTGGGGATCGCACAAATCACTATGATTTGGTGCTGAATGCTTACGAAAATTCATTTCACAAAGGCAGTGTAGGCGGTCATAAATTTAGCTTTGTTCATGATAGCAATGATTTGTTTTGGACTTCTTATGTGCCTGGCAGCCAAGAAGGCAAATACTATTCTCAAAGCATTGCCAATGAGTTTAATGATAATTTTGAAGGTAAAGCTTATATGTTGCCTTGTCGAAATATAAACAATGGTTCCATTGGCTATCAGATTGTTAGTTTTATTGAACCTGACAACGGGAAAACTTTCAATAGTTTTTTTCAAAGCAGAAATCTCACAAATCAATTCACGCAATTTGTAATTTATGATGAGAAAGAGTTTCATTATTTAACAGGGAATGCAAATATTCTTTTTGGTGATGGCTCAGTTCATACAAAAAGCCAAGGTTGGATATATAACAACCGTAATCGTATATCGCAACTGGGTAATTAAAAATACTCGCAGTGACATAGCCTTTATTTTTTATGCAAAAGGCATAGCAGAAAAAGGTTTAAATTGGTTGCGATTTTTACACACCTGATGTTGGGAATTTTTTTCTGAACTCATCAAATGATAGTGGCTTTTTATTTTGATCAGTAGTGCCAGGTGGTGTTGCTGTACTGGGTTTTTCTGACAAAGTATTTTTTTCAATTGTTCTTGGTGCCGATGAGCCTTTGCCTAATTTTGTTTCTTGTTCCGTTGTTACTAACAAATCATTTAAGGTCTTGATTAAATCATTTAACAAACTTCTTCTGGCTTCTAAAGTTGTAAGTTGCGTCATTTGTTCCTTGGCATCTAGGCTTGCATAGGCAGAAGAGATTGATTTTAAAAACTCCACTTCCTTTACATAAAGCAACAGCTCGCGAATTGTACCTTCAATTTCTTCAAATTCACGACTACGATCTTCTAGTTGTTTTCTTATTATGGAAAGTTTATTATAACTAGATAATGTAAACTGAATGGGCTCAATTGCCATTTTTTGCTCCTAAAAGAAAGTTGCTTAACTCAATATCTTATGCATACAGGTCTTTAAATACCCGAAATTCATTGGTTTCCATTATAACCAAAAATTACAAGCATAGCTCAATTTTTTCTAAAAAAGTAGCTAGTATTTGTTGTCTTTCAGGCGTACTTTCAATGCTTTTCCTACTATGCCACTTGGCTTCTTTATGCCTTAATAAACATTTATCAAAATTAACCCAAAGCCAGTTGTTTTCTATTTGAAAATACAATATTTATAGATAACATTGGAATAATCATTTCCCATATTGATAATAATGTGGAAAAATGATATACTTGATAGGATTTAAATTCCCACTTTTATTAGGCAATTATTTTGTTCGCGATCGTCTCAGACATACATGCAAATTTAGAAGCCTTTTCTGTGGTTTTAGAAGACATACGATCTAAGGGAATTGAAACGGTTTATTGTTTAGGCGATATTGTAGGTTACGGCCCAAACCCAATTGAATGTACAAGATTAGTTGTTAAGAATTGTAAGTTTTCTATTGTTGGCAATCATGATTATGCGTTAATAGAAGGTTCAACCTATGGTTTCAATTCAAAGGCTTCCAACGCTATTGTGTTTACGCGTCGTGTTATGATGCCAGGTTTTTTTTCATTTTTGAATGATAAAAAGAAACTTTGGGCATATTTGAAAAACATGAAAAACACGCAGAAAGTTGATAATTTTTATTTTGTTCATGGTAGCCCGCTTGACCCAATTTTTGAATATGTGCAACATGAAGACACTGAACACTTAGGTTTTGGCTATACGAAAGATTTTGAAAAAATGTTTCAGGAATTTGAGCACATTTGTTTTAATGGCCACACCCATAAGCCTCTTGTGATCGTTCAAGAAAACAATGAGTATAAGAGCTACATTCCAGAAAACATGAATAACGAATATCAAATCAAACCTGGCGTGAAAGCCATGATCAATGCAGGCAGTGTTGGCCAACCGCGTGATAATAATCCCAACGCATGTTATATTACAGTTGATGATAAAAATTTAGTCAAATATATTCGTTTGAAATATGATGTAGAGGCAACTGCAAAAAAAATATACAATAACCCTGATCTTCATGACTGGCTAGGCGAGAGACTCGCTAAGGGCGAATAACAAGCCTTCTAAAACATTATACTCAAAATCGATATTGCTGAATCCTTAGACTTTAAATTGAATTTGCTTTTCGAAAATAATGAGTTTCGATTATGCCAGAAAATTTTTTAGGAAAAAATTATTATTGATTAATAAGCAACAATAGATACGATCGAAAATAAAATTAAGAACGAGTATAAAACAGCTACAGATTTCTCTTTTCAAATCGAGTGACCAAACATACATCCAGAAAGGTCCCCATGCCAAACGAATGGTATCGTTGTGCCCCTTGTACAAAAATGACCATCCAATTTTTTGCTGCTGCAACGAATAGGAGGCCTCGTAATAAAGTCGTTGTAACGGATATAAAAATGATTTCCAAAGTTCTTGCATTGCTCGATGTTATTCCGCCTGCAGGCGAGGAATATGTTTCCTTTGCATCTTCGGTGGAATTGCTATCTATAACATTATTAGATGATCAAGGTATGAAAAGCGAAATTGAGTTTTATGATACGCTTCTTAAAACTCCGGATACCACGATTCTCTCAGGCAATGCAAAAGCTAACGAGCTTTACTTCTTAGCGCGCAAATTGTTAAAAATCTAAGAATCATTTTCTGCCTTTCAGCCAGTTAGCTTTAAAAGTTTGTCAGCTGGTATTGAAGATAAGGGTCGCCTCTCTTTGGCGTTTTTAAAATAAGAGAATTAGGGGCCAGCCATTTAAAAAAGAAGAAAGTTATGAATTTTAAGCACCCTTGGCTATTAATTGAAATGAAAGAGAAAAAAGTATATTAAAAGTGAAAAGGCGGAGGACAAAGGACACTCACTGTAGCCATTTCTATAACTCGTTTAGCAACAAATATTTACGCATAAACCATTGAAAATAAGTTACTTAAATTATGAGTGTCTCTAATCGTTATTCGTCAAATTTTGTCATTAAAAAGATGATGTCAAGGACACTTCTAGGACACGCCGAACATCAAAAGCATATAAGTAAAATGGAATTTTCATCAAGATTAAATATGATTTAAATCATATATAAAGAGGGCTGTCTGTTAATGGGTTTTGGATTGAATCGACAATAACTAATCAAGAAAGAATCGTTTTAGTCTCTCTGATAAAGCCTAAATAGTAATTTGACAGATTTATAAATATTTTTTATAAAAATTTCCATAAGAATTAATTTCGTCAGCGTATAAATAAATGAATTTAGAATGAATAATTAAATTAACATTTTGGAGAATTTTTATGGGTAAGAAATTAGAAAGAAGAGTCAAAACAAAAAACAATGAGGAAGGAAAGTTACTATGTAGAGGCAAAACGAACTCTAGGGTATTAATTGATGGGGAAAAAGAGAGTAAATTAGTCCCTACTAATTCATTTGAAATTCTGGAGGTCAATAGAGGTTTTTCACTAGAGGGTTTTTATAGTTCAGAAAATAAGGAAAAATGAACTTTTGTAAGAATCAGTCATTCTAGTACTTAAATAGACCTGTTAAATATCCTTTGATATTTTAGTGGGTCAAAATGGCCTCATGTAATTTTTATTCCGAATAAGTTTAAAGATTCCAATTAGCATAACTTTAAGTGATATTCAATAGTTTTGAGGGTTTAAAAACCTGTTATGCATTGCATAAAAAGCACATTAGAAAGAACACAAAAAGAAATCAACTAGTTGCGGTTAAAAATAATATATTTGATCGTATATACTTTTATTAAATTTTACGATTGAAGTTAAAAATGAAAATGGTTAATTTCGTTGTTTGTTTTAAGCGTATTTAGTTTTGATAAATTTAGTGGTTGTTTATAAAAATAATTTTAAAGGAGTTTAATATGAAAAAAATAATTGATAGAAAAATTAAAACAAAAAGTAACGAGTTGGGTATTTTAATAAGAAAAGGGAAGAAAAACTCTAGAGTCAAAATAGAGAGTGAGTCGGATGAAAAATTAATTCCATCAGATTCTTTTGAATTTATTAGTGAGAAAGAAGAATCAACCAATTTTTAAAAAGGAGGTGTGAAAACAAAATAAAGATGTTGAATTTATAGTTTTTGTTGAAATTTGAGGTCCCATCCCCTCTGACCTTTAAGGCGAATAAAGATGCTTGGAAACAACCTAGCTGTTGTTCCGTAAATGCTTTTTAAAGGCAATGTAGGATTATTGGAGTTCTTTCTTTTTCTTAAAAAACTTGCGAATTTTCAGCTGATTTGAGTTGAATTGTTTATTTTTTGATTTTATCTTCCAAATTCTCTTTGATTAAAAATTCATTATTTGGCAATAACCCTTTTATTTGATTTGGTTTTCTGCAAAAATAAATATTAATTTTTGAATTTTCAATAAAAACATCTATTTTTTCATGGAGATGTCCTATTCTGTAAATCTTATTGGCGCCTAAATTGTTCGTAAAAAAAGTTTTGTCTCCGATGCTTTTAATAAATTCAAAGTCAAGTTTCCATTCATTTGCATAAGAATCTCCGCCTCCCTCATTTAAAAATATTTTGTTTAAATATTCTTTAATGCTTGTTAAAGTTTCTTCTTTTGTTAATTCGATAGTCACCTTTGTAAAATTATGACTATTCTTAATGGAAACAGATCTGCCACCTAAAGTAGACTCCACAACTATTAGATCTATTTCTTTTTTTCCTTTTTCGTGTATATAGTGCAAAAATTTAGTATTTTTAACTTCAAATGGGTTGAACTCATCTTTAAATAATCTTTTGTATGAATCTTTAACTAAACGATAGCCATTAAGAGTTTTAAGTTCTTCTAGATCGTCCTTTAGCTTTAAAGTATCTGCTATCCATTTATCGAAAAGGATGTAATAAAACTCTTTATTTTTGTCAAAAGAATAGTCTTCTTCTTTAGTATCTTCTGCCCCGATGACCATTAAAATGAATAACAAAGTAAGAGTTGCTAAAAAACAAAGTTTCATTTTAATTTCCTTTAATGATAAGTATGAATTAAATCTTTAATAACAGTAATCTTTTTAGATGGATCATTCGGATCGGGCTCCGTAGCGACCCAATTCATTGACTTAAAAATTGTTTTAAGCAATAAATCGTACCCAGCCTGATCAGCATTGTATTCGCCATTTGCACCTGCTGGAAAAATTTTTGATACTCCATTATATGTAAGTTTGGCCACTGCTTCAAAAGCATTTGCGCCACCATTGCCGTCTATAAGTGCAAGCCCATTCCAATCGGGATGATCAGGGGGATTTGGATCATCATCTGTATTTAACCCGCCATGTGTCGGTGGGAATTCTTTAAAAATAGCATTTGTAGGGCCAGTAGATTTTTTTGCATAGATAATACCGCTGGAATATGTGCCAGGTATCCCTAAAATTTTAAAAACCTTATTTCCGTATCTAGAAATTGATATACAATCTGCTTTAACGCCCTCCCCAATTTCCCAAGCATTTGTGGAGTTGTGGCTAAGTGTGTATGGACTAGATTGAACTAGTTTTTTAGCCATTGCCATTGGGTCGCACGCTACTCCAGCAACAGAAGCCTCAGCAAGCTTCATTCTATAAAAGGTTGGGTAAGCATTCGGCTAACCCGTTACCTAATTTTTTATTTTTTTAAGAAAAAGGCAAAAATTTTCGGGACACAAGCAAAAATTTAGGTAAACTTCTAATTTTTAGTGGTCGTACCTTTTATGCTTAATG
>Ga0209573_1000546_pt1 | contig 76739 bp, 50 predicted proteins | sample TNRBio252014_DNA_FD_185870 | JGI IMG/M metagenome (GOLD analysis project Ga0209573, IMG submission 185870) | Wastewater treatment Type I Accumulibacter community from EBPR Bioreactor in Madison, WI, USA - TNR Reactor_6/25/2014_ DNA (SPAdes)... | ecosystem: Engineered > Bioreactor > EBPR >...
TCTCCAAGTCAGGATGAGTGAAAAATGGACGCCGCTATTTTTTCGGTTGGCAAGGCAAAAAACGCAGACATAGCCTAAGCTATGGCGAGGCTTTTTAACGCCGCCAGCCGGAAAAAGAGCAAGTCAAAATTCACAAATCTTGGCTTGGAGAACTATAAATACCAATGGTGTTGTAAAAAACGCGCTCGGTGATCTGGGCATAATCCGCCATTTCCTGCTGAAACTGCCGGTAAGACGCGTATACCTTTTGGGTGAATGGATCGGCGGCGGTCATCTCCTGGATGATGTCGGCGGTATGTTTGCGCAGTGCCTCCAGCACTTCAGGCGGAAAGTTGCGTATCGCCACGCCTTTGCTTTTGAGCTCGCCCAGCGCCTTGGCATTGGCGGCTTCCATTTTCGACCACAGCCAGAGATGGCTCTCGGCAGCGGCAGACCGCAGTATTTGCTGAAGATCTTCCGGAAGTTCTTCAAATTTTTCCTTATTGAAGATCAACTCCAGAGCAGTGCCGGGCTCGTGCCAGCCGGGCGCATAATAGTAGCGGGCTATTTCGTGGAAACCCATCAGGGTATCGTGAAAAGGCCCCAACCACTCGGTAGCGTCAATGACGCCGCGCTCTAAGCCCGTGTATATTTCGCCTCCGGCCAGTAGCACCGGCGCCCCGCCGGCCCTTTCCAGTACTTTGCCCCCTAAGCCCGGGATGCGCATTTTCAACCCCTGAAGATCGCTTGTTTTTTCAATCGGTCGGTTGAACCAGCCGCCCATTTGCACGCCGGTATTGCCGCCCAGCATAGGTACGAGGTTGAAGGGGGCGTAAAGTTCTTCCCATAGCTCTTGCCCGCCGCCTACGGTAATCCAGGCCGTAAGCTGCTGTGCGTTCATGCCAAAGGGCACAGATGCAAAAAACGGAGCGGCGGCGGCTTTGCCCGTCCAGTAGTAGGCGGCGCCGCTGGCCATCTCTACGGCGCCGGAGCGCACCACTTCAAAGGCTTCTAAGGGCGGCGCCAACTCTCCGCCCCCATATACTTTTATGGTCATGCGGCCGCCGGAGAGCCGCGCAACGGTATCGGCAAAGCGCTGGCAGGCCTCCCCGATAACGGGGAAATTGGGCGGCCAGGTGGTGGTCATCTTCCATTGATAGCGCTTGCCCGACAGGGCTACGCTTTTATCCTGGCCAATGGTTTCATTGACGCAGGAGCGGATAACCACAGGCAGAGAGAGTGTTCCCAATGCCAGGCCTTTGAAAAAAGCTTTGCGCGAAATTTTCATGACGTTGCCGGTTTATGAGTGGTAATTTACGCCGTTACCGCAGCCAGTCTATGCCTTTTTTGAGCAATGCTAAGGTTTGGGCTTCCGCACTTCCGGGCTCAGGCTGATGATTGTAGCTCCAGGAGGCCTGGGGCGGCAAACTCATCAGTATACTTTCTGTACGGCCGTCGGTTTCAAGCCCAAATTTGGTGCCCCGGTCCCATACGAGGTTAAACTCTACATAGCGCCCCCGGCGCAGGTACTGCCATTGCTTTTCGGCCTCGCTAAAGGGGGCGTCGGCATACTTGTCGAGCAGATGGGCATAGATGGGGGCAAAGGCCCGACCGACATCCAGCACAAAGCGGCGCAACTTCTCTTTGCCTCCGGGCTCGTCCTTAGAAAGTCGATCAAAAAAAATGCCACCTATACCTCTGGTCTCCTGCCGGTGGGCGAGGTAAAAGTAGTCGTCGGCCCATTGCTTGAACCGGGGGTAATAATCCGGGTGATGTTTGTCGCATACCGCTTTAAGCTGTTCATGAAACCAACGCGCATCTTCGGGGCGAATGTAATGCGGCGTCAGGTCTATGCCGCCCCCATACCACCAAACGCCTTCGCCGGCTTCAAAGTAGCGCACATTCATGTGGATGATGGGCACATGCGGGTTGTGCGGATGCAATACAATGGAAACGCCGGTAGCCAAAAAAGAAGCAGCATCGATGCCCAGCGCTTTGGCGGCCTGTGGCGATAAAGAACCCCATACGGCAGAAAAATTTACGCCGCCCTTTTCAATGCGGGGGCCCTGGATGACGCGCGTCCGGCCGCCGCCGCCGCCGGGGCGTTCCCATACGTCCTCGGCAAAGCCGTCGCCTCCGTCGGCGGCGGATAGTTGCCGGCAGATGTCGTCCTGCAATGCCTTAAAATCTTCCTGAATCTGCATGGCCGCTATTCCTGTAATTTGGGGCCGAAGCTGAGGTCGCCGGCATCGCCCAAGCCCGGAACGATATAGCTCTTGGCGGTGAGCTCTTCATCGAGGTCGCCCAGCCAGATGCGGGCGTCGGGGAAGTGCCGCCGCAGGTAGTCGAGCCCCTGATGAGCGGCAATAACCGTCACGAAATGAAGGGAACGCGGCTTCCCATAACGAAGCAACTCATTGACAGCCAACACCATGCTGGAGCCGGTGGCCAACATGGGGTCGGTGACAATCAGCACCTTGTCTTCGATGTCGGGGCAGGAAATGTATTCAATGGCAATTTCAAAAGTGCCATCTTTATGGTGTTTGCGGTAAGCCGAAACAAACGCATTGCCGGCTTGGTCAAAAACAGAAAGCATACCTTGGTGAAGCGGTAATCCCGCCCGCAGGATCGTTGCCAGAACAATCTGGTCGGTAGGCAGGTGCATGTTGGCAATACCCAGAGGCGTTTCTACTTCGCGGGCTTCGTAGACAAGCGTTTTACTAATTTCATAGGCCATGATCTGACCCACTCTTTCCATGTTGCGACGAAACCGCATGGCGTCTTGCTGAGCGCCCGTATCGCGCATTTCAGCTAAGTACTGGCCAATGATAGAAGGCTCGTCGCTGAGAATTTTGACCATTTTACATTCATTTTCGGGCGCAAAATAAGGCAAAAAGCGCAATGCGTACTTGATTCGTGCCCGAAAAACGATGCGTTTGTTGTGCTTTTATCCGGCTTTGTTTACCAATTGATGGGGCGTTCGTATATGCGGCCGCCTGTTTCCAATCGATAGCGGTATTCGCCTGGCCCCAGATAGTACTGGCTGGGCCTGAACCTCAGGGTGTAGCTGCCCCGCTCGTGGAATGAGTCGGTCAATATCCGCAGTACAGAGCCATTGGGCAGGCCCACCGTCACCCGCACGGGGCCCCGCTGACGCAGGGCATACTTGATCTGGATAACGCCCGGCTCGTTGGGGTCGGGGTTGTGACCCAGCAAAGCCCCCGGATCGTTCATGGGCGCAGGAGGCGTTGCCGTGGGTAGCAGTTCGTTTACCAAGGGGAAGGACTGCCCCAGCACTGAACCCACAATTTCGGGGTGTACGCACATCCAGTTTTGGAGCACCGTGCCGTAAACATGGCGGAAGTCGACGGAAAAGAAAGGATCGCCGTATTGGTCCAGGTTTACCAGATCGGCAGCTTCGCCGTGGAAGCGGCTGCCCATATTTTCTGCCATCACAATCATGGGGCTGCCCGTACCGTGGTCGGTGCCTACGCTGCCGTTTTCATAGATGGTCCGGCCAAACTCCGAAAAAGTCATGGCCATTACCTGGCCGCTATGCCCCGATGCGCGCAAATCGTTGAAGAAGGCTGCGAGGCTGTCGGCTACTCGTTGTAGCAGCAGCGGGTGAGCGTTGGCCTGCTCGGCATGGGTGTCAAAGCCATCGATGGTGGCTAAGTATACCTTAGTGCCCAACCCTCCTTTGATGAGGCGGGCAATGATGGCTAATTGCTCTGAAAAATAATGGTTGGGATAAGAAGCCTGATTGACGGAAGCGTTGTAAGCATCGCGGATATTCTCCGAGTAGCGGAAGGCGCTGTTGGCAATCTGCCGGACATAGGCCAACTCCCGGTCAGCGGGGCTGTTGCTCAATCCGGCCAGGTCGTATAGCTCTCCGGTCAGGGCAATCTGGTAGAACTCCTGCGGATTATTGATGCTGAGCGCCATGTTGCCGCCTATGGCGCGGAAGATCATATTGGTTTCCACCCCGATTTGCAGGGCCGGCGGCACTACCGGCGGTGCGCTGAGGAAGGCCTGGTATTGGTTTTCGAGCATTCGCCCAATCCAGCCGGTGGTCACAATCTCATCGGATTCGGAAGCCGAGGCCCAGATGTCGCTGGAGCGAAAGTGAGAGTAATTGGCGTCGGGATAGCCCACGTTGTGCACAATCTGCATGTGGCCTTCTTCCCAGAAGGGGCGCAGGGCCTGCATTTCATTGGGCATGCCAAAGTCGTCGCTCAGCGCCCACAGGCCGCTTTCCTGTACGGCAATGGTGGGGCGTATGTTGTAGTATTCATCGTTGCTTCTCGGAATAACCATGTTGAGGCCGTCGTTGCCGCCCTTCAGGCGCACCAGTAGCAATATGCGGTCGCCGCATTCGCTGGTGTTGAGGGCGCTGAGCAGCGCCCCCGGAGCAAAGGCCTGCAATTGGTGGGCCCCCAGCGTGAGGGCCGATCCCAGCGTTGCCAGGCCCGTGAGGCGCATAAAGTCGCGGCGGCCAAAGCTGCGATGCGCTTGCACATGGGCGCCCCGATCGGCTAAGCTGGCGCCGAAGCGCTTGTTGAGATGGCGCTCTACTTTGGGGTTAAGACCGGAATTGTGATTATCTTTTTCGCACATGGCTGGAAAAATTCTTCGTTAAAAAAATCAACAGAGCTGCCACTCCGGCAGTCGGGTGAGGTAATAGAGCAAGCCCGTCACCTGATAGGGGACATCCTCGTAGTTGAGATCCCAGGTGCCGTCTTCAAAGTAGTTGCCGGGCACCTCGCCTTTAAAATACTGAAGGGCGACATCTTGCAGCCGGGGCGACAGATCGCGCTTGAGGAAATAGCGCACAATGGCAGCCGTTACGCTTTCGGCGCCGGCCTGAATATCGCCTTCCATCAGGGCAATGGTCCAGTTCCTGATTTTGGCCCGATTCAAAAGGCTGTTTACTACGCTGCCATACAATACGCTGGAGCTATAATTCCAGCGCGTGGTCAGTGTATTTTCATTGATCCAGGTATGATAGCCCGGCCAGCCGGCCACATCCGGCGGGTTGTATAAATCTTCGCCCAACTGGAAAGCAAAGTAGTTGATGTTGTTGATCCAGTCGTCTGTCACATTGTCGCCATAGGTCATGCCCAATAGCCGCAGCGGCCCCACTAAGCATTCCACGGGGCTCTTCACGCGCACGTTGATGACCCGGTCGTCAAAAAAGTGGGCGCTTTTAAACAGTTGCCTCAGCACAGGCGCCAGTTCCCAGTTGTTGTCCTTAAAGGTAGTAGCCATCTCATCAATGACGGTCCAATCGGGTATCTGATAGACGAAAAAGCGGTACAGCTTACTGCAAATATAACGGGCTACCTGTTCGCGCCGCAGGGTGAAGATGAGCTCGTGCACATCGTCGTAGTGCCAGTTGCCGGTCTGGCCAAAGATGGTTTTGGGGCCATTGTCGTGGCGGCCGGGGTCGAAGGTGACGTTGTTGTTGCAGGCGTACATATTTACCCGCCATCCGGTAAGGGCCCTGGCCACCTCTACAATGTCGGTTTGGGTGTAGCCATTGCTTTCGCCCATGGTAAAGAGCTCCATTAGCTCGCGGGCGTAGTTTTCATTGGGCTGCCCTGCTACGTTGATGTTCCCGTTGAGGTATACCAGCATGGCCGCATTTACGCCCATTGCCTCTACAAAGGCGCGAAAATTGCCGGTGGAATGTTTGAACAGCAGATCGTAGTAAACCCACTTAAAAGAGGGGCAGTCATACACATCTTCCTCCGTTGCAAAATGGCTGTGCCAAAACATCGCCAGTTTGGCGCGCGGATCGCCGGAAACGATTTCCCGCATCCAGCGGGCGGTCAGCTCGCGTTTGTGTTCGAAGTACAGGTCGGTATCCGAACCATAGTCATCCCAGGTCCAGTTGGCAAAAGCAGGGGGCTCCGGCGGTGGAAGCGCTACCAAATTATCAATGAATTGATCGACCAACTCGCCCGGCGACATGGCCAGCGCTTGTTGTAGCGTATCTAAATTAGCGCCAAAAGCAATGCGTTGGAAAAAGTGCTGGGCGCGGCGCGCATCCCAGGGGCGCGCCGGGGTAGGCACATAAGGTTCCAACAACGTCAACGTACTAAGAGAAGACGACATAAGCGTACGCCTTTTGGTAGAATGATAAAATTTTGTCTCAATGATAGCAACAATATTGCAAATTGATCATACATTTAGACAAAATTTTTAGGATAAAAAATTGGCAGAACCGTGAGAATATTTACTTCGCTCATTTTCTTGCTGTTTGCATTTTCCGTTTCGGGGCAAGACCTCCTTTATTCGGAAGATTTCAACGATTGCGCCCTGCCTTCCGACTGGACGGTCAACCTCGTGGGCAACCCCAACGCAGCCTGGTGGGTGGGTATGCCCATGAATAACAACGACGACGGCTCTACCATCGACGGCTCCTGTATGCTCATCTTTGACGACGACCTCTCCGGCGACCAAACCCCGCCCTGGGTACTGGAGCTCACTACGCCAATTATTGACGTATCGGCCTACAACCGCCTTGAGCTAAGCGTAGACGTCCATTTTCGCGATTATCAAAACTCTGCCAGCTTAGAGATTTTGGTCTTCAATGGAAGCCAGTATGTTCCGCTTCGCAAATACAAAGGGCCGGGCAGCCAGACCGGGGTGCAGTTTTCGGAATACCAAACCTTTACCGCCGATCTCTCCTTTTACCTAAACCCTCAGTTGCACCTCATGTTTCGCTACGACGATGCCGCCGCCTTTGCCTGGTGGGCCGGTATAGACAACATACGCATCACCGGAGAAAGCCGGGGCGCCAACCTCATTCTGGAAACTTTTGACGGCTGTGCCTTGCCCGACGGCTGGACCACCCAATACAGCGGCGCGCACGACTGGCAGTTTGGGTTTGTCTCCAATACCAATACGTCTACAACCAGCATGAACGGATCCTGCATGGCCTACTTCGACGACGACGGCATCGGTCAGCAGGCGCCTTACAGCGTGGTGCGCCTGCTTAGCCCCGAAATCGACGGCTCTTCGGCGGCTCAGATGATTCTTGAATTTGATGTTATTCTAAGGCGGTACGTCGCTGCCGAACATTTAGCCATAGGTGTGCTGGACGTCGAAACCGGCGAGAGCAAAATCGCCGTTCAATATTTTACCGATTTGGGCGGTCCCGGCTTCACCAATTATGTGAGTGAGCAGGTAGACCTCTCCGGCTTTCGCGCGCACCGCATGAAGGTCTTTTTTCAATACGACGACGGCTCCGACTGGGGCTGGTGGGTTGGCATCGACAATGTGCGCTTGATAGGCGAAGGCATCAACAACGAAACCTGTGCCAACGCCCTGCCTTTGACCGTGGGCGAGCCCTGTACGGAAGCCAACAATGCGCAGGCTCTATTTGATGGCCCCCAGCCCGGCTGCCTTACCGATAGCCGGGCCGTAGCTTCTCAATGGTATACCTTTACGGCGCCTGCCGACGGTTGGCTCCGCATGACTTCGGGCGCTGCCTTCAACGATGTGGTCAGCCTCTTTACCGGAGGTTGCGAGAGCTTAGAGGAAGAAGCCTGCGGCGCCCGCGACGAGCATGGTTTTACCGGTGAAACCCACTATGCCCAGGTGGTGGCAGGCCAAAGTTATCTGCTGCGTCTGAGCGGCGAGCGGGCCCGCTTCGGCATGGATCGGGGGAGCTTTTGTCTCTCGCTCGATTACGCCGACAGCCCCCCGGCGCCCCCTGCCAACGACCTGTGCGAACAGGCCATTGCTTTGACCATTGACGGCGATTGTGTGGCAGGCGGCAACCTCGACGCCCGGGCAGAGGCCCCGCTGCCCAGTCGCAATACACTGGCTCGGTCTGATGTTTGGTATCGATTTACAGTTGCCGAAGATATGCCCATAGAAATAGAAGCTCAGGCCAACTTCGCCGATGTGCTCACCCTCTATCGGGGCGGTTGCCAGGCGCCGGAGGAGGTAGCCATCAATGAATACGGCAGCAAGTTGAGGCTGGAAAATCCCGAGCCGGGCGCTACCTATCTCCTCAAAGTCAGCGGCGCTTTTGCCACCGTCGAAGGCGAGCTGTGCGCCCGCGTGCGCAAGGCGCCTATTGTAGCTCCGGCCAACGATCTTTGCCCTGCCGCCCTGCCTGTGGTCATAGACGGGCCCTGCGTATATGCCAATAATTTTGGCGCCAATTTCGATGGCCCGGCCATTTCCTGCGAGCCTTTCCTCAGCGGCAGCATTTGGTTTAGCTTTGTAGCGCCGGGCTCCGGCGCCGTGCGCTTCCTGCCCGACGCCGATTTTGCCTATGCGCTATCTGTATATGAGGGCGGTTGTGGCAACCTTTCAGAAGTTTTCTGCTCGCCCAATAAGCCCGCCTGCGAGGGCTATCTCACCTTGGGCAGCCTCACGCCCGGGCAAACGTATTACATCCGGCTTAGCTCAACGGCCAATACCGCCGGCTTCGGCCAGCGCGGGAATGTATGCCTGTCTATATACAACGCTGCGATTACGCCGGAATGGACGCCCCTGTCGCTGCAAGTGGATGTCAATTGCTTTGACAACGGCCTGGCTACCCTCACGCCTGTGGCTACAGGGGGCGCTGGTTTGTACCAGTTTGCCGGCTACGACCCCGATCAGGCCTACAGCAATGGCGAAGCTTACCTCGTAGTCGTCATCGACGCCAATGGCTGCGAACGCTCTGTGAGTGGAGAAGTGCTGTGTGAAGCCAACCCCAACTGCGCCTTAGCCGCCGAGCTGTCGCTACAATCCGCTCTATGTCACGATAGCGCCAACGGCGCCGCAGCCATCGGCAACCTGAGCGGCGGTAGCGGCGAATACCAGATCGCCTGGTCGACGGGCAGCGTCGACAATCAGATTGAAGGTTTAGCTGCCGGCGCCTACCAAGTGACCGTCAATGACGGATCTGGCTGCGCCATTGTACTGCCTTTCTTTATTGAGGCGCCCGCCCCGCTGCTGTTGGCTGACGAAATGCTTACGCCGGCGTCTAATGGCCAGAGTAACGGGGCCATAGCCGTTGTGATTACGGGCGGCACGCCGCCTTACAGCTACAACTGGCTGCTCAATGGCGCATCGGTGGGCCAAACCAACGACCCCGTCTGGAATAATGCCGCCCCCGGCGACTATCAGGTGGAAGTCGCCGACGCCAATGGTTGCGTCATGCGCTCCCGTACTCTGGTGGTGGAAAGCATCGTCTCTACCAGCCATACTCAGGCCGACCTGCGCATCGACATTGCCCCCAACCCCACGGCCGGCCCCCTAACCCTCAGTTGGTTGCTGCCTACCGATCGGGCCGTGGCGCTCCGGCTCTATACGGCTGAAGGCCGCAGTTGGCGATTGGCCCGCAACCTTGGCGCGGCTACCGAGGGCTTCCGTCTGGATCTGCGCGACTGGCCCGCAGGAGTCTATTGGCTTCGTTGGGAGGATGGCCGCCAGACCTGGGAGCGCAAAATCATCAAACAGTAAAAAGCCGGCGCAAAACAAAAGCCCCGCCGCAAGCCTGACAAGGCTTGCGGCGGGGCTTTTGTTTATCCGAAAATGGCGCGAGGCTATCGCTATACCACCTTATCTGCGCAGGAAGAGCTGGCAAAGGCATCCGGCTTGGCTTTGAATACAAAGCCCATGCCCAGAATGTAGCCCATGGCTTCGCGCAGGGCCATGTTGCTCTGGAAATGCGGATCGGTATTGATGTCGGCATGAACCTCCAGATCCACATCGTGGGCATCCAGCAGGTCGCACAGGCCGTAAGCCACATCCACCGAGCGGGCTACCTCCGTTATCATGCGTTCGCGCAGGCTCATCACCTTCTCTTCGCGCCAATTGCTGATGAACATAAAGCCGCCCTTTTTTTCCCGCAGGAATACAATCACACTCGCAAATTCAATGACATCGCCCCTCACCTGAGAGTCGGTGCCAATGCACACCTTTAAGCGGTGGCCCAGCGCCTGTTCCCGCAAGATGGCTTCCTGTACAGCCTCCCGCAGGGGTTGTTCAATGCGCTGACCATTGAGTTTTCGCCATTTCATTTTTTGGGAATTTGAATGATGACCAAATCGGAGGAAATTCAAAACCAGGGCTAAAATAGCGCAAAAAATTGGCAAAACGCCCTTTTTTTGAGAATTTAATCCTGAATTAACGGCTGATTAACAATAATCTAAAAAAAAGAGTTCCCCGATGTTCTTTTTTTTGGGCCCCGCCGCGTAGCAGTTACTTTTTTTAGCAACATGCGCGGCGCCGCCGCGTCCGCCGTCGCTTCGCTAGTCGGCTAAATCTTCGCTACGCTCTTCCGGGTAAACGTGTTCCGCTACTATGGGCCGGCATAGCGGTCATACCCAAACCTTAGCTAAGGCCCGGCCGGCCCATACCGCTTCACCCCCTGGTCCGACTGCGAGGCGCCTCGGGTCGCTGCGGAGCCGCGTGAGGGGGTGCAGCGGTATGCGTGAGGCACGAGCGCATGAGAGCGGAACACGTTTACCCGGCCGAACGGAGTGAGGACGTGGCGACCCCCGGCCCTTGTAGCGGGCCTCTGCGCCTTTGGCGCCGGCGGAGCGCCAAAGGGGGCCGGGGGGCACGCCCTGAAAAAAGCCTTAAAAAGGGCATGTAATGCGCGTTTTTTAGGATATTGGCGAACCAAAACAACCTGGTGCGATATGGAAAAACGGCATGTGGTGGTATTATCGGGGGCAGGGATGAGCGCGGAGAGCGGTATCAGCACCTTCCGCGATGCCAATGGCTTGTGGGAGAACCACGATGTGATGGAGGTTGCTTCTATTGACGGCTGGCGGCGCAACCCGGAGCTGGTGCTGGAATTTTATAACCAGCGGCGGCGTCAACTTTTTGAGGTAGAGCCGAATGCGGGCCACCTGGCGCTGTGCGAACTGGAGGCGCAGTGCGCCGTGACGATAGTGACGCAAAACGTGGACGACCTGCACGAGCGGGCGGGTAGCATGCGCATTGTGCATTTGCATGGAGAACTGCGCAAGGTGCGCAGCGTAGGTAATGCGGGGCTGGTGTATGAATGGCCGGGCGACCTGAGGCTGGGCGACCGCTGCGAGGAAGGGCATCAATTGCGGCCTCATATCGTGTGGTTTGGGGAAGAAGTGCCCCTGATGCTGCCGGCCGCTCAGGCCGTAGCGCAGGCCGATGCGGTGCTGATTGTAGGCACTTCGATGCAGGTGTATCCGGCGGCTTCACTGGTGGGTTGTGCGCCGCCTTATGCGCCGGTGTATTACGTAGATCCCAACCCGTCGATTAATTACGAACTGGGTCGGGTGCGCCGACTCGAAATTTTGAACGAGCCGGCTACTACGGGCGTATCTAAGGCCGTGGAGGCCCTGCTCAGGGAATTCCGATGAGCTTGTGGGATTGCAGGCTGAGGCGCCATTGCGGGTGTTGGAGGCAATACTCGATGCAAAGTTGGGTGTTGCGCTCCCGGTGGGGGCCGTCCATGGGTTGCAGGTAAAAGTGCTCGAACTGGAAGTGGGCAAAGCGCTCGGGCTCGGCGCCGGGTTGGGGGAATACCAGCTTGAGCTCATGGCCCTGGCTCAGTACCCATTGGCTGCCGGCTTTGGGGCTCATGCATATCCAGTCGAGGCCGGCCGGCGCGTGGCGGGTGCCATTGGTTTCGACGGCCACCTCGAAGCCGAGCTGGTGAAAGGCTTCGATGAGGGGTTCGTCGAGTTGAAGGAGCGGCTCGCCTCCGGTGCATACCACGTAGGGCGTGCCGGCGCCGGGCGCGGGCCAGAGGCGCGCTACCTGGAGGGCCAGCTCATTGGCTGTATAGCGGCCGCCATTGGGGCCGTCGACGCCGCGAAAATCGGTATCGCAAAACTGGCAGACGGCCGAGCTGCGATCTTCTTCGCGGCCGCTCCAGAGGTTGCAGCCCGCAAAGCGGCAGAACACGGCGGGGCGGCCGGTTTGGGCGCCCTCGCCCTGAAGGGTGTAATAGATTTCTTTGACCAGATATACCGACATGCAAAACGCAATTTAGCCTGCAAAGATAGGGCCTTTGCGAGGATTTGTTAGTACATTTGCCGCCGCCGCGTGCGGGTTGTGTACAACCTGACGCCCAAAGCTGCGTTATTAGACTTGTTCAGGGGAATCATAAAACGGCTGCAAGCGGCAAATAATCTTGACTGTTGAATATGCAATTCGTATACCCGGCTTTTTTATGGGCGCTGGCGGCTTTGGCCATTCCCATCATCATTCACCTGTTTTACTTCCGGCGCTTTCGCAAGGTGTTGTTTACCAATGTGCGTTTTTTGCGGGAGGTGAAGGAGGAGCGCAGCTCTCGGCAGCGGTTGCGCAACCTGCTGGTGCTGGCTATGCGCCTGCTGGCTGTAGCTTTTATGGTATTTGCTTTTGCGCAGCCTTTTATTCCGGTATCGGAATCGGTGAAGGCGGGGCGCAACGCCGTATCGGTATTTGTCGATAACTCGTTCAGTATGGGCGCCCTGAGCCAGGATGTGCCCTTGCTGGAAAAAGCCAAGGAGCGGGCCCGGGAGATTGTGAAGGCCTATAGCGTGGAAGACCGCTTTCAGGTGCTGACCAATGACTTTGAAGGGCGCCATCAGCGTTTGTTGGGGCAGGAGGAGGCCCTGGCCCTGATCGATGAGATAAAGCCCAGCCCGGCTACGCGGTTGCTGTCGACGGTAGTAGCCCGTCAGCGACAAGCCCTTAGCAGCGGCGGCGATGAAGTGCAAAAAGCCTACCTCATTTCCGACTTTCAACAAAACATAGCCGACCTGGGCGTATGGCAGGACTCTGCCCTCGACCTGTCGCTGGTACCGCTTCAGGCTGTGCAGGAGCGCAATGTAGCCATTGATACGGCCTGGTTTGAAGCGCCGGTACCTTTGCTGAACCAGAATAACACCCTGCTGGTGCGCATTAGAAACTACACCAGTGAAGACCTTGACAATGTGCGGCTGGCGCTGCGCTACGAGGGCCAGACGAAACCCGAAGGCGTGCTGACCATTCCTGCCGGCGGCGAGGTGATCGATACCGTGAATATCAATGTGCAGCGCCCCGGCCTGCAAACTGCCGAACTGACGATCACCGACTATCCGGTGCAGTTTGACGACAGCTACTTTTTCTCCTTCCGCGTAAATGAAAAAATTCCGGTGCTGGCCATCAGCGACGGAGAGCCAAACCGCTATCTGAGCGCGGCTCTGCGCGGGCTTCGGGTGTTTGAATCAACTTTCTCCGGAAGCCAGGCCATTGATTACGCCCGCTTAAACAGCTATCAGTTGATCGTTCTCGACGGTTTGGCAGATGTATCCAGCGGCCTTGCTGCGGAGCTCAAGAACTACGTAGAGCAAGGCGGCAACGTGCTGGTTTTTCCCGGCCAGAATGCCAACATAAGCGGCTACCGCAGTTTCCTGTCGGGGATGGGCGCCAACGAACTGGAAGCTTTTGAGAAGCAAGAGCGGACGGTAGGCTACCTCAATGGAGAGGAGTTCGTCTTTCGGGATGTTTTCCTCAACCGCAACGATAACCTGCGGCTACCGACCACCCAGGGCAACTTCCGCATGAGCCGATTTGGGGGGCGGGGCGAAGAGCAACTGCTGCGCTACCGCGATGGCAGCACTTATTTGGGCAAATACCGCCGCGGCGAAGGCCATCTTTACCTTTGTGCGGCCCCACTGGATGAATCGCTCAACAACCTGACGCAAAATGCAGAGGTGTTTGTGCCCATGCTGTACCGGATGTCTATCTCGGCGGGCAGGTCGCGGCCCATTGCTTATACCATAGGCCGCGACGAGGTAATTGCCTCTGAGCAGACCGTAAAAAATGCCGAACAGGTGTTCAAGCTCAAAGGGCAGGGTGGGGAGTTTATACCGGAGCAGCGCAGCGTTGGCGCGCAACTGTTGTTGAGCGTGGGCGCCCAGATTCCGCAGGCCGGCTTTTACGACCTGTTTCTGACCCCGGAAGAAGCCCTCGATAATTTTGCTTTCAACTACGACCGGCGCGAGTCGGAGCTAACTTACCTGCGCCCTTCAGAATTGAGTGAGCGGGTAGGTGAGCTGGCGCATCTTATCAATACGGAAAACGACGCGGCCATCACCACCGAAATAGAAGAACAAAGCCAGGGTATTGTACTTTGGCGTTGGTGCATCATGCTGGTACTGTTGTTCTTAGCGGTGGAAACGCTGTTGTTGCGTTTTTGGAAAGAGTAATAAAGCAAGGTATGAAGCGTATTGGACAGCTACTGGCGTTTCTTGTGGTGTTGGCGGTGCTGATAGGATTGCGCTTTCCCGACTACCCGGCTCATGCCCACGAATGGGTCATTGAAGCCTGGGGCGACGGCTATAAGTCGTATCATGCCTACCACTATCACATTCGCTATGATAGTACGCTGAGCCATTTTGCGGGTATGAACTACCCTTATGGCGAGCATGTCATTCCGGGGGATACCCAACCGCTGCTGTCTAACGCTGTGAAAATATTGAACAATTTAGGATTGCCTGTTGCAGACCATGCCAGGGCTTTTTTTCACGGCGCTTTGCTGCTGGGATTATTTTTATGCGGGCTCTTTTTGTGGCTCATTTTCAGGGATTTTGGCCTGCCGGGCTGGTATGCGGGCATAGCGGCGCTGGGTATTACCTTTTTATCGCCTCAGCTCGACCGCATGGAGTCGCATTTTGGGCTGGCGCATCCCGAGCTTATGCCCATGCTCATCTATTGCCTGCTGCGGTACCATCGGCAGCCGCACTGGAGCTGGAGCGCGGCCATAGGGCTTGTCATTTGGGCCTTCTCGCTGTTGCACTTTTACTTTTTTGCCATCGCGGCCTTTTTGGTGCTGAGCTTTATGGGTGCGCGCTGGATCAGCCGGCGCGATTGGGCGCTTACAGGGCGCTACCTCCTACACGGCAGTTTGCAACTTCTGGCTCCGTTTATATTTTTCTTTTTCTGGCTGTATTACGGCGATCCCATTACCGACCGCACTGCCGAGCCCTGGGGCTTTTTCAATTATAGGGCCCATTGGGAGGGGGTATTTACCAGCCTGAGCGAGCCGCACTGGCGCTGGATTGACGAGCATCTCATCGCCATCCGGCGGGTAGATATGGAGGGGCAGGCTTATGTGGGGCTGGTAGCGCTGGGGTTTGTGCTGTGGTGGCTGGCCGGCGCTTTTCGCAAGCGGAATGCTGCCGAAAGCCCTGTTCGGGAAGAGGCAGGGCGCCATGAGGAATTGCGACTGTTGATGTGGTCGGGTTTATTGGTGCTGCTGTTTTCATTGGGTTTGCCTTTTATCTTGCCCGGGGGCGAGCGGCTGTTGGAATGGCTGAGCCCCATCCGGCAGTTTAGGTCTATAGGCCGCTTTGCATGGGTGTTTTATTACGCCGTCAATATTGCCGCTTTTACTACCATCTACTATAAAGCCCGCGCCGGGGGCGGCTGGCGCTGGGGACTGGCAGCCCTGGCGCTGTTGACGCTGAGCTTTGAAAGCTATCGCTTTGCGCGCTCGCACGACCTTCGGCTCGACCCCATCGAAGAGATGGCGCCGGGCCGGGAGTTTACGGCCATCGATAGCCTTGATTTCAGCAGGTATCAGGCCATCCTGCCCATACCCTATTACAATATAGGTTCGGATAACTACTGGTGGTCGTTGTCGGGCTTCATCGGGCAAAAGACCCAAACCTTGTCGATGCAAACGGGGCTGCCCCTGATGGGCGCCATGCTCACGCGCACCTCGCTGGGGCAAACCGTCAATCAGCTTCAGATGGTGATGGAGCCCTACCGACTGCCCCTGCTACTGAGCGACCTGCCCAACGATAAACCGCTGCTGATGGCCTGGGATGAAGAGCGCTTAGCCGACCAGCGCCCGCTGTATGCGCATCTGCTGGAGGGCGCCAAACCAATATACGCTCAGCCGCCGCTGTATTTTTATGAGTTGCCACTGACCACCTTCGGGCAACGCGTGCAAGCTCGCCGGGATACAGCTTACCAACACTGGCAGTCGCCGGCCCTACAAGGTGAAGGCGAATGGCGAACGAAAGACAGTACTACCCACTGGGCTTACTGGAGCTTTGACGACCGACCATCGGCAAAACGCTATAGGGGCAAAGGCGCTTTTGAAGGCGTGATGATGGAAGAGAATGTCATCATGGATACCGTATTATCGCTGACCGGCGCGCCAGGCGAGCTCACCTTCTCATGTTGGATGTGGCTGGGCGCCGACCGCTACCCGCGCACCGACTTATGGCTGCTGGAACTCGACCCTGGCACGGGCGCTGAGCGCGGGCGGCACATTCGCCAAAGCCGCGAGTGGGTAAAAACTTTCGATAACGATGGCTGGGCGCTACTGGAATGGACAGTGCCGGCAACAGCGCCTGTTTCGCGCTGGCGATTTACGCTTTCCAACCCCGCCTTGAAGCGGCAGCCGGTATGGTTAGATGAACTATTGGTGCGTCCGGCAGGCAGCTCGGTATACCGGCGGCAGGAAGGCGAGGTGATGGTCAATAACCGGTACTGGAAGTAAGCTCCATACAGGAATAGGGAGGGTATCCGCGTCGCATTTCTCCTGTGAGGTTGACGCCAAAGGCGCCTCGGCTGGTGCGGATGGTGAAAATATCCGTTTCTAAGCACTCGACGCCAAGGATTTGTACATTTTTCCAGCGGTGCAGCCATTGCAGTTGCCGTTCGGCTTCCGGATTTGCACGGTGCAGCGGATCGGAGGTGAACAATAACCCTCCCAGCAGCGTATTGACGCGAAGCACTAATTCTTTTTGTGTGTCCGATAAGCGCAAGTTTTCCTGTCTGAGCAAAAAAACATCGGGGTCGTTTCGCCAGGCCCGGCCATCGAGTGCCCAACGGCCCAGCACCGAGCGCAGCGCCAACAGCGTAGATACCCGCTCGCGGTTGCGCAAGCCTCTCAGCAGTTCATGTTCCCAGTGTAGGTGAATATCGGCCCCGATGCGGCAGTAGTCCAGCAAACCAAAGCCGCTGGCCAAGGGCAGGCCGCACCCCAGCAACCAGGCATCGCCGGCCCACTGCCTCAGGGCGCGCAAGGCCTGATGCATCTGCCCGCCTCGGGTTTGGCCCGGCGGCGGCGCCAAACAAGCGGCATATAAGAAGTCGAGTTTAAACAAGCCATAGCCCCACTCGTTTTTGAGGGTGCGAAAAACGTCCGCCAAATACTCATGCACCCCGGGATGGCTGAAATCAAGGGCATAGAATCGCCCGCCCCAGGGCGGGCTGTAGCCGGCGAAGATCGGTTTTCCGCGCCGGCCTTTTAGCAGCCAATCGGGATGCCGGCGGATGAGTTGGGCCCGGCGGTCGGCCACAAAAGGCGCCAGCCATAAGCCTGGAATCATACCTTGCTCCCGTATTTGTTGAGCTAAGGGCGCCATGCCTGAAGGGAAACCCGGCTTGACTTCCAACCAGTCGCCCACAGCCTGTTGCCAGCCGTCGTCGATCTGGAAAACCTCGGGCCGCAGGGCATGGTCGCGGGCGGCAGTCAGGTTGGCAGTCAGCGTAGGCGCATCAATGTTGGCGTAGTAGTGATACCAGCTCGTCCAGCCGCTGCGGGTTGGGGTAGGGGGTGGGGGTAGCTTCATGGCCGCAAACCAACGATCAAAACATTCAGCTTCGGCCCCTTCCATGCTCAGCCACACAAGGGCGTCAAAAGTATCGCTGAGGGATAGCGAACCGGTATCGCGGCGAATGAGCAATTGCCCCGATCGCAGATCGTGCATAAAGAGGGTGAAAGCTTCAGCTTCGCCTAAGGAAGCCCAACACTGTATGTGTTCGCGAGGGGCGGTCTGCCTGCACGTCCACGACCAGGAGTGCAGCCAGCCGGGGCCGCGCCGGATGCCGGGAATGTGTTCATCGCCATAGTATTGCATCAGGGGGCGCGCTATTTTGCGCAAGGGCCGGATATGCTCTTGGACGCTGAACCATCGGCTTTCAGACCACGATTGGAACCCGTTGCAAAACAACTGATCGGTAGGCGCGTAGGCCAGGGGCAATCGGGCTTCAGCCAAGTTGAGTACAACCGGCCGGCGAGGCGTTACGCGCAGCCGCCAGATGCCGGCTTCATCTGACTGAAAGACGGCCACGAAGTCGCTTGTTTCCCGCCGTTCGCCCGGCTTGAACTCATACCCTCGCCCGTTGATGACCAAAAAAGCAGTTGTCGTCATGATCGCATAGTCCGTTGGTGGCGCTCCAAATTGAAGCAACGCCCCCGCTGTTGAGCGCGGTTTGCTACCTACAACAAAGCTAAAGGAAAACCCGGTATGATGAGCCTACTCCCGGAGAAAATCGAGCTCTTCCATGTCGTCTAACCGCACCATGACGCTCAACTCATGGGGGTGGCGGTCTTTTTGGCGATGCCGGGCCACATAGTCGACGTTTTCAATGACGTCGGAACGGATGAAGCCAAAACCGGAAGGCGTGGGCGCGTGGTCGCCGGTAGTGGCGGGGAGCGTGGCCAACGGCTTGTTGAGGTGCTCGATGAGCTGGCGGCAATAGGGGTCCTGCACGATGCGCGCCGCCATGATGCCGCCGGGCTGTAGCGCCCGATCGGGGATGCCCAGCGCCCGCTCTGTGATTATGGTCAGTGGCCTGGCGTGGTAAAGGAGCAGCGTTTCAAGCCTCGGATGCAGTCTGTCGACATAAGTTTTCAGATGATCTATGTCGGCAAAAAGCAATTCGATGGGCCGGGCTTCGCTTGGCTTGCCCAAACGACGAAGCCGCTCGATAGCCACGCGGTCTGTTGCGTTACAAGCTATACTCCACACCGTGTCGGTGGGAATGAGGAGGAGTCCCTCTGACTTTAAGGCCGATAAAGCGCCACTGAGGTCGTAATATTGCACCATTGAGTACGAGGGGTTAGTAGTTGTCACCATCATTTGCAACAAATTAAAACGTGATCGGTTACGCTCCCACAGAGCATAAACCGGTTAAAAGCATGTCCTTTTGTAACTTGTCTTGCGAACCTTCCGTTTTTGCCCTTTTATTTACCGGAACTTTACCTAATTTTCCCACCATCGAAAAGCGATGGCGTCCGGTGTCCAGAACCTGGGCGAAACCCAACCCTATTGGTTCCGAAAGTTTCGTCTTTGGGATGAGATAACTACTGCCAAAACCCGAGCGACAAAAGCAATGAAAAGCATTGCTTCCTAACACACTAAAGTTTGCGCTGGAAGATCTTGTGCACAGGCCTTTGTCTGTCTGAACCTCTCTGCTCAAAATCTGTCGATGCGCGGTATACCTATGAACTGTTTTTTAAACGGCGTATTGTTTTTTTAACAACGAAATTTTTTAAACTTGAACAAAAGTCTTCCTTTTTGGCTACTGCTGGGTTTGTTCGTTCTTTTGGCTCCTTCTGTTTCGCTACGGGCCGCGCACATCATCGGCGGTGAGATCACCTACGAAATGCTTGGGTTCACCAACGACAACCCTGCTACCAACTCCCGGCGGTATCGCTTTACGATGATCATCTACCGCGATTGCCAGGGCAGCGGCGCCAACTTCGACAGTGCGCCCAACAGCTCCTTTCCCTGCCATGTGTCCATCTACCGGGGCAATGTGCTGGATACCGTGCTGGTGCTGGCGGCGCCCACCCGCACCCGCCTCAATCCCAACCCCGGCAACCCCTGCGTGGCAGTTCCCGGCAATGTGTGCGTAGAGGAGGGGGTCTATGTATTTCCCGTGATCGACCTGCCCATCTCTACCGAGAGCTATCACGTAGTTTACCAGCGGTGCTGCCGCAATAATACCATTACCAACATCGTAGCGCCGGGGCAGTCGGGGGCTACCTATACCGTAGAACTCACGGCTGCGGCCCAGCAATTGGGCAATAGCAGCCCGCGCTTTAGCGGCTACCCGCCCATCGTATTATGCGCCGGCGAAGATTTTGTCTTCGACTTTTCGGCTACCGACGCCGATGGCGATCAGATCGTCTATGAATTTTGTTCTCCTTTCTTAGGAGGAGGCCTCAATTTTGACGATCCCGAAAACTCCGTCGACGGCCTGGCGCCCGATCCCGAGCTGGGGCCGCCCTATGCGCCTGTAGCTTTTCAGGCGCCTGCTTTCAGCCCCAGTATCCCGCTGGGGCAGGAGTCGAATATGCAGCTCAACGTTTTTACGGGCGTCCTCACCGGCGCCCCTGCTCAGGTGGGGCAGTTCGTTGTGGGCGTATGCATTTCGGAATACCGGAACGGGGTGCTGCTGAGTACCGTCCGCCGCGATTTTCAGTTTAACGTCACCGCCTGCACCAACTTAGTGAGCGCCAACATTCGCGAAGATTCTATAGCTGCCGACGGCGCCTTTATCATCAGCGAATGTGGCCAAACCCGGGTACAAATATTTAATGAAAGCGGATCCCAGGCCTTTATCAATGCCTACCAATGGGAAATTTATATGTCGCCCGACAGCACCCTGCGCTCTACTTCCCGCGATCTGACAATCAACTTTCCCGGGCCGGGCGTCTATTTGGGGCGCATGGTCATCAATCCGGGCTCTTCCCAATGCTCTGACACCGCTTTTGTCAAAATCAACGTCTTTCCGGCCATAACAGCCGACTTCAGTTTTGCATACGACTCCTGTAAAGTACAGCCAGTGCAGTTTGCTGATCTCACCCAAAGCCCGGGTGGGGCTGTGGCTCGCTACGACTGGCAGTTTGGCGATGGGGCCACAGCTAACCTCGCCAGCCCCTCGCACCAGTATCTGACGCCCGGCGAGCGCTTGGCCCGGCTTATTGTGCGCGATGTCAACGGTTGTATGGATACCATAGCCCGGCGGGTGCGCTACTTTCCCGCGCCTCCGGTTATTGTGGTGTCTCCCAGTTCTTATACAGGGTGCCCGCCCGCCGAAATATTCTTCAATAACCTCAGCGAACCAGTCAATAATTCTTATGAAGTGATCTGGGACTTTGGAGATGGCAATACAACAGAGGCCATCAGTCCTACCCATGTTTTTGAAGAAGACGGTACCTTTGATGTTAGCGTTTCCATTACCAGCCCCATCGGCTGCGTAACGGATACGGTCTTTCGGGAGCTCATCACCATTGACCCCGCGCCGGTAGCAGGCTTTATTTTTGATTCCGACAGCCTTACCAACTTCAACCCCGAAGTGCGCATCATCGATCAGTCAACCGGCGCTTATCGATGGTACTGGGACCTCAACGGCGAGGCTTTCTCCCTTCAACCCAGCCCCGTTTACAGCTTTCGCGATACCGGGCTGGCTTACGTCCGGCAGGTCGTCACCCACCCCAGCGGCTGTATCGACTCGCTCATTCGCTACATAGATGTTAAACCGATAATTACGCTACATTTTCCCAACGCTTTTACCCCCAACGACGACAGCGTCAACGACTCCTTTGTGCCCAAAGGCTACCTCAGAGGATACCGCAGTTACCAGCTTAGGGTATGGAATCGCTGGGGAGAAGTGATTTTTGATTCGAAGGATCCCCTGATGGCCTGGAATGGTCGTAAAGGCAATACGGGCCAGGCTGCTCCGCCCGGAGTATACCTATACGAGTACAAATTGGTAGGCCCCCGGGGCGAAATAGAAGAAAACCGGGGATCAATTACTTTGTTGCGTTAGCGACGATTGATGAACAATATTGGATTAATCCAAACGTATTCTCGTAATGGATTGTCTTTAGAAGAAGGAGGCGCCATGTCGCACTTAGTTTAAATCCCAGAAATTATGAAAAACTACACCATAAAGCAGTGGCACAAACAAGGGCTCAAAACAGGGTTGTCGGCATTGTTGCTGGCACTATTGGCGGCGCCGGTTAATGTCTCCGCCCGCCACATCATCGGAGGCGTGATGTCATACGAGTGTTTGGGCGGCAACAATTATCGCTTTACGCTCAAAGTTTATCGCGATTGTTTTTGCACCGATTGCGCCGAGCTCGACCCTACCGCCGCCATCGCCGTATACCGCTGTACGGGCGATGCCGAGTGCGGCAGCCAGTCGCAAAACAACCCTTTCCGGGAGTTGGAGGTGCGGCTGCGCGACATCAGCAACGTTACCCCGCCCGATTACCCCTGCCTCATTCCGCCTGCCGTATGCGTGCAGGAGGGCATTTATGAGTTTACCCTCAATCTGCCGCAGTCCCAGGACAGTTACCACATTGCCTACCAGCGCTGTTGCCGCAATGTGACCATCGATAATCTGGTGGACCCCGGCGATTCCGGAGCTACCTTTACCATCGAACTTACCCCCTTAGCGCAGTCGCAATGCAACAACAGCCCTACTTTCGACACCTATCCGCCCAGCATCATCTGCAATGGCCTGCCTTTTGAGTACGACCACTCGGCCACCGATCCCGATGGCGATCAACTCATCTACGAGTTTTGCAGCCCCCTGCTGGGCGGCGGCAATCAATTGGGCCCCTTGCTGTATACCACCTGCATCGGCGCCAGCCCCATACCCGCCTGCCCGCCGCCCTACGACCCCGTAGCCTTCCGGGCGCCCAACTTTTCTCCCTCTCAGCCTATGGGCGGCAGCCCCATCATCAGCATCGACCCGCTCACCGGCCTCATCACCGGCACCCCCAACTTACAGGGGCAGTTTGTAGTGGGCGTATGCGTGTCGGAATACCGCAACGGGCTGCTGCTCAGTCGCGTATTTCGCGATTTTCAGTTCAACGTAGCCAACTGCGACCCCACCGTAGTGGCCGACATCGAAGAGACGTCCATCATCAACGGGCAGCAATTTGTAGTCAACTCCTGCGGCGACTCTTCGGTAGTTTTTGGCAATCAGAGCTTCCAGCGCCAGTTCATCAGCAACTTTTTCTGGGAGTTCGACCTGGGCGGCGGCAACCTCCAGCGCTTCAACCAGTGGGAGCCCGCAGTCGATTTTCCCGGCCCCGGCCAGTACCAGGGCCGGCTCGTACTCAATGAAAATACCAACTGCGGCGATACCGCCCAGATATTGGTCAATATCTTCCCGCCCGTTACCGCCGACTTTTCCTTTGAATACGACACCTGCCGCGCAGGCCCCGTCACCTTCACCGACCTGTCGCAAACCGGCGCCTGCTGCCTCACCAACTGGAACTGGAACTTTGGCGACGGCCAGTCGGCCACGCGCCAGAACCCCCAACACATCTACACCCAGCCTGGCAACCTGCCCGTAGAACTCACCGTGCGAGACACCAACGGCTGCACCGACTCCCGCATTCGCACCATCCCGTACTTCCCTGCGCCGGCCATCATTGTGATATCGCCCAGCGCTGCACTGGAGTGCGTGCCCGCCGAAATCTTCTTCGACAACCTCTCTTTTCCCATAGACGAGACCTACGACATCAGTTGGAATTTTGGCGACGGCAGCTTTAGCACCGACATCAGCCCTACGCATACCTACGAACAAACCGGTATATTCACCGTCAGCATCGACATTACCTCGCCCATAGGTTGCCGGGTAGATACCACCTTCAACAGCCTCATCACCATACTGCCTTCGCCAACGGCAGGCTTTAGCTATACCCCCGACGAGCCCAGCAATCTCCAGCCTGAGGTCTACTTCACCGATGAGTCTTCAGGCGCCACCCGCTGGCTCTGGAACTTCGGTACCGGCGCCAATAGCACCCTGCCAAGCCCGGTCTATACCTTCCGCGACACGGGCGTGTACCTCGTTCAGCAAATCGTGACCCACCCCAGCGGCTGCCGCGATACCGCCATCGCCTACATCGACGTCTTCCCCGAGGTGCGCTATCACCTGCCCAATGCCTTCACGCCCAATGGCGATTCTGTCAACGATGTTTTTTTTGGCAAAGGCTACCTCGAAGGCGCCCGCAATTTCCAGTTCACCATCTGGAACCGCTGGGGCGAACTCGTTTTTGAAACCAACAACCCCAACGACAGTTGGAATGGCCGAAAAAACAATTCAGGAGCCGAAAGCCCGCCCGGCGTCTACCTCGTATGGGTCAGCTTTGCCGGCCCCAGAGGCGAGCCCTACTCTTTTAAAGGATACGTCACCCTGCTCCGGTAACCGCTATTGACGGTTATTTGGGCGTGCCCCCGCCCGCAGCGCCTCCTTGGGGGTCGGCGCTGCGGGCGGGGTCGCTCCCTTCCAGGCTCGCTGATCGCTCGGTGCAAAGCACTGCCTCCTATCGTCGGCCCCTTCCAGGCAGCTCACGCAGGCCATATTCACACCTTGACCAGTTGTTATACCCAACTGTACGCGCCGTATTTGGCCGGCCCAGGGGGTGAAGCGGTATGGGCCGGCAGAAAGTTTGCGCTTAGGTTTGGGCATAACCGCTATGCCGGCCCATAAGAGCGGAACGCCCGGCGCCGCGCAGGCTGCTGTTCAGAAGTGAATGTTATGCGGCGGGGCCCCAAAAACAAATCAACCCAAAGAATGTGATTACCGGTAATTTCCTGGGGTAACGGGCTATTGGTCGATCATGGCATTTAATTTTTAATTTTATTTTACTCATTTGAAATTTTCTTATTAATTATAATTTATCCAATTGTTCAGAATAAAACTATCCCCGAACGCCGATGTTGGACTTGGAGAACTATAAAAACAGAAAATGAATCGATATTTACTTTTGATCGGATGGCTTTTGATGAGTGCTGCTGCGGTATATGGGCAGGCTGGCGCTGAGAATCCGGCAGCGGAAGGCTTTAACCTTGCCGGTTCAGATGCCAGGGCCATTGCATTAGCCGATGCTGTGATGGCGGCTCAGGGCGGGCGGGCGGCCTGGGATGAGACCCGCTACCTGAGCTGGAATTTTTTTGGCCGCCGCCAACTGCTGTGGGACAAATGGACGGGCGACGTGCGCATCGATTTTGTGGGCAAGCCAACGGTGCTGCTGGTGAACGTGAACACAGGCCTGGGGCAGGCGCAGATAGACGGGGTAGTGCAAACCCATCCCGACAGCTTAGCCAAGTATGCCGCCATGGCCCGGAGCATCTGGATCAACGACAGCTACTGGCTGTTTATGCCTTTTAAGCTGAAAGACAGCGGCCTGACGCTGCGCTATGCAGGCGATACGCTGCGCACAGCGGCCGGGCGACCCGCCGACTGGCTGGAGCTGACCTTTGCCAGGGTGGGCGATACGCCGGATAACAAATACTTAGTGGCCGTAGATAAGGCCACGCAGTTGGTGTCGGAGTGGCGCTACTTTGCGCATTACAACGATGCTGCGCCCCGCATCATGAGCCCTTGGGAAGACTACAAACCCTACGGGCGCGTGCTGTTGTCGGGCAACCGGGGCCCCCGGCAGATCACCGACATCGCCGTTTATCGGGCGGCGCCGGAGTCGGCTTTCCGGGTATTGGCCATACCCGACAGAAGCGGTTGGCAGTAGGCGCCCAGACGGATCAGGCCGGGCCTATCATGTCCCAGAGATTGCCGTAGAGGTCGGCAAAGACGGCTACTTTTCCATACGACTCTACGCTGGGTTCGCGAATGATTTGCACCTGCTGGTCGAGTAGGTTCTGATAGTCGCGGTCGAAGTTGTCGGTATGCAAAAAAAGGAACACCCGGCCGCCAGTCTGATTGCCCACCCGGGAGCGTTGCTCATCGGTAGCGGCCTGAGCCAGCAGCAGGCCGCAGCCGCCGTCGGCGCCGGGCGGAGATACGCGCACCCAGCGCTTGGTATCGCTGAGGCGGGTGTCCTCCAGTAAGTCGAATTTGAGTTTCCGGGTGTAGAAGTCAATGGCCTCGTCATAGTCGGCTACTACTAAGGCCATTTGAGCAATGCTTTGTTGCATGATGAGCTGAGTTGGGTGAGCAAAGTGGCAGCAAAAGTAAAGTTCTTCAAACTAAGATTCACAAAACCTGCCGATGCGCGGTATAAAAAAACCGGCACGGGCTACGCCCGCGCCGGATGCTCCATGTGCAACTGATCTTAATTCTTTCAGGAGGCAAAGCCCTCAACGCCCTGCACGGTAGTGTACTTAAAGCTGAGTTTTTTGCCCGGATAAGCTATGCCAAAAGCCGACTGGCACATCAGGGTAGCTTCGTGAAAGCCACAAAGGATGAGCTTGAGCTTGCCGGGGTAGGTATTCACGTCGCCGATGGCGTAGACGCCCGGCAGGTTAGTGCTGTAGTCGAAGGTGTTGACTTTGATGGCGTTGTCTTCCAGTTCAAGTCCCCACTCGCCGATGGGGCCCAGCTTGGGCGTGAGACCAAAAAGCGGGAGAAAATAATCAGCTTCGAGCGCAAACTGCCCAAGGTTATTGTGTTCTATGAGCACTTCGCCGAGCTTGCCTTCGCCGCCGAGCCCGATAACCTGGGCCTCGGTGAGCAGCTTTACCTTGCCTTGCAGGGCCAGCTCGTGTACTTTTTCGGCGCTGTCGAGGGCGCCCCTAAACTCGGTGCGGCGGTGTACGAGGGTCACCTCCCGAGCTACATCGGCTAAAAAGATGGTCCAGTCGAGGGCCGAGTCGCCGCCGCCGGCAATAACCACGCGCTGATTGCGGTATTTTTCGGGATCCTTGATGAAGTAGTCGACTCCCTTTTTTTCGTAGTCGGCAATATTGTCGATGGGGGGCTTTCGGGGTTCAAAACTACCCAAACCTGCGGCGATGGCCACTACGGGGGCGGCGTGTACCGTACCTTCGTTGGTGGTTACCTGCCAGCGACCGTCTTCCCGTTTTTCGAGTTTGTCTACGCGCTCGCCTAAGGTAAAACCCGGCTTGAAGGGCGCAATCTGCTCCATGAGGTTGTTGACGAGGTCGCCTGCCAATACAGAGGGATAGCCCGGAATGTCGTAGATGGGTTTCTTCGGATAGATCTCCGTAAGTTGGCCGCCGGGCTGCGGCAGCGCGTCGATGAGGTGGCAGCGCATTTTGAGCAGCCCTGCTTCAAAGACGGTAAACAGGCCTACCGGTCCTGCCCCAATAATGATGATGTCTGTTTCGATCACAGTTCGTCAGCGTTTGGCGGCAAAGATATACCGATAGGCCTAAGGCATACAATGATATTTGTCAGCAGGTTGTGTGATCAACCTGACTTATACTTACAAAGGCTTTAGCACGGCAGCGGCGCCCCCGCCCGGCGCGAGGCGCAGGTTGAGGGTTTGGCCGGCGGCTACTTCCTGCCGGGTTACGGTCATGTCTGTGGGATTGGTATCCCAGTGGGCTTCGGGGCCGTCGGCATAGAGAATCAGCTCATATCGCTTGCCGGCGGGCAGAAAGTCGAGTTTTACGCTCATTTCTTTGCCTGCTTCGTTGGCTATGGCGCCGAGGAACCAACGCTCGCCGCCGCGCTCCTGCCGGGCTATGGCCACAAAGTCGCCCGGCTCGCCGTCAATGACGCGGGTTTGCTCCCAATCGGTAACTACCTCCCGTATGAAGGGCATAGCCGGATGGCCTGCATAGTGCTCGGGCAAGTCGGCTGCCATCTGCACAGGGCTGTAGATAACCACATAGAGCGCCAACTCGTAGGCGAGGGTGTGTTTTACCCGGTTGTTGGGTTTGTAAGGCTTGAGCGTCAGGTTTACGATACCCGGCGTGTAGTCGATGGGGCCGGCCAGCATTTGGGTGAAGGCCAGCATAATGGGGTGGTCGGTGGGGTTGCCGCCTTCCATCGACCAGGCGTTGAACTCCTGACCGCGCACGGTCTCCCGACTCATGAAGTTGGGCCAGGTGCGCCGAATGCCGGTATCTTTGATGGTTTCGTGGGCGTCGACCATCACCTTGTGGCGGGCGGCGGTTTCCACTACGCGCTGGAAGTGATTGACCATCCACTGCCCTTGGTGGTATTCCGTGCCGGGTATGATCTTGCCCACATAGCCGGTTTTTACGGCATGGATGCCCAATTGTTCGCATAGCGCGTAGGCGGTGTCGAGCTGGGCGTCGTAGGTGCGTACGGCCGAGGAGGTTTCGTGGTGCATGATGAGGGCCACATTTTTCTCCTGGGCGTAGCGCGCTACCTCGGTCAGGTCATAGTCGGGGTAGGGGGTCACAAAATCAAAAACGCCCTCCCGGTCTTCAAAGCCGATCCAGCGTTCCCAGCCGGTGTTCCAGCCTTCTACCAATAAGCCCTGTATGTTGTTTTCGGCGCAGAAGTCGATATAGGCCTTCGCATTTTCGGTAGTAGCGCCATGCCGACCACCTTCCATGGCCCAGGTCGACTTGTCGAGGTGCATTTCCCACCAGATGCCGGCGTACTTCATGGGCCTGATCCAGGAGACGTCCTTGAGCTGATTGGGTTCATTGAGGTTGAGGATAAGCCGACTCTCAATGAGATCGCCGGCGCGGTCGGCTACCTGTACGGTGCGCCACGGGGTGTTAAAAGGCAGCGCTACCGTCGCTTTTACGCCATCGGCCCGGCCTGCCAGCGCGCTGGTAAAGCGGTGAGCGGGGCCGTCTACGCGTAGCGTCATGCTGGGGTAGTTGTAAAGGGCCGCCTCGTGGAAGCAAAGATAGAGGCCATCGTCGCTGCGCAGCGTAACGGGCGTATTGACAGCGTTTTCGGGTATGTAGGTCTGGGCGAGATTGGGGTGGTTGCGCTTGGCGATGGCATCGATCTCGCTCACGCGGTTCCGCGAGTAGATGTGCTCATAGATGTCCCAGTCGCCGGGTTGCCACCAGGCGGTATGATCGCCGCCGAGTGTAAACTCCGTGTCTTCACTGAGGAAAACCAAGCTGTCGACGCCTTCCTGAGCGGGAAACGCATACCGAAAGCCGAGGCCGTCGTCGAATACCCTGAACACTACGTTAAAGCGGCGGCCGGGCGCTTCTTTTTCACGCAGGGCTACGTTGAGCTCGCGGTAGTGGTTGCGCACCTGCCGTTGTTCGCCCCAGGTCATTTCCCAGGTTTCGTCGAAGGTTGTTTCTTTGGCTTCTACTACCTCCAGGCCCTCCGCCAGAGGGGGCGCATTTTGGAAGGTGAAACCCATGCCAGAGGTATCTACGGCTATTTTACTGCCGTAGGTGGCCGAGTAATGGGCCTGCCCCGAGGGGCTGAGCCAAAATTGAACGGTCAGCCCGCCATCGGGCGAGCTGACCGTAAAGGCCGATGGTTGCGGCCGGGAACAGGCAAAGGCGGCTAAAGTCGCCACAATGATTATACTACTGCGCATAACCAGCTGAGTTATGCCTTACCAATTAAACGTCACCCCAAGGCTGGGCAGAATGGGCAGTTGGTTGACGCGGTTGTTGGTAACGCGGTCTACAAAGAATACATTTTGGCGGTTGTAGACGTTGGTCACGCTGAAAACGGCATCAATCGAGCTGTTTTTGCTCAGCTCAAAGTGGCGCTTCAGCGATACGTCAAGGCGGTGAAAATAAGGCAGACGGCCGCCATTGCGCTTACCCGACAACAATACGTCGAGGTTGTAGTTGCCGGTCAGGAAGTCGGTTAGCAAAGGCGATTCATTCAGGTTGATACCCTGATAAAAACCTTGTGTCTGGGTAAAAGGAAAACCGGAGCCTAAATTCCAGCGCAAGCCGGCTTCCCAGTCTTTGCTTTCGCCAAACTGATAAGATACCAGGGCATTGATGTTGTGGCGGCGGTCGAAGTGGGTCGGGAACTCCTGGAAACCGTCGTCGCGACGCACATGGCCCCAAGAGTAGGTAAGCCAGAGGTAAAGCTGCTCATACTCGTACTTGAGCGAAAAGTCTACGCCGTAGGCAAAGCCGGTTTCGGTAACGTAGTTGGGGTCGGTAGCCCTAAGCTTATTGCGGTTTACAGCAATGAGCTGGGTAAAGTCTTTGTAGTAAGCTTCTACATTGACCGTCGTATTTTTAGTAACGTCTACTTCTACGCCGCCTACGCCGTGAACGGCATATTGAAGGCGATCGCGGGCAGGCGTACTGGAAGCAGGCTCAAACAGGGCCTCTTCCGGGCCGGCTAAAAAGCCCACGAAGAAGTTGACAATGTCGAGGTCGTTGACCGTGCCAATGAGGTTTTGCGAGTACAAACCGCCGGCCGCCTTAAAGCGCAACCAGTCGGTGGCATTGTATTTTAAGCCAAAGCGCGGCTCCAGAGAAGCCCGGCTCTGAGATGCGTAAAACTGCATCCGCAGGCCCGGCTCCACAATCAGGTTGCCGATTTTATGCTTGTACTTGAAGTAGCCCGATATTTCCGTCGTAAAGTCGCGTTGCAGAAACGAAAACCCGAGGAAGTTCTGGAAACTGAAATCGGTGTTGAAGCCGTTGAATTCAAATCCATAATTAATTTGATTGTTCCGGCCGAAATAAGCGAAATTCAGTAGCGCATTGTATGTTGTAATCTTGCTCTGCCTCGGTACACCTTCGTCCTCCTTGAGCTGTATGTCGTAGTTGGAGTACGAAATGGTGCCATCCATGATGACGTTGGAGTTCGGCGGAATGAGCGTAAAGCTGGTACCGCCGCCCGTATTTTTCCATCTCAGGTCGGCTACGCCCGGCACGTTGAAGCGATCGTTGAAGTTAAAGCCAAAGAAGTCGACCTTGCTGCCGTTGCCGGAATTGATGCTGAACTTGCCGTAAAAGTCGGAGAAACTAAAGGGCAGACCAAGTTCTTCCGGGCGGACCAATGAAGTGTCGGAACTGTTGAGGTTATAAAAATTGGTATCTACGGCATATTGGTACAAGAACTTGGAGGTCTCGTCAAGATAAGAATGCTTACCCGTAAAGAGGAAGCTGCTGCTGGCGCCGGTATTGGGGTCCAATTTTTTGATGGGGCCCTCAACAAGCCCTTTCACCTGAAAGGGGCTGGCCGAAACTAAGCCGGCTAAGCGTTTTTTATTGCCTTCCCGGGTCTTAATGTCTACGATGGCCGAAATGCGGCCGCCATATTCGGCATTAAAACCGCCGGTATATACATCCACCGATCGGATGGTCTCTGTTTCAAAAATGGAAAAGAAGCCGATGGAGTGGAAGGGGTTGTAAATCGTCATGCCGTCGAGCAGAATCTTGTTCTGTACCGGCGATCCGCCTCGGATGTAGAGCTGCCCGCCCTGGTCGCCGGAAGATACAATGCCCGGCAGCACAGGCAGGTATTGGGCAATATCGGCTTCACCCCCGGTACTGGGCAGCGAGCGTATTTCTTTGGCCGTGACGGTCACCTTGGATATTTGTACGTCGGAGCGCGCCTGCTCTCGGGAAGCAGATACGTCTACCGTAGCTAAATCCACGGCGCCCGGCTTCAGGAAGATGCGCTGGTAAGAGATGGCGCCGGCCTTGAGCGTCACGCTGACGGCGGTGCTGTCATAACCTAAGTAAGTGGCCACCAATGTATAGTTGCCCGCGGGCAAATCGGCAAAGGAGAAGAAGCCATCAAGGTCGGTATTGGCGCCTCGATTGGTGCCTGCGATGCGCACATTGCCAAAAATGATGGGCTCGCCGCTATCCTGGTCGTATACATTGCCGCGGATGATGCCGTTTTGAGCGGGCAGCAGGGAGAACAAACCCGCAATTAAAAATAATGCGGAAGTAAAGCTGAATTTCATGATTTCAATTGAACGTATAACAATCGGAGCCGCAAAGATAACTTTAATCTCGCCGGTAACAAGCGCTTTCTTTGTCAGTTGTCCGGCCAATATGTTTTATCCCTGCAAGGTCTCTTCTATACCCAAAAACAGGCGGGCTACATTGAGCGGCCGCAGCGCGCTGCGCTTTTTTACCTGGTGGTCGGCCATGCGGCGGTCAATGTCGCGCAGCAGTTGTATGGCTTCTACAATGTGAGGGCCCTTATTCAACATGGCGCATTCAGCTCTTACCGACAGCACCGCATCGGAGATTTCTGCACGAGTGGCATTGCCTTGTTTTACTAAGCTTTCTAAAATCTGGGTAGCCCATATAGTAGGTATATGAGCCGCTTCGCACAGCCATAATATCTGTTCCTGCACTTCGGCTATGCGCAAAAAGCCCAACTCCACGGCCAGATCGCCGCGAGCGATCATAGCGCCTATCCGCGGGCTGCGCATAGCCGTGAGCAGTAGGGCAGGCAGGTTGGTGAACGTTTCCCGGGTTTCTATTTTTAGGATGATGCCTATATCTTCGCGTTGTAGCAGCCGGAGTTCTTCCTGTAGGGCCTCCACATCAGAAGGGCGCCGCACAAAGGAATATCCCACTAAGTCGGCATGAGCAGCGATGAGGGGCAGGTTCTCCAGGTCGGAAGCCGTCAACGCCGGTAGTTGAAAGGTGGTGTCGGGCAGGTTGATACCTTTTTCAGCCCGCAGTTTCGCTTCCGCTCCGGGCACATGGGTGATGCGCACTTCTATGCGGTTGGGCAAAACCACTTCTACTACGCCTCCTATCTTGCCATCGTCAAACCAGATGTGCTGCCCGGCTTTTACATCCGTGAACACATCGGGTAGGGTGACGCCAATTTCTCCGGGGCTTAACTGTTCGCCATCGTCGCCAAAAACAGGCCGTATGGCCGCCGCTGTGCTGTCGGGTGTTAGATAAAGCGCATCGCCTTCGCGCAAACGAATGAAACCCCGCTTTTCTTTGCCTTTTTTGCTGATCTTAGGCGCTATGGCGCCCGTGCGCAGCTTGGGGCCTTCGAGATCCATGTACAACAAAATAGAACGCCCGGTCTCTAACTTAGCCAGGTTCAGGTTCTCGATCATCTTCAACCAAGCCTCCGGGCCATCGTGGCTGCAATTGATGCGCGCCACATCCATACCCGCCAAAGCCATCTCTTTTACCAAATGGTAGTCGTCGGCTGCTTCGCTGGGCAAGGTGACCATAATACGGGTATGGCCGGCAAACTCCTCGGGGCCAAATATGGATATGGTATTTTCATCTAAGCGCCTTTTTCCTCTGGGGTAGTTGACGTCCAAGCCCGCGTCGCCTCCGCTCTTGCCTACCGGGCTGCCGCCATTCAGCAGTCGCAGCAAAAACAGGATGTTCTGAAGGTTCACCATGGTGTAGCGCTCCGAATGCCCCAGTGAAGATAGCCCCAGCGAAAAAAGCTGCCATTGGAGGTCGCGCAGATCAAAAGAGCGCAACGCAAGGTAATGGATGAGGTTCCGGGCGCTGTCGCGGTAGTGGGGTTGCACTTGATCAATATACGACTGATACTTGCGCTCGGCGGCCAGCATGGCATTCCGAATATCGGTAAGCGCCAGTTGCAATGGCCTGATTTCAATGATGTTTTCCATCTTTGGTTTCTTGCGGTACGTTTGTTTTGCGCTGCTGAGGTCTGCCCATCTGCCTCGGTACAAGCCCTGACAGCAGGATGCAAAGTTCGCAAAAAACTGACTACCCCCAAGGGCGCGGCAAGGCTTTTATCGTTTTCTAAAGAATAGTCGGGCGGCATATAAGTAAAGCCGCCCATTTTGCGTTATGTTCGTCGTTCAATGATCAGTTTATTTTTGCTGGCAAAATACCAAATGGACTTACCCATTATGACTACACCCCGTGCAACTTTTTTTCCGCTCATGGCGCTGTCGCTTGGGCTGTGCTTGCTGCTTTCCTCTTCCCTTTCCGCCCAACGCGGCTCTACGCGCACCCAGGAGCGCTTGGAAGAACAACGAGCCTCTACCTGGCCGCCCGAACGGGTGTACTCTAAGGTTTCGCTGGGCTACGCCTTACAGCGCGTATTCCGCAAGCACTTCGATTTCTGCGGCTTTACGGCTGCCGCCGAACGCCGCGACTACATCCCGCCCGATGTAGCCCGCTTTCTGGGCAAACGCAGCCTGCGCACCAAAGTGGAAACGGCCGACATCAGCGGCGGCGGACTGCTGTTTTACATCTTCCATCAAAATGAGCTCTCCATTCCCCTCGATGTAGTGAGCTACAGCTCTACCCGTATTCTAAACCCCGCCGGCGCCGCGCCGGCCTTCTTGCTGGATCCCAACGGCCATTTCGACGCCTTTGTGTTTACCAAAAATTGCAGCGGCTACCTCAAGTCGTCGCTCGACGCCGGCATCGAGCCGCCCTACTCGGCATTTAAAACGGCCCTGACCACCGATGAGAAAAGAGAATCTTCCGTACTGGCGCTTTCAGGGGCGTTCGTCAGTCCGCTCAAAGGCGTTCTCGATACCCGCGACGCCCGCACCACCGATCTCATGCTGAGGCTGTGGTATTTTTACCAGCAAAACCCCGCCTACATCGGCCGCGCCTACTACCTGCGCGAGTTTGAGGGCGTAATGGTCAAGCATGTGGGCGCCGCCGAAGATGCCCGCCGCCTCGATGCCGAGATTGGCATCAACGTCAACGGCCCGCTTAGCAGCAACGTCAAAGCCAACTTGGGCAGCGGCCGCATCACTGCGGGCACATTCAGCGGTACCGACTGGGAAACCATCGTTTTCGCCGACTACGAGGGGATGTATACCCGCAACGACCTCTTTGCGCCCCTGCCTACGCCGGCCGAAATCCAGGCCTACTTTGCCAACCTGCGCCCGGTGTTCCAAAAGCCCAAAGATTTTCCCCTCATGACGGAAGGCGCCGAGCACAAGCACTACCTGATCGTGGAAGGCCTGCCCGAAGAAATATGCCGACAGCCCTGGGTGGTGGAAGAGGTGCGCCCCGGCGTTTATGCCGGCCCGCTCCGCTGGGAAGCGGCCTACTTCAAGGAGAGCAACGGCGTTTCCGGCGGTCGTTTTACCATCACCGGCCAACCCGACCCCAGGCTTTTCTCCGGCTCCATAGCCGAACGCCCCGGCCAGGTGAGGCTCTCATACACCCTCCGCAGCCTACAGCCCGTGGGCGGCGCCTACCTCCGCCTCAGCGTCGACGAAGAGCTGCCCACCAGCGCTCACCCCATCGTAAGCCTGAACGCCGGCCGCTTCGACCTTACCCTGCAGGAAGATCGCCGCTTCGCTTTTCAATGGCGCTGTCAGTTGGAAGTGGAAGACGAAGACAACCCCGTCGATTTTAACGTGCTGCCCTATGTGAGCAACATCAGGGTCTGGAGCGGCGACCAAACGGCCGTGGAAACCGAAGTGGTCAACATAACCCCCGATCCGGCCCGCCACGCTTTTATCATCACTCTCGAAAGCCGACAGACCTGGCCTCTCGATCGCATCGACGACAAGCAAATGCAAAACTATAACCTCGCTATGGAAGTACACCTCCAAAGCCGCCGCGCTCCCGTGCGAACGGTCAGGCAGGTGCGCGGGTTTTTAGCTTTCCCCAGCCTGCGCCCCGAGGCGCCGGTCATTATTATGCCCGTAGAGGCGCCGCCTGCCTCCGGCAATGGCAATGGGGGAGGGTAGCGGATTAGACCAAAAAACCCGAATCGAAGTACAAGGGCAAAAAATCCTTGGCCGCGCGGAAAGCCAGCACGGGCCCCGACTCGCCTTGTAGCAATACCCGCATATCCTGGGCGTGAAATGCCTCCGTTTCGGCCATCACCTGCCTGCAGGCGCCACAGGGCGCGGCGGGCATGACTACCGGCTTTGCGGGGTTTTGCACCGTAATGGCCATCGCCGCCACCGCTACGCCCGGATGGGTGGATGCCGCCGCCGCCAGCACCGATCTTTCGGCGCATAAGCACATGGGGTAAGCCGCATTTTCAAAATTGGCCCCCGAGAGTACCGCTCCGTTGGCCAACCGAATGGCGGCGCCTACCTTGAAGCGGGAATAAGGGGAATAGGACTTGGCAAGGGCCGCCTTGGCTTCTTCCAGCAGTTCGGCATCCGCAGCGGGCAATTCTTCAGCAGCGGCGTATTGCTGCGCGCTGATTTTCCATTGAAATTCCTGCATAACAACAAGCTCTTGTATTCCCCCAACCGAAAAAACCGGGTATAATAGTACAAAATTCCCCGCCTAAAGTTCAGCCCGCCACGCGCAGGGGCGGTGTGCGCACAAATCTCCCCCCTCAAAAAACGCCAAACGCCTTATCTTTCGCCCGAAAACGGTTTGTCTACGGAACACAACCATCAACAAGACCACAAACTACCATTATGAATAACATCCTTATCATTGGGGCCGGCCGCTCTTCCGGCGCTTTGATTCGCTACCTGCTGGAAAAAGCCCGCGATCGCAACTGGTTTGTTACCGTTGCCGATGCCGATCCCAAATTAGCCGAAGCCAAAATCGGAGGCCACCCCAATGGCCGCGCCGCCTGGCTCGACGCCACCAAGCCCATCGACCGCCGGGAGCTCATCGGCCGCGCCGATGTGGTGGTATCCCTGCTGCCGGCCTACCTGCACATAGAGGTAGCCCACGACTGTATTACGCTCAAAAAACACCTCATCAACGCCTCCTACGTCTCCCGCGAGATGTACCGCTTAGCCGATGAAGCCCGCAGCCGCGAGCTCATCTTTATGGGCGAAATGGGCCTCGATCCCGGCATCGACCACATGTCGGCCATGCAGAAGATCGATGAAATCCGCGCCAAAGGAGGCAAAATCATCACCTTCCGCTCCTATACCGGCGGCTTGGTAGCGCCCGAGAGCGACAACAACCCCTGGCACTACAAATTCACCTGGAACCCCCGCAACGTCGTCCTCGCCGGCCAGGGCACAGCCCAATACCTCGAAGACGGCAAGCTCAAATTTACGCCTTACAACCGCCTGTTTTCCGACATCCGCAGCATACAAGTGCCCAATATGGGCGAATACGAGGTATACGCCAACCGCGACTCCCTCATGTACGTCAAGCAGTACGGCCTCGAAGGCGTGCCCAGCCTGCTGCGCGGCACCATCCGCCACAAAGGCTTCTGCCGCGCCTGGAATGCGCTGGTGAAAATCGGCATGACCGACGGCGAGTTCCCCATCCTCAACTCCGACAAGCTCTCTTACCACGAGCTCATGGAGGCCTTCGCCCCCGTTGGCCCCGGCGCCGTCAAGGAGCGCATCGCCGCTTTGGTAGGCGAAGACCCCGACTCAGAAGTCATGTCCAAACTCGAATGGCTCGGCCTCTTCCGCAAGAAGCGCATCCAGCAGGCCAACGCCTCGCCGGCCTCCATACTCGAAAACATCCTCCTCGACAAATGGAAGCTGGAGCAAAACGACAAAGACATGATCATCATGCAGCACGAGTTTGAATACGAGCTGCACAACCGCCGCCACCGCCTCGTCTCCAGCATGGTTATGAAAGGCGAAAATGTCGAAGATACCGCCATGTCGCGCCTCGTAGGCCTGCCGCTGGGCATCTTCGTGCGCCTCGTCATGGAGGGGCAAATCCAAATCAAAGGCGTCCAGATTCCCGTCATGCCCGAGGTGTACGAACCCGTATTGGCCGAGCTCACCCAATACGGAGTGGCTTTTGAAGAGGAAGAAACCGTCATCGGCTAAGGCCCATGCCCGCTTTACCCCGCTTTGCCGCCCTCAGCGAAGTGCAGGCCATGCAATGGTCGCAGCTCATTCGCCAAGGCGGCATGGTGCTGGCGGCCATCCTGCTGGCACAGTCGGGCCTGTCGCAAGCCGAGATCGGCCGCTATGAGCTCCTCCAGTATCTCGGCGCCCTGCTCAGCGCTGCCTGGGTCGGCGGCTTCATCCAGGGGCTGCTCGCTACCCACGCCCGCCTTGCCGACCCGCCCCGGCAGCGCGGCCTCTGGTTGGTGGCTGCCGGGGCGTTTACAGGCTTCGCCTTGCTGACAGCCCTCATCGTGGCCTTTGGGCCCCCGTTTTTGCTCCGGGCCCTCAGCGGTCAGGGCCACCCGGCCTACCGCCATTGGTTTGCCCTATTGCTGCTGGGCCAGTTGCCGGCGCTGCTCCACGAGCACTTCTACCTCTTGCAGGGCCGCGCCCGCGCCATCTTTTTTTACAGCTCCCTCAACGCCTTCATGACGCTGGCCTGCACCGTGCTGCCGCCCTGGCTGGGCCTGCGCTTCGAGTTCAGCTTTCAGGCCCTGGCCGCCTGGTCGTTGCTGCGCTTCCTCTGGCTTTGGGCCTTTGTCCTTTACCACGCCGCCCCGCTCCGCAGCCAATGGCCCCACCTGCCCGCCGCCTGGCGCGCCTGGCTAACCCCTTCGTTGCCCCTCGCCGCCTACGCCCTGCTCGCCCTCCTCAATCAATCCATAGACTTTTGGTGGGTCGGCCGCCTCTTCCCCGGCCAGGAGACCACCTTTGCCCTCTATCGCTACGGCGCCCGCGAGCTGCCCATAGCGCCCGCCTTAGCCGCCGCCCTCGCCTCGGCCCTGCTGCCCCGCCTCACCGCCGACCTCCACGCCGCCCTGCCCGAGCTGCGCCGACAGGCCGCCCGGCTATGCCATCTCTTCTATCCGCCGGCCATACTGCTCGCCGTCGCCTCGCCCTGGTGGTTTACAGCCCTCTTCACCGAGGCCTTCGCCCAAAGCCGCCCCATCTTCAACCTCTTCATCCTCATCGGCGCCGGCCGCATGGTCTTCTCCCTCACCATCGCCATCGCCCTCGGCGAAAACCGCGCCGCCCTCCGCGCCGCCGGCTGGTCCATCGCCGCCCACCTCATCCTCAGCGGCCTGCTGGCGCTGCCCCTCGGCCTCACCGGCATCGCCCTCGGCGCCCTGCTGGCCTACCTCCTCGAAAAAGCTTATCTCGTCTTCCTCCTCCATCGCAAGTATGGCATCCGCCCCAACCAATACATCCCCCTCCGGCTATGGCTGGGGTATACCCTGGCCTTAGCCATAGCCGCCCTCTGGAGCGCCGCATAGCCCATCGCCTCATCCGGTTCCTAACTGTTTTGCAATGAAATTTTATTTCGGGGCCCCGCCGCTTATCATCCACTCCTTTTTACACCCTGCGCGGCGCCGGGTGTTCCGCTCTTATGCCTCCCTTAGGGTCGGCATACCGCTTCACCCCCTGGTCCGACAATCTCGGCGTCAATTTTACGATAAGGCATAATGCCGTTATGAGCCCTTGTTATGAATTACCAGAAGTGTTAAACGCAATGATGGAGCAGATGGCGCGTCGGCTTAGACTGCCGCAGTAAAAATATACTCAATACCTATCCTTTCCCCAAACCCCCAACAACTGCCCGGCCAACACCTTTACGTCTACCTGTTCAAAGGGATGCGGCTGCCCCGGCAATTGGAGGTAAACAGCCGATGGCAGCCCGGCGACGGCTTCCATACACTCCGCCTCCTCAACCATGCGGTCGAGTTCGCCCCGGGCGATATGCACCTGCGCCCGTATACCGGCCCGCCCAAGGTCGCCCGGCAAGGCGCCCAAGTCGGGCGTTTGGCCCAACTCCCGCAGCAGGGCGGCGGTTTTGCGGACCACTTCCGGCCAGGCGGGGCCATGTCGCCGGGCTAACAGTTCTACAAAATGCGGCGCCTTTTCAGCCAGCACATCGGGGTTGAGGCGGCCGGCTTCCTTTTCCCCGGTTGTCGGCGTCCAGGCCAATTTAGTGCCTAAGGTGAATACGCGTCGGATGCGCTCGGGCTGCCGGGCCGCTGCATATAAGGCCACGTAGCCGCCCATGCTGTACCCAAATACATCCACCGGCGCCGGTTCAGTTGCTATGGCGTCCAGAAAGTCTTCGGCAAAAGCGGCAATCGAAAAAGCCGCCGCAGAAGCCGCATCCGGGCCATGACCCCGAAAATTCAGGGCTATGCCAGGTAATTGACCGTTGAGTTCCTCAAGCAGAGGCGTCATATCGGCGGCGCAGCCCAAGGCGCCATGCAATAAGTAAAGCGAAGCAGACTGAGACATAACTAAAAAAGATGGGCCGGGCTAATCGCCAAAGCGGGCAGCGCCGCCGCCCCGGCTAACGCGCTTCCGACGGCCGTTTTATGAGTGGTATAATCTTTTCCCTCCGGATTACTAAAAACAGCTACCCGCTTCGGCCATCTGCTGATAGTCGGCAAGGTTAAACAACCGTTTACGGGGCGGTATAGAGGTCATCTCCTCGGGTTTGTTTGTTACAAAGGTAGCGCATTCAGTGCAAAGAGGCAAAAACAAAAAGCCCGAGCGTCGGCTTAACCAACGTTCGGGCCTTTGAAGAGGGAGGATAATCGGGCTTGAACCGACGACCTCTGGAACCACAATCCAGCGCTCTAACCAGCTGAGCTATACCCTCCAGCTATGCTTTTTAATAAAGCGAGGCAAAGATAAAACGGTTCCTCAAAAGATGGAAATTTTCTGCCGAAAAAAATGTTCACACAAGGCTGTTGTATCTTTGCCCCCACTTCTGTACCATACCTTATACCGATATGCGATCTTCATTTTCAGGCCATAAGGCCGCGTGTTGGCTCTTTGTTCTAATGGCGCTGCCGGGCTGCGGCCCCGACCAGGCGGGCGATACAGCTCCCTTGGCGGCCACTTTTACCTGCGATGCCGCCGTCGGCCCTTCCGGAGCGCCGGCCTTTGCCGTTTATACCACCGTAGCGGAAAGTAAGCTAAAGCTTTTGGATGTGCCGGCCTGCGCGCCGCTGCCAACCGAGGTTTACGCCGGCTTGGGCATTCCAACTCAGGCCATAGCCGCAGTTGGCGGTAGCGCCGGCGGAGAGGGGCACTATCTGTACGCCCTGCCCGATGGGGCTGCAATCGACTATTTTTATGCCCGGAGGGCCGAACAGGCGGCGGCGCTGCCCCGCTACGAGCGCATTGTGCGCTACGAGGCCGGGCGTTTTGCGCTGCTGCGCCCGGTATCTGCCTACGATATGCTGGGTTGGTACATGGGCGCCTCGGCGGATAGCGCCTATGCCTTAGCCATACAAGCCATCGGAAGCGGCTTAGAGGCCCGGTTCTATGCAAGGGCCGGCGCCCCGCCGGAAGCGACAGCCCTGCCGCAAGAGCTGTCGTCGTTTCAGGAGGAGCGCCTGCCGGCGCCAACCTTCCATTTTTACGAACAATCGCTGGCCTTGGGGCCTTACGCAGGTCGGGTAAACTGGCGGCAGGACAGTTGTGTCATTGCGCTTGTACGCGCGGGCGCAACCATCGAGCTAAAAGCCCTGAAATAGCGATGGCGGCAAAAGGCGTTCCCTCTTGCCGCCATCGGGCCCGATAAAGACCTTATTTTATCGGCTGATGAGCCACTTCTGGCCGGCTACCTTTCGGCCGCTGCGCAGGCTGGCATAGTAGACGCCCGCCGGCCAGGCCGAACAGGCTATGGGTAGGCGACCCTCAGCCCCGCGGAGGGTTTGCTGGTGCAAGCGCCGCCCCTTGAGGTCGTAAATTTCCAATTGCAGCGGCGCGCCGGTTTCCTGCCAACCCGCCCAACTAAGCCAAGCGGTATGATTGGCCGGATTGGGAGCTATACTCCACTTGCCTATGGGCAGGGCGGCCGGGTCGGCAGCAGCCACCGGGGGTTCGGCGGCCAACAGCGAGTCCAAGGGGTAGGTTTGTATCGAACGCCCAAAGGTAGCTGCAATAAGCTCATTGGTCTCGGGGTTCCACTCCAAGTCGTACACCGGAATGAACGTCATATTGGCGCCCAACCGCTCCCAGTTTTCGCCTCCGTTTTTGCTGCCATAGACCCCGCCGTCGGTGGCCGCAAAGAGGATACTGTCCTGATGCCCCGGAATGATCCATACGTCGTTGATAGACAGGTTGGGTAAGTCGCCGGCGATATTCACCCAGTTGGCGCCCTGGTTGTCGGAGCGATAGAGGTGGGGTTGGAAGTCGCCGGCCCGGTAGCCCGACAGGCATACATACACCCGCTGAACGTCGTCGGGCGAAGCCTTTACGCTGGTGACATACCGATCCGGCAGCCCGCTAAAGATGGGCGTCCAGCCGCCGAGCCCTCCTTCTTCGCCCCGCCATACGTTGCCGTCGGTAGTGCCGGCATAGAGCAGCCCTTCAACTACGGGCGACTCGTGGAGGGTGGAGATGGTGTGGTAGCGCGGCCCGAAGATGTTGCCGTCGGTGATATCGTCGCTGACGGCGCCAAATACCGGGTATACGCCGGCATCGCTGCGGTATACCCGATAGGTGCCGGTGTAGAGCACGTCGGGGTTATGGGTGCTGATGAAGTAGGGCGCATCCCAGTTGACGCGATCGGAGGGGTCGATGCCATCGGTGGCGCCGAACCAGTTGTCGCCGTCGCTGTCGGTGCCCACAATGCCGCCATTTTGGGTTTCGGCATAAAAGGCGCCAAATTGATCAGGGCGGAAGGCCATCTGAAAGCCGTCGCCCCCAAAGATGCGGGGCCAGTCTTCGTCGAGGGAAGCTCCGCCGGAGGAACCGTTGTCCTGCATACCGCCAAATACCTGCTCAGGGCGATAGGTATCGAAAGCTACCCGGTACACCTGGTTGGTAGGAATATCCTCGGCATTTTCCCAGTTTTCGGCATCGTCTAAGCTGCGCGAGAGGCCGCCGTCGGTGCCCAGCAGCAGGTGTCCCTGGCTGTTGAAGACGAGATCGTGTTTGTCGGCATGCACGTCATATACAAACCAGGGCGGAGCGCCTTCTTCCCAGTTGACGCCTCCGTCGCGGGAGCGCCACAGGTCTACGCCCAGCAGCCAGATGTCGTTTTCGTCGTCGGGGCTCACCCGTATCTGGCCAAAGTACCAGCCAAAGCCGCCTAATACGCCGTCTTCCAGGGGTGAAGCGGAGTTGGGTACCAGCACGCTGGCCCACGACTGCCCGCCGTTGAGGCTTTCATAGATGTCGTGTACCTGGCTGTCGGTACCTACATATAAGGCGTAGAGGTGGTTGGGGTTGCCGGGGGCTATACACAGCCCTATGCGCCCCATATCGCCGGTGGTGGGCAGCCCTTGGGTGAGCATTGTCCAGGTAAGGCCGGCGTCGTCGCTGCGGTAGATGCGGGCGTTGGGGCCGCTTACAAAGGATTGCTGATTGCTGCGTATGCGGTCCCAACTGGCGGCAAAGATCACATCGGGGTTGTCGGGATGGGCTACGAGATCGATGATGCCGGCTTGGTTGCTCACAAACAGCGTTTGCGTCCAGGTTTGGCCGCCGTCGGCGCTGCGATACAGGCCGCGCTGGTCGCTGGGCGCAAAAGGCAGGCCCATTGAGCCTGCCAGCAGGGTTTGCGGGTCTTCGGGATGCACGTAAACCTTGCTGATGATGCCCAGCGGGGTAGGCCCAAGCCGGGTCCAGGTGAGGCCGCCGTCGGCGCTGCGGTACAGGCCGTCGCCAATGGCGGGATAGCCGCTGATGTTGGGGTCGCCCGTACCCACATAGATGACATTGGAGTTGGTGGGGTCGAAGGCAATGTGCCCGATGGCCGAGAAAGGCTGGTCGTCGAAAATGGGGTACCAGTTTTCGCCCCCGTCGTCGGTGCGCCATACGCCGCCCAGGGAAAAGCCAACGAGGATAACATCGTCGTTTTGGGGGTCTACGGCAATGGTATTTACCCGCCCGCCGAGGTTGCGGGGGCCGCGCACGTTCCAGTCTAAGTCGAAGCCCGCCCAGTCGCCCTTTTCAGCCGCCATAGCGCGTGCCTGAGCTAAGCCTTCCACATAGCGCTCCAAGCTGAATTTGCCTTCCGGGCCGGCGCGTTGCAGGAAAAAAAGATCGGAGGGCCATTGCGGGCCGCCTCCCTTTTCGGCAGCGACCGGCGCCGCATCAGGCGTTTTGGCGGCGCTCCAATGGTATGCGCCTAAGCTGAGCAATAGCCCGGCAAGCGCCAGAAACAGAAAAAGTTGCTTTCTTTGCATCGTAGTCCGGAGTTCGTTGGGCTAAAGATAATGCGCCCTGCCTATATAGCAAGGCGTCGGCCCTCCGAAGCGGCACATACCACAGCAAAATGTCGCAATTATGTCGTTTGAACAACTGCGCAGGCAGGTAGAAGATTTCTGGGAGAAAACCTACGCCGCCTATGACCCTCCCCGGCGCAAGGCTTACTGGATAGCCCAACTCGGCAAGGGCGTAGCCTGGGAGCGCAGTCAGGGCGCTGATCCTTACGCGCTTTTCACCCCCGAGGCCTACGCGGCCTGGTTAGAGCAGGAACCTCAACTGGACGATTACTGGGAAGACATTTGCGCCGCCTTAGCTTTAGACCCCACTATTGCAAAGTTTCGCTGCTCAGGCGAAAGGTAACGGTGGTGGGCAGGCTGAGTAAAGGATAAGTTCGAGGTATTTTCATAATTTGCGTATATTTTTTTACTTTGCTTAGTTAATGGTGGTATTTTGTTCTTTAATTGCTAATTTTTCGGGAAAAAGTTATACCGGTGCGGTCATTTGTGGCGGGCGCGGTTTGGAGAGCTATAAAAGCCCCGGACAAAGGATAGGAGCGGTATGGCCCCCCGGGTGCAGAAGAACTTAAATGGACAAAAGAGCTAAGGGGGGCCATAAGAGCGGATAGCCTGGCGCCGCCCGTGGTGACAACGGAAGTGGGTGTTGTGCGGCGTGGCCCCTAAATATTCATCAAAAAAGCTAAGGTGTCAACGCCGTCGGCATAGTCGGCGAGGCCGGGCTCCTGGGCTTGCCCAAAGGGAACGGAAGGAAAGGAGAGGGTAGGGGGTTGGGCGGTTACGACGACCTGTATTTCGGCGGCGCGGGCGGCGAGTTCCTGCTCCAACTCGGGGATGTTGCGGTAGTATGCGTAGTGCAGGCAGGCCACCGGGGAGGGGATGGCTGCGTTTTCGGAAAGCAGCACGCAGCCGTTGGCGAGAAAGGGCAGGCGATTGAGCAAGTAGGAGGCGTAGTGGTAGTCGAAGTTGTTTTTGTATTTGGAGTGCAGCACAATTTCGCGGTACTCGTACAGGGCTTCGAGGAGGGGGTCGAAGACGTAGCCTTCGGGCACGTACAACTTGGAGACGTTGCGGCAGCCCAAGCCGAAGTAGCGGAATACGTCTTTGCCGAGGGCTTTGAGCTGGTCGTCGCTTTCGCGGCCGGTGAGCACGGCTACGCCGTTGCGGTTTTTGCGGATGATGTGGGGGTACTTGCCGAAGTAGGCTTCGAAGTAGCGGGCGGTGTTGTTGCTGCCGGTGGCGATGACGGCATCCATGCCGCTCAGGCGCTCTTGGAGTTGGAAGCGGGTCTTGGCTTCGGGGTTTATGGCTGTGAGTTGTTGGAGGAGATAAGGAAACAGGTAGGGGTCTTTGTCGGAGAGCTTGATGAGGGCGTGGTGGCCGCTGAGAAAGACGCAGAGGAAATCGTGGAAGCCTACCATGGGGATGTTGCCGGCCATAACGAGGCCCACCTGACGCGGTTGGGCGGGTTCGGGCAGCGGGTAAGCGGCGAGCCAGGCGCGCAGGGGCGCCTCAGCGAGAAAGTGTTGCGCTACCGATGCGATGGCGCGTTCCTGATTGTCGAGGGTAAACCAGGGGTTGTGAAAAGAAGTGCGCGACAAGATGGCAGAGCGATACTCGTCGGGTTCGCGCAGGCGGCGGCCCAACTCCAGGATGGCTTCTATACGAGCAGCTAAATCCATACATTGTGGGGGTTATGATCAAACGGCGGCAAAGATACGCCATTTATGCCTACCTTTGCCGCCATGAGCAGACCTTCTTCCGCTTCTTTATTTCCGCCATTGGTAAACGCCGTGGTACAGGCGCTGCAGGCCATCTTTATGGAGGGGCGCTATGCCGACAAGGTGATAGAGCAGGCCTTGCGCGCCGACCGTCGCCGGGGCGCCCGCGACCGGGCGTTCATTGCCGGGCACACCTATGAGGTAGTGCGCTGGTACCGCCTGCTGTGCGCTGCCTTGGGCGAGGAGCCCGGCACGGAGGCCGGTTGGTATCGGCTCTTTGGGGCGCATTGGGTGTTGCAGGGGGGGAGTTTGCCGCCCTGGCGAGAGTTTGCGGGCTTAGATGCAGCGCAAATAAGGGCGCAGCGCGACGAGGCCCTGACCCGGCGGGCGCTGGCGGCCTCCATACCCGACTGGCTCGACGAACTCGGGCAAAGCGAGCTGGGGGAAGGGTGGGCGCCAGCCTTGGCAGCCTTGAACCAACCGGCTCCGCTGGTGGTGCGGGTGAATACCCTGCTGACCGACAAAGCCGCCGCCGCGGCTGCCCTGGCTCAGGCCGGCGCTGTGGTGCGGGAGCTTCCGGGAGCGGCGCTGCTGTTGGAGGAGCGGATGAACTTATTCCAGAGCGATGTTTTTCAGCGCGGATGGGTAGAGGTGCAGGATTATTCCAGCCAGCAGGTGGCGCTCTTTTCGGATGTCGAGCCCGGTATGCGGGTTGTGGACGCCTGTGCCGGAGCGGGCGGTAAGACGCTGCATTTGGCGGCCCTGATGGAAAATAAAGGCCAACTCATTGCCTTAGATACAGAAGACTGGAAATTGCAGGAGCTGCGCCGGCGCGCGCGGCGCGCGGGCGTGCATGTGGCGGAAACCCGGCTGATTGATACGGCCAAAGTGGTGAAGCGGTTGCACGGTCAGGCCGATCGGGTGCTGCTCGACGCCCCTTGCTCGGGGATAGGCGTACTGAGGCGAAACCCCGATGCCAAGTGGAAACTGTCGGCTGATTTCATCGCCCGCATAACAGACCTGCAAGCCGACATACTGGGGCGCTACAGCCGTATGTGCAAGCCGGGAGGCAAGCTCATCTATGCTACCTGTAGCATATTGCCGGGCGAGAACGAACGCCAGGTAGAGGCCTTCCTGAGTGGCGAGGCCGGCCAGGGTTTTGAGCTGGAAGCTATGCAAACCCTACTGCCTCAGGACGAGGGCTTTGATGGCTTTTTTATGGCCCGAATGCGGCAAAAGGAGTAGTTTTTGACCGCTCATCCCGATTTAGGCTCCGTTCCTTAGGTGTAGTTTCCTCTATCCGGCCAATCGGCCCCTCTCCCCGGCTTTTCGCTACCATTTGCTAAAAATTGAAAATTTAACAGGCCCTCATTCCCTAACAACAACTTTTTAGCTCTAATTTTGGGGTCGCTTAGCCAAATGCTGATGGTGAGAAACTTTATTTCCACTATTTTGACAGGCCGGAGCGAAATGATCAGGCTACTCTTCCCAGCAGGGATAAATTCTCTAAAAACTGTATAAAGGCCAGCCTCTAAGTAGCCTTTACCATCCCCAAAACCAGGTTAACGGATCCCGGATCCGAATGGTAAGCCATACAAAGACGTAAACCAATTTGCTTAACTTTTTTGCTTAATTTGCTAAATTTGCTGGTCTCAAAAACTTTTCCCATGACAAATTTGCGATGGCTGTTGCCGTTGTTGCTCCTGTCTGGCTTTGTCCACGGCCAACAACTTTCCCTCTTCACGCAGTATCGGGAGAATGCGACCCTTATCAACCCAGGCGCTATGGAAAGTGATTTCTTAGCTACGGGCCGCAACCTGACCTTTGGCGCGAACTATCGCGTTCAGTGGGCCGGCTTGTCGGGCGCACCGCGAACGCAGACGATCCGCTTGTCTTATCTCAATAAGGACTGGTCGGGCGCAACCCTTACGGCTGGAGGCCACATCATCAATGACCAAACCGGCCCCACGGGGTTTACCGGAGTATATGGTCGGGTGGGCGCCGTTATTTCCGGCGACCCCGAGTACAGCGGCCTGTCGGTAGCGCTGTCGGGCGGCTTGGTTCAATACCGGGTTGACGCCAGCAAGATTACCCTGCGCGACCCCAATGACGTCATTGGGAGCCAGGACCAGTCGCAGCTCTTTCCTGATGTAGGCTTAGGCGTTTATTACTATCAGACCATAGACGGAGGCGGGCTCGATGGCGACCTGTTCTATGCGGGCGTATCGGTGCCTCAGGTATTAGGCCTCGACCTCACCTTTGTGGATGAAAACGGCGACTTTCTCGTTGAGCGCGTCCAGCACTTCTATGGTATGCTGGGCTTATACAAGTTTTTGCGCAACGACGGCTTCCTTGAGCCTTCGGTTTGGGTGAAATACGTGCAAGGCGCGCCGGTGAACCTCGACTTTAACCTGCGCTACCAGTTGCCTGCCAGCCTCTGGATAGGCGCCGGCGTGGCCACCAGCGGGAATTTCCACTTAGAAACAGGATTTAATCTGGGCGATAACCTTGGATTAGACAACAACATCAAAGTGGGCTACGGCTTCGATGCCGCCTTCACCACTTTTGGTCCGAGCTCTGGCAATACCCACGAGATTCAGGTTTCTTTTTCCTTTGATCGTTAATTCATCCCATGCAAGAACTTGACACCTTCGTTTGTGCCGTAGCGGCTCGTTTCGTCCGTTCAGTTCGTGCTACGTTATACAACCATCTCTTTCTCATGAAGACCATTGGTTTTACTCAACAACTATCTTCCATGGCCAAGCGGGCGCTCGTAGCTTCGCTGTTGGTCATTGGCGTTCACCTCTCCGGCTGGGCCCAGCCCATCGTTCAGGTTGGCAGCGCTGCGCCTGACAATGGCGACAACTTCTGCATTCCGGTAAGCGTGGTGGACTTTACCGATATCACTGAGATTACATTCTCCATTCAATATGATCCCAGTATTATATCGTATACGGGTTTTGCCAACATCAATGCCACTATGGCTGCTGCGGGCTTTAGCGGTGCGAATATTGTGGTAGATCAGCCCAACGGCACGATCTCAGTGACGGGGTGGTCTACGGGGCCTTGCAACAACCCGGCTATACCGTCGGTTACATTGGGCGCGGGGGAAGAAGCTGTGAAGCTTTTTGACCTTTGCTTCGATGCCATTGGTTCTTATGGCCAGCAGACGACGCTACAAATTACCGACTCGCCGACGCCCATCATTGTTTACCGCCAGAACGTTATCAACTGCTTTAACATTGGTCTTCGGGATGTCGCAACTTCCGGGGGTACTGTTACCATTGGCGTTCGTCCCTTTACGGTTAATATCTCCAACGAATCAGGTAGCACAGGCGACCAGGTTTGCGTCGACTTTCTGATTACTCAGGGCTGGGATAACTTGGCCAGCGTTCAGTTTTCGCTCAACTATGACCCCGCTTTTTTGCAATACCAGAGTCTCATCCACAACAATCAGATACCAAACTTAGCCGGCGCCGGCCAAAGTTTCGGCGTTCCCGGCGTAGGGATGGTGCCCGATGGGGTGATCACATGTTCGTGGGCGGCGCCGGTTAATCAGCCCAGTATTTCTGTGCCCGACAGCACGCTCATGTTCCAGGTATGCTTCACCATCATCGGCGATTGCGCGTCAACGACCTTACTGGAATTTTCAGAAAACCCGCGTCCGATAGAAGTTACCAATGAGATTGTCGACGGCTTCCCGATCCCTTTCAATGGCAATACGGGGGTGGTTACCTCCGACGCCTGCGACCCCACTGGTATTCAGTTGAATATCAACTGCGGCCAGCCCGTCAACCTCAACGACCAGATATGCGTGCAGGTAGCCGTTGGCGACAACTTCACCAACGTCCGCAACCTGCAATACCTTATGCAGTGGAACCCCAACATCCTGGAATTCGCCTCCGTTGGCGCTTTTGCGCTGACGGGCCTCAACGCCGGTCGCTTTGACGTGAGCAATACCGACGACGGTGTGTTGGGCCTTACGTGGAGCTTTACAGGCCCCGGCGGCGCTACCCGCCCCAGCGGCGCCGTTATCTACGAAGTATGCTTTAACGTAATAGGCTTGGGTGGAGATAGCCCCGTAAACATCATTCGCCCAGGTGGAGTAGGCATCATCAACCCCAATAACGACATTGGCATCAACCCCGGCAACTGTGTTGTGGAAGTTATCCAACCTACGGGCGTAGGCATGTCATTCCCCGATACATCTGCGCCTCCTGGCGAGCAGGCCTGCGTACCTGTGACGGTGGTAAACTTTGAGAACATCATCTCTTACCAGTTTACCCTCAACTGGGATCCGGCCATCTGGACGTATCAGAGCATACAGAACATCAACCTGTCGGGCGCCACGCAGGCCAACTTCAACACGGGTCTCGTAGACGGCGGCGGTCTCATCTTTGAATGGACCAGCGGCTCGCCGGTAACTGTCCCCGACACGGAAGCTATTTTTGAAGTGTGCTTCACCCCGGCAACGACGGCCACGCCGGGCCAGTGCGATCAACTCGACGCCCTGGGTTTTCCCACCATCAACCAGGCCATCAGCTCTACGTCCAATGGCGATAACATTGGTATCATCACTACGCCGGGCGAGCTGTGCGTACTCTTTCCCGACGGCTTTGGTCTTACCGCTGTAGATACCGAAGGCGATTGGCTTGATACGGTATGTATGCCTTTTACGGTGGAGTCTTTTGACAACATCAACACGGCCGATTTCACCATCTCCTGGGATCCTTCAACGCTCAACTTTGTAAGCGTTACGGGGAGCGCCATGTTACCCAGCCTCAACTTTGATGAAACCAGCGTTGGCGTAGGCGCCCTTTCTGCAACGATCAACAGCGCTACGCCTATAGCCGTGCCGGATGATACCGAAGCGCTGCGTATTTGTTTTGAGCTGCTGGGCGATCCGGAAGCCTGCTATCCGGTGGAAATCGAAAATGCCGTTGTGACTACGGCTAACGGCCCCGGCAGTGTAGTGATCACCAATGGCGAACTATGCGTTAACGACCGCATCATTATCGATACCATCATCATCACACCGGAAAGCTGCCCGGGCAAGGGCGACGCCAAAGTAGACTTGGTGGTACGCGGCGGCCAACAACCTTATGGTACTACCTGGGAACTGCTGAGTACCGGCGACAGCCGCTTCCAGCCGCTGGCTTTGTCTAACAACATCTCAGCCGGTCAGGTAGCCTTTACGGTATACGATTTCAGCGGCCCTTCGCTTTCGTTTACGGATACCATCACCATTCCGCTGCTGAGCGAGGCGCCTGTGGCGCTGGCCGGCGAAGACCGCTTCTTACCTTGCGACCCGCCATTAGTGTCGGTAGGCTGTGAAGATGAAAATACCAACTTAGTCTATACCTGGCAACGCATTGACGCCCCCAATCAGCCGGTGCTTACGGGGTGCTCTGTTTTCTTTTCCGAACCGGGTACTTACCAATTGACTGCACAGGATCCCAACGGTTGCTTAGGTTTCGATACCCTCCGCGTCCTGCCTTCAACCCCCATCACGGCGGATGCCATGGCGGTTGACTTCACGGAGTTTTCCTGTACGACCGACTCCATCACGCTTACCATAGGCAACAACACGCCCGTGGGCTCCACCATACGCTACGCGTGGACGACCATCGTTGGCGGTCCTGTAAACGAAGCAACTGCCGACGGCTTTGACTTCGTCGTTTATGGCCCTGGCCGTTATGAACTTACGGTTGTGGATTTGGCCACCGGCTGCGAAGATTCTGCCGAAGTCATCATCGACGATGCCCGTATACCGGTGGATGCCGATGCGGGCGTAGAGCAGGAGCAAAACTGCGATGGCACAGCCGTGCTGCTCGATGGCGGCAACACCTCCAACCCGAGCCTTACCGTTACCTACGAATGGCTCGACCCCAATGGCGTAGCGATTTCTGACTCCCTACGGGCAGAAGCGGTTGAACTGGGCGTTTATACGCTCATTGTCACCGATGCGGCTTCGGGTTGTACGGGAATGTCTACGGTAGCCGTAGTGCCCAACTCCAGCGCTCCGACGACCAATGCCGGCGAAGATCAAACCATCACCTGTACGACGGCAGAAGTAACGCTCAGCGGCGTGGTAAACCCCGTTGGCGGCACTTACCAGTTCCAGTGGACGCCTTTAGACGGCGGCGCTCTGACGCCAGGTACGGAAAACAGCCTCCAGGCTGAAGCCACCGCGCCTGGCCTGTATGAGCTGCGCGTAACGGATACCGGAAACAACTGTACCTCTACAGATACCGTACTGGTGATTGAAAACCGTACGCTCCCGCTGGCCAATGCAGGTGAAGATCGCATGAGTACCTGCGAAGTACCCAACGTAACCCTCAATGGTACGGCCAGCAGCCAGGGCGATACCATTTCTTATCAGTGGTTCCTCACCGATCTCAACAACCCCATTGCTGGAGCCATCCGTGATTCGCTGGTGACCGACGATGCGGGAACTTACATCCTTCAGGTGAGCAACAGCCTCAACGGCTGTACCGCTACCGATACCGTAGCGGTGACAACAGATGCTGAAGTGCTCAATATTGTACTCAATGTACTGGAAGGGCAGTTGAACTGTCTGAATGATACCATCACCATTGAAGCTACGCTTGAACCTGCCAACATCCCCTTCACGGCCGCTTGGACGGTTACGGGAGGCGGCAGCATCATTGGAGCTACCGACGGCTTAGTCATACAAACCGATCAACCGGGTACTTATGAGATCACCGTCACGCGGACAGACAATGGCTGCGTCAACGAACAGCAGGCCATCATCTCCAGCGAAGGCCTCGAACTGCCCGCCGTGCTATTGGCTGAGGATACCGTAAGTATAACCTGTTTGACCACTACCGCTTTGCTCGATGGCAGCGGTTCGGAAGCAGGCCAGGGTATTACCTATACCTGGACGAACATCCTCAACGGTGAAGCGCCCAGCCCCAATAATGGCAATACGGTGAGCGTAGTAACCCCCGGCACTTATGAGCTGCTGGTGCGCAACAGCACGACAGGCTGCGAATCGCGCGATACCGTGGTGGTACTCGATCGCGACAACCCGCCTTTGATAGAAGTGCCTCAGGAAGTAGGCCCTGTAACCTGCGCTAACCAGCAAACAGGCGGCGTAAGCGTTACCGTACTGGTATCCAACTTCAACAACAATATTTCGGTTGCCTGGACGGGCCTTGATGGCGGCATGGCCAGCCCGCCCGATCAGCGCATGACCAACTTTACCGAGCCGGGGCGCTATGGGCTGCTCGTTCGCAATAACCTTACGGGTTGCGAAACCCGCGATACGGTAAACGTCACCGGCGACCTTACCCCGCCAACCATCCAGTTGGAAGAGACGCCCGACTTTACCTGCACTTCCACCACCGTTGCCATCAACGCTACGGCTACCGGCGCAGCTAACCTGTTCAGCAACATCAACTGGACGAGCCTCACGCCCGGCAATACCGTTACGCCTGCCACCGGCAACCTGACGGTAAACGTTAACGGCGCCGGCGACTACCTGCTGTCGGTAACGCTGGCCGGCAATGGTTGTTCTGCTGATAGCGTCATCACCGTAGCGCCCGATCAGGATGCACCCATAGCCGATGCCGGCGAAGCGCCTGAATTGGAGTGCGGCGAAACCTCTACTCTCGATGGTAGCGGCTCTACGCAAGGCCCGAATATCCTCTACGATTGGACGACATTGAGCGGCGAGCCCCTCACGGGAGATCTGGCCTCGCTGATGCCTATGGTAAGCGGAGCAGGGAGCTACCAGCTCATCGTAACCAACAACGATAACGGCTGCCGAGATACTGCCACCGTCAATGCCATCATCGTGCTGCCGCCCGACGCTACTGCCGGTGAAGACCAGACCATCTGCGAAACCGATGCGAGCCTGTCGGCTAACCTGCCCGCAGGCACTACCGGGGTATGGTCTACTACTGCCGGCGCTACCTTTACAGATGCTGCCGCCGCTCAAACTAACCTGACCGGTCTGGCCGGCGGCGCTGCTACCGTTGTATGGACGCTTTCGGCGCCGGGTTGCCCCGATTACAGCAGCGATTCGCTTACCATCACCCGGGCTGCCACACCGATAGCCAATCAGGACTTTATTGAGATCACGGCCGACGGCCCGCGCAGCGTAACGCTTGACGTAACGGCCAACGACCTGCTCAACGGCGCCGACAACCTGATCATTACCTTAGTTTCCGGCTCCGGCTTTGGCTTGCTCGATACCAGCGAGCTGGCTTCTTCCGGTACCATTACCTTCCTGGCGCCTCCCGGTATCGGAGGCTCTTCGGAAGCGGTATACCAGATTTGCAACGCCGATTGCCCGAATCTCTGCGCTACGGCTCGTGTGCTCATTGAAGCAGAACCTGGCGAAATCGACACCAACACGCCGAATACCATCACCCCCAATGGCGACGGGCTCAATGAGACCCTGATCTTCGACGTTATCCTTTACAATCCGGCCGATAAGTTCCCCAACAATGAGCTGACCATCTTCAATCGTTGGGGCGACATCGTCTTTGAACAGGCGCCCTACGGCAATAACTGGGGCGGCGAAGGCAAAGATGGCAAGCTGCTGCCGGAAGGCACTTATTATTACGTACTTCGTCTGGATATTAGCGAAGGTATCATCCTCCGCGGTGATATTACCATCGTACGGTAAACCTTTTATTCAAACCTTTCTTGTTTGCGCTCCTTCCTCCCCCCGGAAGGAGCGCTTCTTTTTTTGGGACTATCAGAAAAGAATTGTATTTTCGCAGTTGGTGAATATGTAAAATAGCAACTGTCCGTTCTCTTTATTGTCGATTTCATGGAACAAAGACCCCCTCGCAGGTAAGCTCTAACTATCATTTCATTAAGTATCGCCTGAATGAAACGTCTTTTTTATATTGGTATGCTGCTGTGTATGGCCCTGCCTTTCAGCGCCTTGGGCCAGATTCAAGTGCAGTTGACGGTGCAATCCGGCGCTGCTAACTCCAATTGCGCCGACCTTATCCCGCCTGCCGACCCTGTTTGGGAGGTAAATGTAGCCGGCCAGGGTTGGACAATCTACGACATGGCAGGCCCCTGTTTCACCCAACCGCCGCACCAGCCTTATTCCGCCGGCTATTCCTGCCCCGAGGATGTGCCTGCCGTAGTGCAGGTCTGTTTCAGGGCTTTCGACAACGACGCCCTTTTTCCCTGTACCATCGTTCGCGACTGCGCAGAAACCATCTGCCAGGATTTCGTCATCCCTACGCCGGGCAATAGCGCCAATTATACGCTAACCCTCAACGCCCCGGCCGGAAGTTCCGGCGGCGCCGTCAATTTCAGCATCGCAACGGTAGGCGTACCCGATAACGACCTCATTTGTGGCGCCGTCGACCTCGGCATTCTCTCTTACGACGACACCCTCGGCAATCGTTTCCTCAGTAATTACAACAACCTCTGCGCCGACGCCATAGGCGACATCAACCCCCAGGACTTTGGCGTTTACTTTATCAATGAGGCCGGCGTGTGGTTTCGCTTCAACTCCGGCCCTGCGCCCAGTGGGCTCATTGTAGTGGATGTGCTCAGCGATCCGGCCCTGAGCGGAGACCCCATCGATCTCGAAGCCGCCGTATTTACTGCTGCCGGCGGCTGTAGCGGCGCGCTGGCCCCCTACAACGATTATAGTTTTGTGAGCAATACCCTCGATACACGGGTATACCTCAACTGCCCGTCGCCCAATACAGACTATTACATCCTCGTTGATGGAGGGCTCGGTATTCCAGACGGGATACAGGGCGCCTTCGGTATACAGGTATGGGATGTAGGTATACAGGAAGGCGGCGACCTGCGTTGCGAATTTGAAGACTTTGGAGCGGTGCCCGTTGGCGGTAGCGTAGGTACCAATGGCTTTCGGAGCAACTTTTGTGGTACTCCTACCCAGGACCCCTTCGTCCCTGCCTTTGTGAGCCAGCACTCCGTTTGGTTTAGCTTTCTGGCGCCGCCCTCCGGCCATGTACTCATTGAAGGCATCAGCGATACCGTTAAGAAGCCACTGGGCGTGCAATTGGCCGTATACCGGGCCTTCAGCGGTACTTGTACCAGTTTTTTTAGTCATGTGCGCAGCCAGTATACCGACCAGGATCTCGATGAACGCCTGGAACTCACCTGTCTTTTTCCGGGCAACCGCTACTTCATTCTCGTAGACGGCTCCGGCGACGCCTCCCGAGGGGTATTTAGTCTCACCGTCAGCGATGCCGGCGACATAACGCCCGTTACAATGCAAGACACGGTCATCTGTTTCGGCGAGACCTTCCGCGTAGGCAATACCCTCCATAATGCCACGGGCATCTACTACGATACCTTGCAGGTATTTGCCGGATGCGACAGCGTCGTTATTACAGACCTTACGGTGCTTACAGAAATTCAGCCCGTCATCACCCAAACCCAGTTGGCTTTTGGCCTTGGCATCTCCAATGGCGCAGCCACCATCAGCGCTACGGGCGGCGCCGGCGGTTATACTTTTCAGTGGTGTACGGGCGAAACTGGTCCTCAGGCTACCCAACTCCCCGGCGGAACCGAATGTTGTGTGACCATCATCGACAGCCAGGGCTGCGAGCGCATCGAGTGCTTCACCGTCGAGTATGCGAACCCCATAGTGCCTACTTTTGAAAATGACAGCCTTCGCTGTTTTGGCGACCTCAACGGCGAGCTCCGCTTTTCGGCCTCCGAAGGGCTGCCGCCTTATCAGTACAGTTGGCAAAACGCTGCCGCCACCCTCAATGGTTCGGGCAACTTAGCTGCCGGCGGCCAGGCCGTAGTGGGCAACCTGCCGGGTGGGGCCTATACCGTTACCATCAGCGATGCTGTTTTTGATACTACCTTCACCATCCTCGTCGTAGAGCCGCCCCAGTTGGTTGTAGCGTCGCCCGCAATTTCAGATGCCAGTTGTTTTGGCTTTTGTGATGGTTCGGCCAATGCCGCCGCCTCAGGAGGCACGCCGCCGTATGCCTATGCGTGGTCGGGTAGTGCCAGTACGGGCCCCCAAGCTTCCGACCTCTGCGCCGGCGTTTACCGCCTCACCGTCAGCGATGCCAACGGATGTCAGGCTACCACGCTCGTCACCATTGCCGAACCGCCCCAGTTTACGGCTACAGCTACCGTTGTGCAGGAAGTGGCCTGTTTTGGCGGCAACGATGGCAGCGCCACCGTAACCACGAATGGTTCGCCCCAGAGCTGGGAATGGAGCAACATGGCGTCTGCCGCTACCATCACCGGTCTTACGGCAGGCATCTACGACGTCACCGTCACCAATAGCGACGGCTGCGAAGCCTATGCCGGTGTCGTCATTCCGCAGCCCTCGGCTCCCCTTAGTGTCAGCATCCGCGCCGACAGTCCCATCAGTTGCTTTGCCGCCGCCGATGGCCGTCTGGGCGCCCAGGTTGCCGGTCCTTACCAAAGCCTCAGCTACCAGTGGAGCAGCGGCTCTGTGGATGCCGCGGCTGAAAACTTACCCGAAGGCGCCTACCAACTCACCGTTACCAATGAACGGGGGTGCACCGCCGAGGCTACATTTTTCCTCAATCAGCCGCCCGCCCTTTCAGCCGAACTCAGCATCAAAGACATCAACTGCTTAGAAGGCCCCAATGAGGGCGCCATCAGCGTGAGCAATACCATCGGAGGTACGCCGCCATATCGGTATGCTTTACAAGGCGAAACTTTTGGTCCGGCGCCCACCTGGCTCAGCTTAGCCGAAGGCGCCTATACCGTATTGGTGCGCGATGCCTCCAACTGCGAACTTAGCCTCTCTGCCGCCGTAATGGGACCGCCGGAGTTGATCGTCGATCTGGGTGAAGATCAGACCCTCCACCTCGGGGATAGCATCACCCTCGACGCCTTTGTAAACAGCCCCAACGCCAGCTTCACCTGGCGCCATGATCCCGCCCTTCAGGGGCCCAGCGCTACCGTGCGCCCCCTGGAGAGCGGCATCTACTTAGTAACGGTGATGGATACCGTTACCTTTTGTGAAGCCGAAGACTGGCTCCGCATTACCGTCGACCGCAATCGCAAAGTATTTATTCCCAATGCCTTCAGCCCTAATGGGGATAACAATAACGACGTCTTTTACCTACATTCGGCCAACGACGTTACCCTCATTCGCAGCCTGCGCATTTTCAGCCGCACCGGCCAGTTGGTGCATCAGCGCGAAAATTTCGCTCCCAACGACCCCAACTACGGCTGGGATGGCCTCTTCAGAGGGCAGCCCCTCTCACCCTCAGTATTCGTTTATGTGGCTGAAATTGAGTTTTATGACGGCAAAACAGAAGTCTTTAAAGGCGACATCATATTAGTGAGATAAACCGAAAAAGGGGGCGTTAACAAGCTTTAACGCCCCCTTAAATAGCCTTTAACGTATAGCGGCCGCTTTTTCCGCTAACTTTCGGCCAACCAAAATAACCAACGCATGAATCGCTTGTTTCTCCTGCTTGCGCTAAGCGCCGCCCTCTTCATTACGGCCTGCGGCGACGACAACGTCAACCCCGCCGATGAAAACCTGCTGCGCTATGACGGCGAAAACGCCACGGGCCCGCTTCTCGATGCCGGCGAGTATGAAACGGCCGCCCGCTTCACCCCCGCCCAAACCGCCAACTTCGCCGGTCGCAACCTCATTGGCGTGCGCTGGTTTACAGGACCGCTGCCCGCTACCTGCGAAGTGCGCATCTACGACCAGGGCGCCAGCAACGAACCCGGCGCGCTGCTCTACTCCGCCAACGTCATCAATCAGGTCAACGACTTCGGCTGGACGGAGCACACCCTCTCCACACCCATTCCCATCGAAGCCGAAGACCTCTGGATCAGCATCGCCTTCACCCATACCCAGCGCGCCCAATCCATCGGTTGCGACGCAGGCCCCAGCCGCGCCAACGGCGACTGGATATTCGATTCCGCCTTAGGAGAATGGCAAACCTATCGGGCCCGCACCAACGAAAGCGTCAACTGGAACATCCGGGGCGTAGTAGCCGAATAAAGACTATTCATTATGGGCCCCGCCGCATAACAGTTACCCTCAAAAGTCATCTTGCGCGGCGCCGGGTGTTCCGCTCTTATGCCCGCCTTTGGGGGCGGGCATACCGCTGCACCCCCTGGTCCGACCCCCCTGGCATTCGCTTAAAAATAAAAGAGAATACCTTTTTACGGCTAAAAACGCGCAGCGGCCTAAAAAAAGAGCCACCTTTGAATCACCAAAGATGGCTCCCTGCAAGGAGGTAGTAAAGCTGCCGCTTTCACCATAGCGGCTTGTTTGGGAAATACATTAACGGAAGGGGGGGCTTGTAAAAGCCCAATGCCTTGGGGTTATATGGGTGTAAACCTAATCGTTGAGGGTAGCTACGGCAGACTGGCGCGAGAACGCTACTGTGGGGAAGGTAAATTCCCGGCCATTGGCGCTCACTTGCTGTAGGCGATAGTAAACAGGCTCCTGAGCGGACAGCTCGTCCCAAAATTGATAACGCGTAACCTCTCCCTTGTTCGCGCCGCTCACAAAGGCTATGGCTTCCCAGAGGAGACCATCTTTGGAGCGCTCAAGGCGAAAGCCCGCGTTGTTGCTTTCATAGGCGGTTTGCCAGCGCAACAGCGCTTCGGCGCCATCTATACTAACCGTAAAATCGGTGATGGAAACGGTATTGGCCGCATTGGCTGTCGGAAAACGGGCTGGCTGCACAGCAGCCTGGCCCCAAAGCACCGACGTGCATGCCAATGCCAAGAAGGCGAGGAACGATTGTTTGGGCGTCATCATATATTTTTTCAATGTGATCTAAAAAAGTACAACAAATAGCCCGTTTCTGATGGGCGCAGTAGTTTTTTTGTGCTTTCGTACCCTAAAAATACAATGATGATGCTCCGCGCATTGAAGTGTCTGCCAAAATCTGTGACATGGAAAATGACAGGATAGCGAGAGTCGGTAATAGATGGTGTTAATTGCTTATATTTTTAAGGCTTTTTGATTGTTAGTAATTTACTGATTATCAGTTATTTATTAATGTATTTTGAAATAAATAAAATGAATTGTAATAAAAATGTACCCCGTTTTGTACCAAAAAACAAGGCCCTCAGAACCCTGAAAATCCTTCTAAAAGATTGAAAATCATCAGGTGGAGATGAGGTGAGTCATCTCCACCCGGTAGTTTATGCGTGGTTAGCGGCCTTTGACGAGTTTCCCGGAAGCCAATCGCCGACCTTGTCGGTCGGAGAGCACGTACACATAGGCGCCGGGGGCTAAACCCTGCAATTGCAACTGACCGCGCCACTGCCCCTGCCGCCATTCCCACTGCTGCCCTGTTGGCGCAAAGGCGCGCCCGCGCGCATCGTAGAGGGTGGCATAGGGGCGTTGCGCTTCGCTCAGGCCGGTTGCTTCCAGCAGGCACAGCTCAGCCGCGGGGTTGGGCCAGTTGCGCACCGAAGCGCGCACCGGAGCGGTGTGCTGTGTACGCACCAGCGGCGGAAACTCCACGCCCGCCAGCGATTGGGAGGCTACCAGCACAGGGGTGTTGTCCATGCTGAGAAACTGCTGCCGGAAACTTTCAATTTCGGGGGTAGAGGCCTCAAGAATAGGGTTTACCCAGCGGGGCGGCAGCGAATGGTAATGCACCCGAACGGCAACATTGACAGGGCCGGCATACCCGCCTGTACCGATTCGGAAGTAGAGCTCGTCGGCGCCGGCGCCTTCATCGCCTGATGCTGTCCGGTTGAAATTGGGATCCAGCAGGGCCCCGCCTACAATACGGGTTGTGTCGTAAACGGCGTGATCGGTGCGAAAACCCCGGGGAGGGAGGCGGTTGTCTTTGTTCATTACGGAAGCGTGCTCCAGTACTACGGTGAAATCATTGGCTTCATCGCCAGCCACCATTTCGTATATCTGTACCTGCTCGGGGCGGCGAATGACATCGTAGTGGGGCTCAAAGGGCAGGTCTTCGGCTACAATTTCGTGACGGTTGTTCATTTTGCCGGAGTGGAATAGCGTATCGCCCGCAGATGTAGTGAGAATAAACTCAACAAAAAGCCGCCGGCTGGGGTAGCCGGAAGGGAATTTATGCCCGGCCTTGTTTTCGAGGCGCAGCCGGAAAACAGCGGTATCTGCTTCCACACCCATCCAGTCGAGTTGAGCATCCAGCGACTGCTGCTGCAACATGCGCAGGGTAGCGTCTATGGTTTCGTCAAAATCGGCCTCGCTGGCGCTTAAGCCCAGGTCCTGGCGGTAGCGCTTCATAAGGGAGAGCATAAAACTGTTGGCCCCCGCAAACTCGTGGCGTGAGTAAGGGCTGCGGCCTTCCAAAAACAGGTAGTTAGCCGAGATGACCACGGGCTCTTCCAGCTCTGGCATGTGGCACGACTGGCAGGTGATGTTCTCCTGATCTTCGGCATAGCTGGAGTTGAGCCATTCGTGGTAGGTAGCCTGCTCCACAAACGTAGTCCCCAGCAGTTCGCCATCGGGGCCTATGGGTTCGGTGAGCAGGGTGTGGCAGGAGGCGCACATGCCGGCCTGTCCCACATGCGGGCCATACACAGGCCTGAAGCCCACGAAGTCATTCATGGGCCCGGCAAAGGGGCCGGGGTAGGGGCCGTACATGAGACGGGATGTATCGTATTTCAGGTTGCCCGAATGGAGCTGCCCGAGGCTTTCGGGGCTGATCATGTGGCAGGCCGAGCAGGAAACCCCGTCTAAGCCGATGGTATCCTGTAGCAGGTCGGCGATGGTATACGATTCATGCCCCCGGTAAAAAGCCGTATAATGACCCATGGGCGCATGACAGGAGGTACATTTGGTTTGTATGGCAGCGCTGTGGCCGGCGTTGAGCAATATTTCGTGGCTTACCTTGGCGCGCCAGAAGGGGTCTTTGGCGGCATTGGCCATCAGGGTGGCCTTCCAATCGTCGTGTATATTGACGTCGTTGCCAAAGAAATCGACCATAGCATAGCCATTCATATCAAAGCCGTGGCATCCGCGGCAAGTGGCAGAGGTGGGGAAAATGATGGAAGAGTCTACCGGCGGTAGCATCATCAGCGATAGCCGGTCGAGTTCTGCTTTTGAGTGAAAGGCCTGTACCTTTCGGTCGGGCAGGGGCGCCAGGGCCCCTGCCAGTACGACGGCCGCTATAAATCCGCCCAGTAAAAGCTGCCTGTAGTGTTGCATAAAGTCCAAAAATTAGAGGCTGTAAAAATGGGGCGAATTTAGCAGTTGGCCAAGTTGGGATTTGTAAGGCGGTATACTATCCAGCGGGTTTGTTGCGCACGCGCCTGCCGCCCCGCTCGGTGCGTTCTATGGCCTGCGCTTCTGACGGCGGGCTTTCCACATGCGCCCGGTTGCAGGCCGTTATCACATAGGTGTAGGTTTCGCCAGGCTGGGTGGCGCGGTCGTAGAAGGTGAATTTTTTGCCCGTGGGCTCAAAAGCGCTGATGTGTATCAGCGCGCCGGGGCGGTCGAGGTCCTGCTTCTCGTTGCCGCTAAAGCGATAGATGGCATAATAGTGTATGTTCTTGCTGAGCTCTACATCGCGGGCATTGGGGCGCCATTGCAACCTGACGCCCTCCTCGCGGAAGCGAAGGCGGCGCAGTTCGGGCTGCTTGAGGGGCAACACCTGCAAGGCTTCGCGCTGAGGCCATAGCGACAAATGCTGATACATTCGGCGCAGGCTGTCTTTGATGCCCAGCGGATTGTTGATCACCGATTTGGTGCTGAAGAAGATGCTGCCCGTACTGGCCACATTGCGCCGGCACAGGTCTATTTGGCGGGGTAATTCGGCGGGCTGCTTCCAGGCGGGTTCGGGGTTGTCGCCTACCTTGTAAGCGCCATGCCCCACATAGAGGTGCACCTGATGGCGAATGGCATACTGGCTCCACCATTGCAGCAGGGTGGTATAGTCGGCAGGCGCAAAACCGATGTTCCAATACAATTGGGGCGCTACGTAGTCAATCCAGCCGCGCTCCATCCATTTGAGCACGTCGGCGTAGAGGTCGTCGTAAGAAGTGGCCCCGGCCCGGGTGGCCGAGCCGCGCACAGAGTCCTGACTCATATTGCGCCACACGCCAAAAGGACTGATGCCAAATACCACCCAGGGTTTGAGTTTTTTAATGGCCTGGTGGGTTTCCTGCACAAAGGCGTCGGTATTGCCGCGTCGCCAGTCTTGGATGCTGCTGAACGATTGGCCATAGCGCAGGTAGCTGGCGCTGTCGGGGAAGGGCGTATTGGCAATGGGGTAGGGATAGAAATAGTCGTCGACGTGAATACCGTCTACGTCGTATTTGCCTACAAGCTCGCCCACTACTTCCACTAAGTGCTGCCGCACTTCGGGCAGGCCGGGATCAAAGTACATGCCTTTGCCGTAGGTTACTAGCCAGTCGGGGTGCTTATACAAGGCATGGTCGGGGGAGAGGGCCGTAGAGTCGAGGTTATTGGCCGCCCGATAGGGGTTGATCCAGGCGTGAAATTCCATGCCGCGCTGATGGGTTTCATCAATCATAAAGGCTAAGGGGTCAAACCCGTCGGCAGGCGCTTGCCCCTGGCGGCCCGTCAGGAATCGCGACCAGGGCGCCAGTTGGCTATTGTAGAAGGCGTCGCCGGCAGGGCGCACCTGTACAATGACGGTGTTGATGCCAATTTCATCGAGTTGATCCAGCAGGTTGCGGTATTGTTCCTTTAGGGGGACGGGGTCGGTAGTGGGGGTGCGCGGATAATCGATGTTGGCAACGGTGGCAATCCAAACGGCCCTCAGCTCTCTTTTGGGCGCCGGCGCCCGGCTGTCGGAGGGTTGTTGGGCGTGTAATGAAGGGATGAATACAGCTACAAAAAGTAGGGCAAATGCCCTTACAGAAAGGCGAAGACTCATGTATGTAGTAGATTGGTTCTCGACAGCATAACGCGGAGGAGGCGCTTAGGGAACAGGAAATATTCCAATTTTGCGTTCTACCTTTGCGGCAGCGGTCTTTTTTACCGCTTTATGACTATGGCTTCTCCTTTGCGCATCGTGGTTATCGGCGGCGGCGCCGCCGGCTTTTTTAGCGCCATTCGCGCGGCCGAATGCGGCGGCGGCGGCGTCCGAGTCGTCGTCCTCGAACGCGGCCGGGAGGTGCTCTCCAAAGTGCGTATCTCCGGCGGCGGGCGCTGCAACCTTACTCATGCTTGTTTTGAGGCCCGCGAATTGGTGAAAAATTACCCGCGGGGCAGCCGAGAGCTGTTGGGGCCGTTCAACCGCTTTGCCTGCGGCGATACCCTCGACTGGTTCGGCCGGCGCGGCGTAGCTACCAAGATCGAAGACGACGGCCGTATTTTTCCCACTACCGACGATTCGGCTACGATTGTCGACTGCCTTCAGCGCGAGGCGCGCCGCTTAGGCGTGCAGGTGCTCACCGGGCAGCGCATCACGGCCCTGCTGCCTCCGGCCCATCCCGATGCCGCCTGGACGGTGGAGGGCGCCCAGGGACAGCGCTGGGAGGCCGACCGGCTGCTCATTGCCACAGGCAGCAGCAGCGCCGTATGGGAGATGTTATCGGGGCTGGAACTGTCCATAGTGCCGCCTGTGCCCTCGCTTTTTACGTTCAACAGCAAAGATCCCCGCCTTGCCGAATTGGCCGGCGTTTCGGTATCTTTTGCCGAGCTCAACATTCCCGGGGCTAAGCTGGCGGCTGCCGGGCCGCTGCTCATTACCCATTGGGGGCTGTCGGGGCCGGCTGTGTTGCGGTTGTCGGCCTGGGGCGCCCGCGAGTTGGCCGCCCGCCATTATCGCTTTGAACTGGAGGTGAACTGGGTAGGCCAAGCGATGGAAAATATAATTGAAGCGCTGAACGAACTCAAGGCCGATAACGCCCGCCGCCAACTGGGGGTACACCCCGCCTTTGAGCTGCCCGCCCGCCTTTGGAAGCGACTGATTGGCCATAGCGGCATAGCGCCCACCACCCAATGGGCGCAACTCAGCAAAGCCCAACTCTCGGGGCTGGCTCAGTTGTTGGGCGCCTCGCGGCTTCCCATCGATGGCAAAAGCACCTTCAAAGAGGAGTTTGTCACCGCAGGCGGTATTGACCTCCGCGAGATCAACTTCAAGACTTTCGCCAGTAAGCGCTATCCCTCTTTATACTTTGCCGGCGAAGTGCTCGATATTGATGCCATTACCGGCGGCTTCAACTTTCAGGCTGCCTGGACCGGCGGCTGGATTGCCGGCGAAGCTATGACCGCCGGGCATTGAGCGCGGTATATTTACTACTGCCTTACTCCCGTAAAGACAGCGTGTTTTCGAGCGCCGCTATCGTCGTTGTACCAATAGTCGACCTTAAGGATGCGGTGATCGTTCTCCTGAAGACGGCCTATGGCTGTAAGCCGCCGACAGCGGGGGCGGTTGCCGTGATCTGTTATAAACCAGTCATATCCGCCGCCTACATCAATACCGGGTTCGAAGGGGTCGCAGTCTAGGGTTAAGCCGGTGAGCCGGGTAACGGGTGTGTTGTTGCTATTAATGTAGTAGCTGAGTTCGACGGTAAAGATTCTTGTAGGATCATCGGATGAAAATCCGCTGTACGCTCCATAGATTGGCGATCCTCCGGGAGGAATGTATTTCAGGACCATTTGCTGATAGCTGGTATCAGATCGCTGCCCTGGTTCAAGACAGTTAAGCGGATCTGTACGCTTGGCTATCAGGCGAATAGGGATGATGCCTTCAAAACTGGTAAAGTCCATCCGGAGTATAGGGTCGGTAAAAACCCTGGGGTCAGTACCTATTTTCCACTCATAAGTTGTTTTATCTTTTATCTCTACCGGGCGAAAATACTTAATGGCTACCTCGCTATTTGCCGTATCAAAGGGCATACTAATGGTAGAGTCGGCATTAAATGTCGAGTCGAGCATAACAAAAGCGGCGGATGGCTGCTGTACGCTCAAACGAGGGTCGTAGTTGGGACATTCCCAGTTGGCGGGGTCGTTGCAGGGAGCAGCGGTTACTTCCTCGTCTTTACAACTGCTAAGGCTTAGGCACAAGCCAATAGTAGCGACGGAAAAAGCGATGAGATGGTTGCGACGCATGAATATCAGGTATTTAGAATAAGATAATGCTAATGGCTCTACGCCTGCGAAATCTGCCTTGTTTAGCGCAAAATCCCCTCGCTTTTGCGCGATTGTGAATTTCCGGACAGGCTTTTAGCGTAAGCGCTGCTTGTTTTTGCGTATGGACTACTGTGTTTGTTCAAATCTTGTTGCTCAGAATGTTTTAATACACATATATTATAATGTAAACGGCTGTTGCTGCGATATGTTTACGAAAATATTAAAAAAAAGTCCATAATTAAGAATGGCTTTTTGGGCAGTTGTTATTTTCAGGGGTGAATGTTTGACGGGGTTCGGACCAGGGGGTGAAGCGGTATGCGTGAGGCACGAGCGCATAATAGCGGAACACCCGGCGCCGCGCAGGATGTAAAAAGGAGTGAATGTTAAGCGGCGGGGCCCAAAAAAATATGGATTTAGTGCGGGGGAAATACGGCGGCGGACTGTTGGAATGCGGCGGCGAATGCGTCTTCGTTGAGGCCGGTGGGCTGCCCGATGCTGTGGAGGTAGGCCAGGAGGTTTTCGGTAGGCATGTTGCCGGTGAGGTCGTCTTTGGCCATGGGGCAGCCGCCGTAGCCTTTGATGGCGCCGTCGAAGCGGCGGCAGCCATGCTGGTAGGCGGCGTCTATTTTTTCGCGCCAGGTGGTGGGGGTGGTATGAAAGTGGGCGCCGATTTCGAGGGTGGGGTAGGCCGGGATGAGCTCGCCAAAGAGGTAGGATATGCTGGCGGGGGAGGCGACGCCTATGGTGTCGGAGAGTTGGAAGATGCGGATGCCAAGGCCGCTGAGCACTTCTACCCAGCGCATGACAACCTCGGCGTTCCAGGGGTCGCCGTAGGGGTTGCCGAAGCCCATGCTCACGTAGAGTACGAGTTCTTTGTGGGTGGCTTGGCAGAGGTCCTGAATTTGTTTTACGCGTTCGAGCGACTCTTCTATGGTGGCGTTGGTGTTGCGCAGTTGGAAGGTTTCGGATACGGAGAAGGGGTAGCCTAAGTAGCGGATGGCCGGATGGCCGGCGGCCTCTTCGGCCCCGCGGAGGTTGGCTACGATGGCCAACAGTTGGGTGCGGGTATCGGAGAGGTTGAGCCCGGCCAGCACCTCGGCGGTGTCGCGCATTTGGGGGATGGCCTTGGGGCTGACGAAGCTGCCAAAGTCGAGGGTATCAAAGCCCACTTTGAGTAGCGCATTGATGTAGTCGATTTTTACTTCGGTGGGTATAAATGTGGCGATGCCTTGCATGGCGTCGCGCGGGCATTCAATGAGCTTGATCATGCTTTGGTTAAAATTGGTGGGGCCATATAATACGCGCCGTGTAAAAACAGTGTGCAAGTTAGGGGTATTTTATGGAAAAACCAGCAGCCCTTGTCTGAACAATTCCCCGACTCATTAATTTTGACATCGGGTTGATGATTGTACCTTTGCTGGGAGGCGGCAACCCTAATCTTTTCAACCATTGTATTATGATCAAGCATAGGAGTTTATTTACAGTTATTGGTTTTTTGCTGGCGGGGACCGGCCTGCTGGCGCTGATCGTTAGCTTAGTAGGGCTGGAGCTGAGCGCGTTGGCCTGGATGAAAGCCCTGCCGCCTTTGGCGGCTTTTGTGGCTAAAATAGTGATGACGCTGGCAGGGATCGTGATGATCTACGTTGCCCAAACCGATTGGGAGCGAGAGGTTTAGGCGGCACCTGCTGCGGACTATTTGTATTAATGTATAAAAAATTAATTAAAATTTGTGGAATTTTTGCCTGTAGGGCGTCATTACGGGCGAATGGTGCTTATTAACAGGCTAAGCTATGTGGAAGAAAAATTCACTTCACCACAAAGCAAAAGCACCTAAAACGCCTTAGGCAGCCTAAGCAATTACTTCTCGGTGATTGTACCCAAAACAGTAAGCATAACACAATTAGGCACACCTACTAACCTGGATTTTTGCCAAGCGGTAAGAGTAGTTAATCTGTTCTAACGCGGGTAAATCTCCCAGCAACCAGATGGGCAGGCCCGTCGTGTATTGCTTTATTGGCGTAGAAGCCCTTCAGGAAATGCTTCCTTTAGGATGGTTTTACCTGGCAGAGCGATGAAGCGGCGGAATGAAAAAACGCGAAACTCTGTTAGCCGGCGGGTAAGATACTTAGCCGGCTTTACTTTTATGCTATTTTTATCTGATACGTACTCATATCATGACCAACGCGACTACTCCGACTCCTTATGAAAACAGGAGCATTAACTCTATTAAAGCCTGGGCGGAAGAAGACCGCCCTCGGGAAAAACTGCTGCTCAAAGGCCGTCATACGCTCAGCGATGCCGAATTATTGGCCATATTGCTGGGGTCGGGCACGCGGGAGGAGTCGGCAGTAGCCTTGGCGCAGCGCATCTTGCGCGCGGTAGCCAACGACCTGAACGAATTGTCGAAATTATCGATAGCCGATCTGATGCGCCATAAGGGCGTGGGTGAGGCCAAAGCCGTAACCATTGCCGCCGCCGTAGAGCTGGGCCGACGGCGCCAACTGACGCCCCTGCGCGATAAACCTCAGGTACAGTGCAGCCGCGACGCCTACGACGCCATTGCCAGCCAGTTGGCCGATCTTCCGCATGAGGAGTTTTGGATATTGTGTCTGAATAGGGCCAACCGCATCATTGCTCGCGACCGGATCAGCAGCGGGGGGGTGGCGGGTACTGTGGTAGATGCTAAGCTGGTTTTTCGCAGGGCGCTCGAATTAGGCGCGGGTTCCATCATTTTAGTGCACAACCACCCGAGTGGGGCCAAGCTGCCCAGTCAGGCTGATCTGGAGCTTACCCGCAAGTTGAGCCAGGCGGGAAAAGCCTTAGACTTACAGGTGCTCGATCATCTCATTATTGCGGGAGATGGCTACTACAGCTTTGCCGATGAAGGTATTATGGCTTAGCGGCCCGGCGACGTAAGCGAAGTTTGGCGCTCTTGGAATTTTCGTTGAATGATTGTTTGGACGGGAACGCCTTCGATTTTGCTCTCCAACCACGAGATGATGTCGAGGTATAGGAAGGGGCGTCGTTCGAAGCGGCGCTGTTCGAGCTCGACGAGTTTTTCTTTCAAATGGATAAATTCTTCCTTAAGCTCCGACATGCGCATGCGCGGGATGCGGCGCAGGAATTGTATGATGGCTTTTTGCACTTCGTTCATATCCTCAGCCTTGAGGAGGAATCGGAAGACTGACTTCACCTGGTATTCTACCAACTGGCGGTTGCCCATCTCGAAGTGGGCGATGAGGTTGAGGATGCGGGCGAAGCTTTGAATGTCTTCCCGATAGTCGGGGTTTTTCTGATTGATGATTTTATTGAGAAAATCTATGGCGCGGCCATTGTCGCCGCTGCCGAAGTAGAGGCAGGCGATGCGGTAGTAAAACACCAGGATGCGGTGATCGTCCCAATTGTAGGTATCGTTGTCGATAATAGAAATAAGGTTGGGGATTATGGTCTTGGCGCCCTCGGAGAAGTCTCCTTCCATGAAGTGTTTTTTGATGAGGTGTATGTAGTGGTAGAGATGAAACAACCCATCGAGATTGGGGTCTTCTGCGAGATCAAATTGCTTAGGGAAGGCCTCCAGCATCGCCATAGCCTCCATAAATCTTGGGTAGTGCAAGATGTTGTACAGGGCGTTGAGGAGGTTGTGTAAGCCTTTGAGGTACATAGCTCCGTGCAACTGCATCATGCGGGGGTTGTCGCGGAAAATTTCCACCCACCGTTGGGCGTAGCGGTAGCAGAGGGGAAAATCCTGGGTGATGTGGTGGTACCAAACAAACGACTGACAGTAATAAACGCGGCCCCAGAAGTCGAGTTCCTGGAAGCTGGTAGCGGGTAGCTGCGACTGAAAGAACTGCTTGACGTGTTGATAGTCGGCTTCGTTGCGCACATGGCCCATTTTGAGGTAAAGGCCGTACATGCGCAGGCTGAGGTTGGAGAAGCGGTGGGATGAAGCAACCTGATTGCTAATGCGGAGCGACTCTTGGGCCAGCTCCTCGGCGCGGCCCTCTATGCTGCGGGTTATGTATTGGCCTTCGATGAGCTTTTCAAACTCCAGAATTTCCATTGAGAGGTTGAGCATACCGGCTTCGGCGGCCCGTTCTTTGGCTTTTTCGAGTATGTCGAGGGCCTGGCGGTACAGGCCTTTGTTGTAGAGTAGGCGGGCGTAGTCGATGTTTTCGCGGATGAGGATGTCCTCATTGTGGCTTTTGCTCAGGAGACGCAGGCTGATGAGCAGTTGCTTGTAGAGGTGGGCTTTGAGGTTGGAGAGCTGGGTTTTTTTGATGTTGGGGATTTTGGCCAATAATTGTTCTTCGTCGTACTCGCCCTGTCGATCGAGAAAATCGAACAGTTGAAGAAACAAAATATCCGACGAAGATTGATTTCGCTTGACGAAAAGCCGGAAGTGCCGCTTTTCAGCCCGCGTGAGCGAGTTGATGAGCTGCATGAGATCGTCGGTTTTTTGTTTAGGCATTGTAATACTGTTTTGCTTAATGTACTGATTAACAAACGACTGCTAAATCAGGTCTGGCTTTGAGCCCTTGGACTAATGAACTATTTTGGGTTCATGGCGGAGGCCAAATGAAAATATCTTTGGAGGCCGCAAATTTACATTTTTATTTTAAAACAGGAGTAGAGCTTATGGCAGTCGATAAGGTATACATTTTCGATACGACCCTCCGCGATGGCGAGCAGGTGCCGGGATGCAAATTAGACATGGACCAAAAAGTGGCCGTGGCCCAACAGCTTGAAAGGCTGGGCGTAGACATCATCGAAGCCGGCTTCCCCATTTCGAGTCCGGGCGATTTCGAGGCCGTCATTGCCGTGAGCCGCGCCGTACGCGAGCCCGTCATCTGCGCCCTGTCGAGGGCCGTGGAAAAAGACATTGAAACGGCAGCAGAGGCGCTGCGCTATGCGCATCGGGGGCGTATTCATACGGGTATTGGCACTTCTGCCAACCACATTCAGTATAAATTAAAAAGTACGCAGGAAGAAATTCTGGAGCGCGCGGTGGCCGCTGTGAAGTTTGCCAAGCGCTTTCAGGAGGACGTAGAGTTTTACGCTGAAGACGCCGGCCGCACCGATAATGAATACCTCGCCCGCGTATGCGAGGCCGTCATTAAAGCGGGCGCTACGGTGCTGAATATCCCCGATACGACGGGCTACTGTCTGCCGGAAGAGTACGGCGCTAAAATTCGCTACCTCAAAGAAAATGTAAAGGGCATTGATAAGGCGATACTTTCCACGCACTGCCACAACGACCTGGGCTTGGCTACCGCCAATTCCATTGCCGGCGCTCAGCATGGCGCCCGCCAGATAGAGTGCACCATCAATGGAGTAGGGGAGCGGGCAGGCAATACTTCGCTGGAAGAAGTGGTGATGATTTTAAAGCAACATCCCTACCTTCATCTTGAAACCGGAATCAACACCAAGCTACTGTATCCCACCAGCCGACTGGTGAGCGATAGCATGGGTATGCCGGTGCAACCCAATAAAGCCATCGTAGGCGCCAATGCGTTTGCCCATTCCAGCGGCATACATCAAGACGGCGTCATCAAGCGCCGCGATACTTATGAAATCATCGACCCCTTAGAAGTAGGCGTCGATCACAGTAAAATAGTGCTCACGGCGCGCAGTGGCCGGGCTGCCTTGGCTTACCGGGCTAAAAACGTTGGTTACAACCTCAGCAAAACAGAATTGGATCAGGTGTACCAACTCTTTTTGGAGGTAGCCGATCTTAAAAAAGAGGTACAGGACGAAGATTTGCACGAGATTGTGGCTAAAGCAGGCGTTGTAGCCGCCGTTTAATCGAAAAACCATTATGGGCAAAACGCTTTTCGACAAAATATGGGACGCCCATACCGTGAGCGCGGTGGATGGCGGCCAACAGGTGGTCTATATCGATCGCCATTTTATTCACGAGGTTACCAGTCCGCAGGCTTTTGACGGGCTCAGCGCCCGCAATCTACCCGTATTCCGGCCCGACCAAACCATTGCCACCGCCGACCACAACGTACCTACCATCAACCAACATCTGCCGATAGCCGAGCCGCTGTCGCGCCATCAGGTGCAGAAGTTAGTGGAAAATTGCGCCCAGTTTGGCGTAGAACTCTATGGTCTGGGGCATCCTTATCAGGGTATCGTACACGTCATAGGGCCTGAGCTGGGCATCACTCAGCCGGGGATGACCATTGTCTGCGGAGACAGTCATACCTCTACGCATGGCGCTTTTGGCTGCATTGCCTTTGGCATAGGCACCAGTCAGGTAGAGCAAGTGCTGGCTACTCAATGCCTGCTGCAAAGCAGGCCCAAGCGCATGCGCATTACCGTGGACGGGGAATTGCAACCCGGCGTTTTGTCGAAAGACATCATTCTGTACATCATCTCCCGGTTGAGCGCTGCCGGCGGCACGGGCTATTTTGTAGAGTATGCCGGCTCGGCCATCCGCTCCCTGAGCATGGAGGCTCGTATGACCATCTGCAATATGAGCATCGAAATGGGCGCCAGAGGCGGCCTCATCGCCCCCGACGAAGAGACCTTCAACTATGTGCGCGGCCGCGAGTTTGCTCCTCAGGGCGAAGCTTTTGAGCAAGCCGTAGCGCAATGGCGCGAGCTCTATACCGATGAAGATGCCGTATTCGACAAAGAATACCACTTCCGGGCCGAGGACATTCAGCCCATGATCACCTATGGCACCAATCCGGGTATGGGCATGGGCATAGTAGAGGCCATTCCCGCTGCGGAAAGCGTGGACAACCCCGCCACCTACCGCAAGTCGTTGGACTATATGGGCTTCGCGCCCGGCCAGTTGTTGCTCGGGCAGCCTGTGCAGTACGTATTCATCGGCAGTTGTACCAATTCTCGCATCGAAGACCTGCGCTTAGTGGCTCAGTATGTAGCCGGCAAAGAAAAGGCGCCAGGCGTAGAAGTAATCGTTGTGCCAGGTTCGAGGCAGGTAGCGGCCCAGGCCAAAGCCGAAGGCCTAGATCTCATACTGGCGGGCGCAGGCATGGCATTACGCGAGCCGGGCTGTTCTGCCTGCTTGGGCATGAACGAGGATAAGGTGCCGGCCGGCGCCTATTGCGTATCAACGTCCAACCGGAACTTTGAAGGCCGACAAGGCCCTGGCGCGCGCACCCTGCTCGCGAGCCCGCTCACTGCCGCCGCCGCCGCCATACACGGCCGCATTGTGGACGTGCGCGAAGAACTGGCTTCGGCCGGACTGGCATTGGTATAAATCAACAAAAGCGATAACCTCCGTATATGCAACCATTTACTCATATCGCTTCCCCGGCAGTGCCCCTGCCCATAGAGGATGTGGATACCGACCAGATTATTCCAGCCCGTTTCCTAAAAGCGACCACGCGGGATGGCTTTGGCGATAATTTGTTTCGCGATTGGCGCTACGACCAGGAGGGGCGCGCCAAGGCCGATTTTGTGCTCAATACCGGCGTATACAACGGGCAGATATTGGTTGCCGGCCGCAACTTCGGTTGCGGCTCCAGCCGCGAGCACGCCGCCTGGGCCATTTACGACTACGGTTTCAAGGCTGTAGTATCCAGCTTTTTTGCTGACATTTTCAAAGGCAACGCCCTCAACAACGGCCTGCTGCCCGTACAGGTATCTCCGGAGTATCTGCACAGCCTGTTTGCAGCCATTGAAGCCGACCCGGGCGCTCGCATCAGTATTGACCTTGCCGAGCAGCAAATTCGGATAGAGGCCACCGGCGAAGCCTACCGCTTCGACATCGACCCCTACAAAAAAATGTGTCTGCTCAACGGTTATGACGACATCGACTATTTACTCAGCCTGCGCCCTCAAATCGAAGCTTTCGAACAGGCGCGTACTGCTGCCTTTATTTAGTTCTTCATTTAGCGGATAAAACCGGTTCTAATCCCATGAATACGCATCAGATTGCCGTTTTGGCCGGCGACGGTATCGGCCCCGAGGTAGTAGCCCAGGCCCGCAAGGTACTCGACGCCATAGGCGAGCGCTTTGGCCACCGTTTTGTTTATCGACCTGCGCTGGTAGGCGCTGTGGCCATTGACGCTACAGGCGATCCGTTGCCACAGGAAACCCTCGACGTTTGCCTGTCGTCGGATGCTATTTTGTTTGGCGCCATCGGCCACCCCCGCTACGACAATGATCCCGCGGCCAAAGTACGGCCCGAACAGGGCCTGCTGCGGCTGCGTAAGGCGCTTGGCTTATTTGCCAACCTTCGCCCCGTAACCATATTTCCCAGCCTCCAGCACCTGGCGCCCCTGCGCCCCGAGCGCCTCGAAGGCGTAGACATGCTCATTGTGCGCGAGCTTACTGGCGGTATTTATTTCGGTGAAAAAGGCAGGCCTACCCCCGACTCGGCCTTCGACCAATGTACCTACAGCCGTGAGGAAATAGTGCGCGTGGCGCATATCGCCTTTCGCCAGGCCCAGAACCGGCGCGGCAAACTCACCTTGGTAGATAAGGCCAATGTGCTGGAAACCAGTAGGCTGTGGAGAGAGACCGTTCAGGCCATGCAAGCCCAATACCCGGATGTAGCTGTCGATTTTCTGTTCGTCGACAATGCCGCCATGCAACTTATACTGAGTCCCGCTCAGTTTGATGTAGTGCTCACCGAAAATATGTTCGGCGACATCCTCTCCGACGAATCGAGCGTATTAGCCGGCTCTCTGGGGCTGCTGCCCTCCTCGTCGATAGGCGAAAAAACGGCGCTTTTTGAACCCATCCACGGTTCTTATCCGCAGGCGGCCGGTAAAGACATCGCCAACCCCTTAGCCACCATACTCTCAGGCGCCATGTTGCTCGATCACCTGGGGCTGCCGGCCGAAGGGGGTATCGTCCGCGAAGCGGTAGCGCGCGTCCTGTCTAAAGGGCTGGGCACTCCCGATCTTCAACCCTCGGTGCAATGCTCCTGCTCCGAAATGGGCGATATCGTAGCCCACCTCGTGAGCGACGCCGACGCCCCCGCCATCCGGGGCGAGCAGGTAGGGCAGCGGCTATCGACCATTATATAGCGCGTCTTTCGGCAGCACAGCAATGGCCCTTGTGATAGGCTGTTTTTGGGGAGCTGCCGAGCCGGGAGCCGGGCGGTAATAATCTATGCTCGGCGTTATGTTTGTTTCGCCCGCCTCCTCAGGCCGTTATATACCGAAAGGCATATTTAAAATTTGTGTTGAATTTTTTTAACAAAAAAACAAAAATACTTGTTTTTTTAAATTTATCTGCTTAGTTTTGCCTTGCAACAAAAGCACATGCTCACGCTCCAGGCGAAAGCCATACTTACTACAACCATCGCTTTTGTTCTCCATTAGCCCGGATATCGGGAATCATTCTTTTGCTGCGCAGCCTTGGCGCCAGCTCAGTGCGCTATGCTCCTTTTGAGATAGCCGCTCCAGCCGGATGCCAGACATAGCCCCGCTTCCGCCATAGGAAAGCCGGCGTTTTCGGATGGCGTTTTCAGGTCTTGATGGCTTGAAGGCGGTGGCCGGAGGTATGCCAGGTGGTGGTGGTTTTGGAGCGGGGAGTTGGCGTGCAGGCCAGGAGGGTGGGATCCCACCCTCTACTACAATAATAATTGTAAATACCAAAGCGCACACCGCCGGGAGGCCCCAACCGCCGCCTCCCCGTGGGCATTGCTATGGCAGTGCTCTTCAAACCAAAATTTATGAACCTTGATAGGCTCTTATTGCACCTCGCGGCGTTATACCGCGCATCGGCAGGTTTTGTGCATGGAGGCCTGCATAAACCAGCGGTCTATGCACAAAATTTGCCGGCGCAAACTATAAAAGCCTCGCCATAGCTTAGGATACAGCGCAAGCGCCGGATAAACCGTCGGCGCATCTAAACCATACCCCTTTCTGGGGGTTCTTGTGAGAAGGAAACCATACAATAAATACTTCATGGAATACCGCAGACTTGGAAAATCGGGTTTACAGGTGAGCGTGCTCTCGTTGGGCTCCTGGCTGACCTTCGGAAAACAAATAGGAGACGATGTCGCTGAGGCTCTTATGGTAGCCGCCTATGAAAGGGGCGTAAACTTCTTCGATAATGCAGAGATTTACGCTCAGGGCAAGTCGGAGATCGTGATGGGCAACATCTTGAAGAAGTTGGGATGGGATCGCACGTCTTATTTAGTGTCGAGTAAGGTGTTTTTTGGCGATGGGCGCAAAGGGCCTAATCAGACGGGCTTAAACCGCAAGCACGTAGTGGAAGCCTGCGAAGATGCGCTGCGCCGTTTGCAGGTAGATTACTTAGACCTGTTTTTCTGCCACCGCCCCGACAAGAACACCCCCATAGAAGAAACCGTATGGGCCATGAACCACCTCATTCAGCAGGGCAAAATCCTGTACTGGGGCACCAGCGAGTGGTCGGCTCAGGAGATTACCGAGGCGCATCTGGTGGCCCGCGATCTGAGGCTCATTGGCCCAACGATGGAGCAACCCCAGTACAACATGTTTCACCGTCAGCGGGTAGAGCAGGAATATGGCCAGATTTACAAAAACCTGGGGTTGGGCACCACCATCTGGTCGCCCTTGGCCAGCGGGGTGCTTACGGGGAAATACTTAGAGGAGTTTCCCGAAGACACGCGCTTGGGCATGAAGGGTTTGGAGTGGCTGAAAAACGATGTGCTGAACGAGTCGCGGTTGAGCATAGTACGCAGGTTGAAGGCCGAAGTAGCCGACGAACTGGGCGTATCGTTGCCCAAGTTAGCCATTGCCTGGTGTATAAAAAATCCACAGGTGAGTACCGTTATTCTGGGAGCCAGCAAAGTGCCCCACCTACACGAAAACTTAGACGCCCTGGAGCTGACGCCCCAACTGACGCCAGAGGTAATGCAGCGCATAGACGATATATTGGGCAACAAACCCGATGCCCCGGCTTTTTAACCCCCAAAGGCCAATTGCCACAGCATGGCCGTGATCATGGCGGCAAAGCGCCATATCAGCCAGATACTGAGGCCCAGCATGGCCACAAAGACCAGCGCAAAGAGCAGCAGCGTCCATTTGATGGGCATGCGGGTGGCATCTTCGGTATAATAAGCTTTGAGCAGGGCAACATTGCGCCGATTGGCCTTGAAGCCTATATCGAAGATGTCGCCTAAGAAGGGCACTATGCCTACTAAGGTGTCGATGACGTAGTTGGCCATCATGCGGAGCATAATGCCAGGCCCTGCGCCCTTCCTGACCATGGTGCGCAGCAAAAAGCCCGATACCACAAAGCCGGCTATATCGCCTACGTAGGGCACGAGCCCAATGAGGGCGTCGAGGCCAAAGCGGATTTGGGTTCCGGGTATGCGAAACTGGTTGTCGAGCAGCTTAGCCAACTGATCCAGGCGCTCCATATCGGCATCTGCCGGGGCAACGGTAGGCTGACCCTCCGGGGTGAAAGCAGGCGTACTCATGCAGGAAGTTTATTAGCGTTGGCGATTTCTATGGATATGCCGCAAAGTAAGGCAGAAAAGCGGATGCATGGAACGTTAAGCGGGGGTAAATTTTTTTTCTGCAAAACTTGCACAGTTTTAAAACCGCTTCTATCTTTGCCCCGCATTAAGCAAGCCACCCTAGCTCAGCTGGTAGAGCATCGCATTCGTAATGCGAGGGTCGAGGGTTCGAGTCCCTTGGGTGGCTCTA
>Ga0209573_1000547_pt1 | contig 76267 bp, 75 predicted proteins | sample TNRBio252014_DNA_FD_185870 | JGI IMG/M metagenome (GOLD analysis project Ga0209573, IMG submission 185870) | Wastewater treatment Type I Accumulibacter community from EBPR Bioreactor in Madison, WI, USA - TNR Reactor_6/25/2014_ DNA (SPAdes)... | ecosystem: Engineered > Bioreactor > EBPR >...
ATTGATCTCTCATCGTAATCATATTTTCAGCTATCATTTGTATTCAACCTTAATAAAATTATCAAAATTGAATGAATTATAGTTAAGCGAAATAAATTGTCCAGCTTTTTTTATTCGACATAGGCAGAGCACGCCTCTACAATATGACATCGGCTTTAGGGTCACCCACGAGGGCGGTTTGACGCTTCGAATGCCCCTACAAGACATGTATTTAAAATATTTTGTTGAAGGGCGAGAGTCGCACGGCAGTGCGCCTCTACAATATACAGTCTCTTTTTTTTCCTTTTCAGTGTATTTCATAATTTTCAGTGGTTTGTTTTTTTTCATCGAGAGTCGCGCTGTAGCGCGCCTCTACAATATGATTTTGGTTTTAGGGGCACCCACGAGAGGACGGTGCGACGCTTCGAATGCCCCTACATGAAATTTGTTTTTATGGTTGAAAACTGTAGAGCCAAGGCATGCCTTTGCTCTACTTTATGCCACCTTTTTATTGTTGAAAGCAAACGCTGTTTTTAAGATAGATTAAATTTGTGCTGTAGAGGCGATTCATGAATCACCCCTACGATATTTTTATCTTGTTGTTAGCATTTGATTTTTAAAACAGACTCTTCTCTGTGTTCTCTGTGGTACTCGCTCCGCCTCTGTGTAAATGCTTTTCCAAATTTGTGCATCACATGCGCTTCCCTCGAAATTTCTCACCGCTGGGAGCGTCTTTTTATTCGCGATTTACGAATCACCATTACAATGCATTTTTTTGCAGAGTCGCGCTGTAGGGGCAATTCATGAATTGCCCCTACAATATGATTTTGGTTTTAGGGGCACCCACGAGGGCGGTTCGACGCTTCGAATGCCCCTACAATATATAATTTATATGTTTATTACTTTTCTACAGGCTCAGTCTACGGTCTAAGCTACTATTGTTTCAGCAACCAAGATTTAGCCTCAGCCATATCGCTAAAGATGGAATCTTTGCTATATTTATCCGCAAAGGCTTGATACTGCCTGCTTACACCAAATTGCAATGGTGCACTCACAACAATTGCAGTCTTCCAATCCCTGCCTTTTAAAGCGGGAATTACAATCGATTGAATTAAGATATTCAATTGTGTGCCAGTAAATATAATTTGCGATTCACGAAGATCAACGACCGTTCTGCGGATATCCAAAACTTCTGGATCTTCAAGAAAACTGCTCCAAAAATCAGATAAATCATCTCTGCCTATTGTGCCTGTCCATTTCTCTTCTATTATTCGGTTTTCTCTATCAATCTTATAAGTGATTGGCATGGTTATTCTCCAAATGCAAGCCAGGATCATCGCCTTCTATGAACAAAGATCCGAGTAGGTCTATTTGATAGACATTTAATTCGGGGGTCGAAATCGATTTGAGAGATGCCCCCACCCATAAAAATTTGGATGGGAGCCATAAAAAATTCTAGTCTCTACCTTTTAATTTGGCTAGCAATCTTAACATTTCTAAATACAACCAAACTAGCGTAACCAAAAGACCGAAAGCGCCATACCATTCCATATATTTTGGCGCGCCTGAATTAACATTGTTTTCAATCAAATCAAAATCTAAAATTAAGTTTAAAGAAGCAACCGTAACAATCACCAGACTTATTCCGATGCTTAATGGGCTTGAATCACGCATAAATGACATTTGGATACCAAAAAAGCTTAAAGCAAGACTCACTAAATATACTAAAGCAATTGCCCCTGTTGCACAAACAACACCCATTCGGAAGCCAGCTGTTGCTTGTATGATTTTTGTTCTGTATAAAAAAAGCATCAAAGACAAAACGCCTATCGTAAGCATTAAAGCTTGTAGGGCAATTCCTTGAAATTGAGCGTTATACAACGCTGAAACTGCGCCTAATGCTACGCCTTCAAAGATGGCATAAATGGGGGCTGTCACAGGAGAAAAATTGGGTTTAAAAATGGTAATTAACGCTAAAATAAAACCACCACCGAATCCTCCAATCATTAATGGCATGCCTAATTTCTCATTCCCTAATGTGCTAATTTGGTACCAAGGGTAAATGGCTGCTAAAATTACAAGCGCAAGCAATATAGCCGTTTTGTTTACGGTGCCATCCATCGTCATAGAAGTTGATGCACTCTGCATTTGACCATAGCTTTTGCTATAATTATTGGCATTCAGTGCGGGGTTACTTGATTTAAACATTTTTAGATCCTCCTAATAATAAAATAAATTAAACAAAAAAAATAATTCTCACTAAAGTCCCTGACCAAAACCTTTTGGCGTTTCAAAAGTAGTTTTAGAATAAACGAAGCTACCTTCTTTTGAATTAGAGTCTATTGTTATTTCTGGGCTGACAGTTGAGCCAGTCGATTCGATTGCATCTTCTTTTTCATCCCCATCGTCTTGCTCTGATTCTCGTATATTAATTTCATTCCCAAATTCATCTAGGCCTGTTTTAAAATCAGGAATTACATGTTCAGGAATCTGCATATTTAAGCTTTTTTCTAAATTGATAAACTTTTCGCCATCTACTTTAGTCACAAAAGTAAACGCTTTACCAGATTTACCCATACGCGCAGTACGCCCCACACGATGAATATATTCCTCAACTTCATCTGGCATATCAAAATTAATAATATGAGTTACACCGTCAATGTGCAAACCGCGACTTGCAACATCAGTTGCTACAAAATATTGAAATTCCCCTGCTTTAAATTGCTGCAAAATTTTATCTCGTTTAAATTGAGGCAAATCACCATGCAGTAAACCCACTTTATAATCTTTCGTGAATAACTTATCATAAACTAATTTACACTGGGATTTTGTGCGAACAAAAATAATACATTTTTCAGGCTTTTGCTCTTTGATTAAAGTGTACATTAAAGCTCGTTTACGAGTAATACTTACGGCGATAAAATAATGCTGAAAAGTCTTAAGATCAATGGTGGTTGCTTCTTCTATTTCAATTAATTTAGGGCTTTTCAAAAACTGATCTACCAAATTCATTACTTTATGATTAAAAGTAGCAGAAAATAAAGCGGTTTGTTTTCTGTTGACTGCTTTATCCATGATTTCTCGGGTTTCATCTAAAAAACCCATGTCCAATAAGCGGTCAGCTTCGTCTAAAACAACCATCTCAATGTCGTTTAAGGGCAAATTTCCTCTTTGTAAGTGATCCATCAAACGGCCGGTAGTTGCAATGATAATATGGTATTCATTAGCTAGGCTTTTCATTTGTTGTTTCATATCTTTGCCACCAACTAATAAAACACCCTTGATATTGTTAACAGAAAAAAGCAATAGCTCTTCATATATTTGCATCGACAACTCACGCGTTGGCGAAATAATCAAAACTTTTTTTAGTTCGCCTAAAACAATTCGTTGTAAGATCGGCAATAAAAATGCAGCGGTTTTGCCTGACCCAGTTTTAGCCTTACCAATTGCATCTGCGCCACCTAACAACACAGGAATAATTCCCTTTTGTATTTCACTTGGTGTGACATAACCAATCTCAGCTATTTTATGTAACAACAAATCATTTAAGCCAAGTTCTTTGAACTCGCTAGATATTGACAATGCTGCACCTGAGTTTTCAGCACTTGCTGCTTTTTTCTTTGCTCTGCCACGAGGCGCTTTTAGTTTTGATTCTTCCATAATAATTTAACTCAATTCTAATTTCTTAAATCGTTAATAGCGAGTTGTCTATCGTTTGCTAAAAAAACTGCCGTTCCCGCTACTAACAGATTGGCACCTGCCTCTTTGACTAATTTGCTCGTTTCTAAATTAATACCACCATCAACTTCTAGATCTATCTCACGACCAGATTCATTGATCCATTGGCGAATACTCTTAATTTTATCCAAACATTCATGAATGAATTTTTGCCCGCCAAAACCTGGGTGAACCGTCATCACCAAGACCAAATCGATTTTGGGCAAGATTTCTTTAATAGCATGCGCAGGCGTTTGAGGGTTTAATGAAACACCAACTTTTTTCACACCCATTTTGCGATAAAATGCTACTAATTCAGCAGCTTTCTCTTTCGCAACTTCAATATGAAAAGTTAAACCATCTGCACCGGCTTTATAAAAAACCTCCCCATAAGCCCATGGGTCGGTTACCATCAAATGCACATCTAAATACAAATCTGTTATCTTTCGAAGCGAAGCAACCACTGGAGTTCCTATGCTAAGATTTGGCACAAAATGCCCATCCATAATATCTACATGCAATAGATCAGCACCTGCTTTTTTAACAGAATCAACTTCGTCTTTCAAATAGCCAAAATTAGCTGATAAAACAGAAGGTGCAATTTTAATGTTATTACTCATTTAATTTTATAAATCATTCAGTGCCGAAACACCTGGTAAAATTTTCCCCTCCAGCAATTCTAGAGAAGCGCCACCACCTGTTGAAATATGCGACATCTGTGTCTCAAAACCAAACTTCTTAACTGCCGAAGCTGTATCGCCACCACCAATAATCGTAGTACAGTTACCTAATAACGAAGCTAGAGTTTTGGCAACTGCCTTTGTACCTTCTGCAAATTTATCAATTTCAAAAACACCAACAGGGCCATTCCACACCACCGTTTTGCTCGCTTTTAAAATCTCATCAACCTCTTGTCTTGATTTTGGCCCCATATCAATACCTTCCCAACCATCAGGAATATCACCCGAAATTGTTTTAATATTAGCATCTTGGCTAAATTTATCAGCCACGATGTAATCACTTGGGAAATATATCTTAACATTTTTACTCTTTGCTTTTTCTAAAATTTTATCCACTACAGGCAAACTGTCTTTATCAAGTAGAGAATTCCCAATTTTTACCCCTTTATGATACAAAAAGGTATACGCCATTCCACCGCCAATAATCAATGTATCAACTTTATTCAAAAGATTTAAAATTACAGGAATTTTATCCTTAACTTTAGCGCCACCTAAAATTGCCACAAATGGTCTATCTGGGTGTTCCATCGTTTTATCAAAATAGGTCAACTCTTTATCAAGAAGCAAACCTGCGCCACTAGGTAAAAATTTTGTTACACCTTCGGTAGAAGCATGGGCTCTATGGGCAGTACCAAACGCATCGTTAATATAGATGTCACCTAAAGAAGCTAATTGCTGAGAAAATACAGGGTTGTTTTCTTCTTCTTCGTTATGAAAACGCAAATTCTCTAAAAGTAATACCGACCCAGGCTTTAAATCAGCCGCTAAATTACTTACTTCGTTACCAACACAATCAGGTGCTAAAATAACGGATTTATTTAAAAGCTTGCCTAATCTTTCTGCAACTGGTTTCAAAGAAAATTCTGGTTTAGGTTTGCCTTTTGGGCGCCCTAAATGGCTCATTAATATTAAAGATGCCCCTTGAGCAAGAATATATTCAATTGTCGGCATCGCTTCTGTGATACGATTATCATCTGTAATTTGATTGTTGTCATCCAATGGAACATTGAAATCCACTCTCATCAAAACTTTTTTATTTTTTAGATTAAAATCTTTTACTGATTTCTTTGCCATTTGTCAATTACCTTTTATTTATAAAGATTGTGTTTTCAAATTTGGTCTTACATTATATGATTAGGCTCCCTTTTGCAATCAAATTCAACTAATCTTCCTTTATTCAGGCCCGGTAAATACGATGAAACCAAGACATTTAAAAAAGTTTTTGCCGATATTTTTGCTCTTCTTATTTTCTGTTGTCCGGGCTGAAGATGAGCCATTAAGCCCTATGCTAAAAAACTTGGTTTTTAACAGCGACCACATCGTAACGGGTGCAATCGAAAACATTACAACAGAGGTCAAGGGGCGTATTACACTAAGTAAAGCTACTGTCAAAATTGAAGATATTATTTCGTCTGATCACAAACCCGGTGATGTCATAACCGTTGCCTGGGAAACCCACGAATTATTGCCCATCCGTCATGAAAACTTTAAAGGAATTCAGATGGTCATGCTATTACAGAAAAAAGGGGATCTATATTTTGCAAACCACCCATCGCGTTTTCTATCTCTTGAAGATTATGAAGCCGTTTACAAAGAAATCAATAATTTTAGCACCCGCGTTTTTCTAGCAGAAAATTTCTTTTTGCTAGATCAATCAAAACCAGTTCTATTAATTTTTAGAAACATTGAAGCGGAAGTAGTAAAATTACCCATCTTAGAACTACAAGACAATATTTTAAAGATGAATGATAAAATTACTTTTTCTATTTTTCCCATAACCTCTTTTAACCGAGACAAAACAATTTTAGCAAAAGATCCAATGGCTCCACAAGCAGGCAAAGTACAAGCAACTTCAGAATTGTTCAAAGAGCTAAAAACCGATGAAGAATATCGAATTTGGGTTGATTTAAACAATCTATATAATTTTAAAAAATCTTCCTATTATTCCGTTAGCTTAAGTATTAAAGGCTTCCCTAGCCAAGGTATTTCAGCATTTGAAACAAGACAACAAATGAAAATACCTAGTAAGTTCGATTTTTTATTAATTGCCAAAGACCGTTTTGCAACGGAACAAAAAAAGCATACGGTTCAAATGCTGATGGAAGCAGTAAACGAAACTTCTGTCGAGCTAGCCTTTGAAAAATTATCTAAATTAAAATCGCTTTCTTTAGCCAACAAAGATATCAGAGACCTAAGCCCAATTGGTTCCTTTACACAACTTGAAGTACTAGACCTATCTAATAATCGAATTCAAGATGTCAACCCCATTCGACAAATGAGAAATCTGGTCTTTCTAGATCTTTCCAACAACCATATTAAAAACATAGATGTAATTGGGTATTTGAGCAATCTCAACCTATTAGATCTTGGTAGAAATGAAATTGAAGATATTACGCCATTAAAAAGCCTTTTATCTCTATTTTATTTGTATTTGAATTCAAATGATATTGATAATATTGATGATTTAGAATCCTTAAAGCGTTTACGCGTTTTAGATTTGAGTAAAAACGAAATCGAAGAGGTTAAAGCCTTAGGCAAATTGCTATATTTACAAGAATTGTATCTGCAAGAAAATCAAGTCAAAATTTTAGACGCACTAACTTATTCAAGAAATTTGACCATTTTAGATATTCGCAAAAACCCCGTCAGTTATATCGAACATTTTGATCAGCTAATCAAAAAACATGTAAACGATTTTGGCGTTACAATTCAACTAAAATTGATTCATGATACTTTTGCAGAAAAGGCTGAAGCAGAAAAAGAAGACAGCCAACTTTTGCCAACCATTGGCGAAAAAAATAATTTTATAGTAAAAGAAAAAACTGAAAAAAATGAAGTGTTAGAAAGTTTTAGTGAACAAGTTGAAAAGGCTACGGGCATAAAAACAGAAAAAGAATTCATTGGTAGCGTTGTCGAATATTTAGATGCCGAAAGCCTGCTTTTAATTCAATTCAAACTAGAAGAAACTCCATCCGTCAACAGCATGCTAACGGTGTACCGCAAAAACGATTATATTGGCACCGTTAAAGTTATAGAGCTTGCCAAAGAGCAAGTCATAGGCAAAATTGTTCCTGAATTACTAAATGACAAAAAACTAACATTTGCCGTTGGTGATTCAGCACGCCTTCAAAAATAAAGTTGATTAACTAGAGCAAATTGAGTGAACTTAGAAAAATTCTGCCAAGAAGAACTTGATCTAAGAAACAAAGAACACAATTTGCGTTTTTTACGCCCCATCAAAGAAAACCAAGGTTTATTTCTAAACGAAAATAATCAGACTTTTTTAAATTTTAGCTCTAATGACTATTTAGGCTTACGCAATAACCCATCTGTTATTCTTGAGGCAAAAAACTTTCTAGAGCAATTTGGTACTGGCTCAGGCGCGTCCCGATTAGTTTCTGGTAACTCGCAAGCCTTTACTTTACTTGAAAAAAAAATCGCTTCCTTTAAAAAAACAGAAGATAGTTTGGTATTTTCATCTGGGTATGCCTGTAATGTAGGCGTTATGCAAGCACTAACTGCTAAAGGAGATTTGATCATTGGCGATAAATGGAACCATGCTAGCATTATTGATGGAGGTCGACTTGCCGATGCAACCTTTCGCACTTACCCTCATTTAGACTTAGAATATCTACGAAATTTCTTAAAAGAAAAAAGAAAAGAATATCGTTCCGTTCTCATTGTAACGGATGCGGTATTTAGCATGGATGGTGACCTAGCCGACCTAGAAAGTTTATGTAATATCAAAGAAGAATTTGACTGTTGGTTAATGGTTGATGAAGCCCATAGCACAGGTGTGATTGGCAAAAATGGATGCGGATTAGTTGAAGCTCTACAATTAAATAAAAGAGTGGATGTAATAATGGGCACTCTAAGCAAAGCCCTAGGCTCACAAGGTGGCTTTATCGCAGGAAGTAAATCATTAATTGAATATTGTGTAAACAAAGCCCGCAGTTTTATCTATAGCACAGGTCTAAACCCTGCTGCTTGCGGTGCTGCATTTAAAGCGATAGAACTGATAGAAACGGAAACAAAACATCTAGAAAATTTAAATAAAAACAAAGAATATTTTGAGTCGTTAACAAATTTAAAAAGCCCTTCCCCGATTTACCCGATTATTTTAGGCACATCAGCAAATGCCTTAGCAAAAGCCGAAGAGTTTCGTAAGGCCCAAATATTTGTACAAGCTATTCGCCCCCCGACTGTAGCAGAAGGCAGTGCTCGCTTACGCATAACCCTTACCGCCTCGCACACCAAAGCCGATTTAGAAAAAATTGCTAAACTAATCAAGGCACTTAAATAATGAGTGTACTCGCCACCTAATGTGTTTTTGGTAAGGGTGCATTCGTCTTATGATGTAGATTTGTGAAGTTTTATTTGGCGAATTCTCTACCAGACAAGGGTGGTGCGACACTTCGCCGACCTGGCTACGCAAAAGACTGCGTAACCAGACCCGCGATATGTCGCACCACCGCGGTCTGGTAGTGAGGACTAAGGATAAAAAAGAACAACTCTCATTAATTAGATTGGGTGCATTCGTCTTATGACGAAGTTTTGTGAAGCTTTAATTTGGGTGTGTTTACAATATAGTATTGCCAAAGACACATCATGAGGCGAACACACCCAAAATAATCTCTAAAAAAATCAAATTCGGCATTTGTCTCATGCATTACTTATTTTGGAGCTCCTCTGATTTACTCGTTGCTATTTGCTTTTCGCTACTTCGAAACCTCAGGTAATTACTGATTACCCAAGAGAATGCGAAAATTACAATGCCTATCAGAAGCGCAGCAATAAGCCCCAGGGCACGACCACCACTGAAGGAAAGCATCCCTCCCATTGTTTGTGAGAGCGGTTCGAGCAACTTAGGGAGGTTCTCTAAGAACCATTGATCGATTGGCGTCCAGATGGGAATGCCATGAAAACAAGCGATTACCCAAGGGTATAGGGCGCCACCGCTTGGGCCAACTGAGGTGAATGTCCAACTGCAGTATCCTAAATAGAAGGGGAGAATGAGCAGCAAAGGAATTAGCCCAAGATGAACACTTGTGCGCCATACATCTTTATTGCGTAAATATGGCCAGAATGCAAACAATGTCAGACTCATGAAAAAGATGCACTCGAAAACGATATTTAGCCAATAGTTTTGCATACGATTCCAGCTTTCGGAAAACTGCTGCTCAGAAATCAATGCGTACTGGTACATTTTTTCACTCTCTTTTTTCATTTGCAACATTCTCGCATCCCTAATTAAGCCAAGAAGAATATCTGGGCTCACCTCGCCTTGTGAGCGATTCTGCTCAATAACCGAGTGGGCTAGTCGTAACACAGGCTTGGCACTTTGTTCATCGGCAAATTTAGCAATCTTCTGCAGAACCTCTGGGTAATCAGGTACCGCCTCAAAACGCGGAACTCGGTATAGAAATTGTTGGTGAAAGCCCTGTATATAATATATGTACCAATCGTCACGAGGCGGATAATCACCATAAATCCCATCCATTTGCCCCCTCTCTTCCGTTGCAATATCCACACCGCACGCAGACTTCCAGAATTCGGCCGAAGTACCATTCTGAATGGGGGTCATCAATTTACCGAAAATTAAAACGGCAATGATCTCGATCAAAAAAATTAAGCAGACTACATACAGTTTCTTTTTAACACTCATATGATTCTAGCACTCAACTTTATTTGAATATCAGTACAACAAAATTTTTGGGCGTCTGCCCATGCCATTTGATGCAAATTTATTTTAGCCGCTTTTATTTGGCGTTGGTATCGGCTTAAGAATCAGTTTTTGTTTAGCTTCACTCTAAAGTCTGCTAAAAATTAGAGTTGATGCTGTTTCCGATTCCGATGCCCGACCACGATATATAATAAAAAAATTTAGGCCAACTTCTTTTGCCCGACCGAAATGATAAAATATACTTTTCGTTTGTATACATTAAATGTCAAAAATTTAAAAATGGTGTTTTTTGATTAGTTTGTAATCCAGTGAATTAAGAATTCGATTCATTGTAAAAGATGTAAAGACCATCTTTGCCAGGGGCTATAATGTCTTTACGGCCAGTACCTCGTAGATCGGCAATATCAAAAAAGATTCCGGTGCCTTTGGTTGTGCCAATTGGTCCATAATCGATGATTTGTTTAGTGAATGATTCCCCGTTCCATTTGAAATAATAAAGACCGTAATCATCCCATTCGCCAGGGTCTTTGCCACAATGTGCACGATGGCGTTTACCTGTGACGAGTTCTTTTTGGCCATCACCATCAATATCGACCCATTGCATATCATGATACTGGGCATTGAATGGGTCAATGGGGTGTTTGATCCACTTTCTTTTGCCATTTTCCATTTTTTGTTCAAACCAAAATAAACCATAGCCATGACCGTTACCAACAATGATATCATTTAGACCATCACTGTTTACATCCACCACAAGCATAGGAACACTTGCCCCCCAAAAACCAAACTCAAATTCTTCATGATAAATCCATTTTTCTTTGTAAGGGTCTTTTGGGGCTTCTAGCCAACCTTTTACCAAAATAATATCCATGCGACCATTTCCTGCTATATCACCACAACCCAAGCCATGGCCTTGTTTTTTATTTTCTGGGAATTCGTATATAATGTGCTCTTGAAATTTACCAGTGCCTTTATTATTGTTGTCTAAAATTAATTTATAAATTTTTACGTATTTTGAACCTGGAGTATTAGGAATGATTTCTAATATACCATCGCCATCAATATCCCATGCTCGGGTGGTTTCAACATTACCTGTTTCGGCGATCACATGTTCAGCCCATGGTTTGCCGGCCTCGCCAGGGTTTTCACGCCAACGAAGGTTGTTGCCCCACCACCCACCCGTTATAAAATCCATTCTGCCATTGCCGTTAATATCCATGGCAATTGTAGAAAAATCATCATAATATTCATCAACTTGTTTGATTTCGCCGATGAAATGTTTTTTCTTAAAATCAGGGCCTTGATACCAAAAACGCCCCGAAACAATATCTAGGACGCCATCATTATCAACATCAATAACGGCAGCGGATTCGAATGTCTCATTTGAAACCCAAGTTTTTTTCCATTTAATTGGCATTGAGGAACTCCTATAATTATCTTTTTTAACATTTGGTTTTATTTTCTTCGAGCGTACCTCGCTTCATCAAAGTCAAACTGTTTTCAAACCGATTTGCATTTAGACCCCTGTAAAAAGCTTTAGATATTGGCGAGCAATTTTCAGATCATCTAGGGCTTCGGTTGCATCGCATGGTGGTGGTGTTTTTTCACGCACGGCCATTATAAAATTGATAGCTTGCTGGCGCATCGCATGCACCCATGGCATTTGTGGAGTAATTGATTCAGGCGTTTTACCACTGCCTGGGTCTTTGAATAGAGTAACTTTACCTGGCGTATTGATTCGTAATGGCGAAGGTAATTCTAATTTCACCCAGCCCTTTTCAAAACAAACTAATGCCGATTCCTGCCAATCAATTGTGGTAGTATAAGGCGACATTTCAAGCGAAATCGAAATACCACCATCGCTAATACCGGCAAGCAAAACTCCATTTGGGTCAGCATAGGTAACTTTGTAGTTTTCACCAATTAAATAACGAATCAAATTTACTTGATGAATGTAATAATTAACAAAGGCATCGTATTTTTTATAGTTTTCTTTATCCATGTCTGTTGGCGCTGGTTCTTTTGCTAGTGGGGCTGATAATTTATCTTTACTTACAAGATCAAAATGCCCATTTGATATCCAATCACCAGCAGGCATGATCATGCGAATGTATTTTAATTTGCCTAGTTCGCCAGTTTTTTTTAAGTTTTCAATTTGGCTTTTAGCATATATGCTGGCTGGGTCACTTCGTTTGTGATAACCTACCATGACCCAAGTACCAGCTTCTTTAATACATTCAAGAATCTTCTCGCCAGATTCTAAAGTACTTGAAAGTGGCTTTTCAATGAAAATAGGAATTCTTGCCTTTAGTAATTCCGGTATCAATACCCCATGACGCGCAAAAGGTTGCGAAGCAACTATAGCATCAAGATTTTCATTCTCTAAAAGATCAACAGCTTCCCCATATACTTTGGAAATAGAATATTTTTGAGCAACAGCCAATGCGGTTTCTTTTCGCAATTCGGCAATGGCTATAACCTCGCAATCTGGTATGGAAGCATAATTTCTTAAATGAGCACTTTGCCCCATTCCCCCTACCCCCACAAAACCTATTCTGACTTTACGAGTTTCAATGTTCATTTGGCTGCTCCTTTATAAATATTGCTATTTTTGAGTAATACCTTCAAATGGGTCATTTTGCCATCTCTGCTTCATTTTTAGCAATTTTAGCTAGTATTGTGATGATTTATAAGGTTTTGCGTACTAATAAATTGCTAATTGATTGATAAAAATTGCTACTTTTTTGGCCCTTTAGCATATAATGACCTTTTGTATATTTACCCCCATCTTTAATTTCTGTTTTTCAGAAAGGCAATCGAGTGAGCTCTATTGAATTTAAGCATATTGGATTAAATGCTCCTAATAAAGCATGGCATATAGACAAGCATTCGCATTCATTTTATGAAGTTATCGTAGTCACTAGTGCCAGTGAAAAAGTAAATGTTGAAAATCAGATTCTTGAAGCGAATACCAGTGATGTGCTTTTTTTTAAGCCTGGGGTTGCACATGAAGAATGGAGCGATTCAAAACCGCCACTTGAAACTTTTTTTATTTGTTTCACAAGTACTGAAAATTTTGAGGATATTCCTTTAAAGATTAATGATGCTAAAGGCAGATTGCGCTTGCTTGCAAATTGGATGTATAATGAAAGAGCCAATAAAACTCATGATTCCGATTCAAAATTACTAAATAGCTTTTTAATGTCATTCATACTTGAAATAAGGCGATTAATTAATAATCAGGAATCACCTTTTGTGGAAAAAATTCGAGAGTATATCACCAAAGCACCAGCTAAAAATCATTCGCTGGCATCGCTTGCAAAATTTGCAAATCTCAGCAAGTTTCATTTTTTAAGAAAATTTAGTGAGTTGGCAGGTGTTTCACCAATTAGCGAGGTGCGTCGGATTCGACTGCATTATGCTCATAGTTTACTTTTATCAACCACAGAACCATTAAAAAGTATTGCCCTGAAGTCTGGTCTAAAAAATGAAACAACTCTTTGTCGCCTTTTTCAAAAATATTATAAACACAGCCCTGGCCAATTGAGAGAATAATTTTATTTCTTAAATACAGCTAGGTCATACTTCAATTGGAATGAGAATTCGAAACAATGTGCCTACATTAATCTCTGATTCTATTTGTATTTCGCAGTGGTACGCTTCTAGCATTTGTTTGGAAGAAGCCATACCAAGACCAGTGCCGGAAGGTCGATCAGAATTTGTGGTCAACGGCTTGGTTGTAAAAAATGGATCATAAATTTTTTCAAGGTTTTCTTTTGGTATACCACAGCCTGTATCTTTGATTTCGACGACTATTTTATTTTCTATTTTTTTTGTAGTAATTGATAAAATCTTTTGAGGGCTTTCAAACATGGAGTCTATGGCATTATTAATGATATTACCTAAACTTTGGGAAAAATGGATATACACGGCACTGATTTTGGGTATTTGCCCAAAATTTTGTTTTAACTCTACATGGTTTTTAAAGAAATGATTTGCTTGTAAAATATCTATAAGAACATGCAAGACTTCATTGATATCTATTTCTTGTTCTGCAATGGAATTTTCAGCCTTACCTTTGGTTAAAATAGACGCAATGATATCTTTCATTAAATCAGAAGATTGCAAAACTTTATTTAGCCAGTTGATGAATTCGGGGTGCTGTTGCATTTTGGGGGAAGCCATCATCAACTGACTATACCCAATCACGGCTGCAAGGGGGTTATTTAAATTATGCACAATACCCGCAGCATATTTACCAATACTCGATAATTTTTCGGCTTCAACAAGTTGATTGGTTCGAATACGAACTTTTTCTTCTAGCGTATTATTTAGAATTTCCAAGTGCTTTTTCGATTCAACAAGATTATCTTGCGTTTGCTTTAACTTAACAAACAGATTAATTTTCGCTAATAGCTCACCATCATCATACGGCTTTGTGATATAATCATCAGCACCTGTTTCATAGCCTTCTAAGCGATCACGAAGGTTTGTTTTGGCGGAAATAAAAATAATTTTAATATGCGAAATAGGGAATTTTTTTCGGATAAGTTTCGCAACCTGATAACCATCTAAATGGGGCATCATAATGTCTAACAATATTATATCGGGAGTAAACACATCAAGTTTTTTTAACGCTTCTGCCCCTGACATTGCGACTTCTAATTCATGTCGACTAGATAATACATCTTTAAGTATTAAAATGTTCAGTGGGTCATCATCAACGACTAAAATTTTGCTTTTTAATTCAACTTCTTTTTCAAGTAACATTCTTATCCGTTTCTAATTTTGTTAAGTTTCGACTTGTTTGATGGGGATTGAAAATATAAATTCTGAGCCATTTGGTAAGCTGTTGAGCTGAATCAAACCTTTGTGTGCCTCTATAATTTTGTTAGCTATCGTCAAACCTAAGCCGGTACCACCCGCCTTACTTTTAGTACGAGAGCTTTGCCTAAATGGTTCAAAGATTAATTGCCTTTCTTCTTCTGGAACCCCGACCCCTTTGTCTCGAATAGACCAATTGACAAAAAACTTATCACAACTTATTTGAATTTGAATAAATTTTTCATCAGCTGTAAACTTTATTGCATTACTTATTAAATTTCTCATGACGGTTGAGATTTGTTTTTTGTCGCAGTTTATCATTAAATCTGGTATGGTTTCATTGAAAATATATTCAATTTTATTTTCATCGAATAACACGATAAATTCATTTAATATTTTTTTTGTTAAAAAATTAATGTCTACTTCTTCATAAAAAATTTGCTGATTGCTGTGTTCGTATTTATTTAAATCTAACAAATTATTTACTAAATCGAGCATACGCTCGCCGCTTTCTCTTATCTGCTTAAAATAAAATTTTACCTTTTCAAAATCGTTTAAATCTAACTGCCCATTTCCCCGTTTCGATAAAGTTAAAATGGCATGTAAGGGCGTTCGTAATTCGTGAGACATATTAGAATAAAATTCATTTTTAAAGCGGTTGGCATTTTCTGTAGCTTCAATTGCTAATTTTAGGTCTTTTGTTCTTTGATTTACCAATTTTTCTAAATGCTCTGTATGCAATTTTAATTCTTTTTCTTTTATACTTAATTCCAAATACAATTTAACTCGATTTAGCAATTGATTATTATCGATTGGTTTGCTTAAATAATCGACGGCACCCAAAGAAAAACCTTTTTCTATAAATTGTTGCGCATTATATTCGCCAGTGATAAACACGATAGGAATGCTGCTCAGTCGTTTGTCTTCTTTAATTTTTTGAGCTACTTCATAACCATTCATTATTGGCATGTCAATATCGAGTAGAATCAAATCGTAATTGTACTTGTTTAGTTTATCAAGAGCTTCAGCACCAGAAAGTGTAATTTCTAAATGTATATTTTTAAATGGCCTAAAAAGATATTCAAGCAATAGCAAATTTTCACGGTTATCGTCTACTGCTAAAATTGTACCAAATAAATTATTCATCAAAAACTCAAGTAAATTTTTTATTAACAAAGAGAATTATATATTGCCTCATACTTTTCATGATTTGCAATAAAAATTTCTAATAAAGCAGGGTCAAAATGACTAGTGGGCTTTAATCGATTGTCGCCATTTTTAAAAATATCCATTGTTTTTTCATGGGAAAATGCAGGTTTATAACATCTTTCATTTCTTAGGGCATCATATACATCAGCGATGGCGACAATGCGGCCCGCTATCGGAATACTCACACCAGCCAAACCATTAGGGTAACCTGTACCATCCCATTTTTCATGGTGATGCAAGGCAATTTCAAAGGCCATTTTCAATTGATTGGAATCACCAATAATCTTTGCACCATAAATCGGGTGAGCTTTGATTTCAACAAATTCTTCCTTGGAAAGTGGGCCTTGCTTATTCAACACTTCTTTGCTAACATGAATCTTTCCTACATCGTGCATTTGGGCAAAACAACGAATTTGTCGGCAAAACTGATCGTCTAAACCAAAATCTCTAGCCAATGTATAGCTATACTCATTCACTCTCACAATATGATAACCAGTTTCTTCATCAGAGGCTTCTGCTGCCCTAGACAATGCCGCAATTGTATAATCAAACGCCTCCTTTAATTCGCGTGTATGCGTTAGCTCTGAAAAAATATCGATTTTTGCCTTCAGCTCATCGTCATCAAAAGGCTTACCTATAAAATCATGGGCGCCTAATTGATACCCTCGTAATCGAGAATCCAAATTCACTAAAGCCGATATCATAATAATTTTTGATTTCGATAAAGTTGGAATTTTTTTAATATAACCCAAAACCTCATAACCATCCATATCAGGCATCATGATATCTAACAATATTATGTCGGGTGTATTTTTCTTGGCAATTTCCAAAGCTTCCTTACCCGTTTTGGCAAAGTCTAAGACATAATCCTTTTCAAGTATTCCCCTTATAATCGTCAGGTTTAATGCATTATCATCTACCACCAAAACCCTTATATCCTTTAACATTTTGTAAATTTCTCCATATTTTTAAAAATGATAGTGCATCTTTTAGTATACCTTTTAACAATATCAAAAAGAAAGGGCGAAAAACAAAATTTTTAAAATAATTGAACCAAAAATCGATAAATTTCAGGTAATACCATACCTATATTCTAGAAAAGTTAAATTATTTTCAAATAGAAAATAATCGGCGAATATCTGCGAAATAATTACAATTCCAAAATATTAGCTTAACCAAGCCACTTCTAAACAAAACGACGACTAAGTTTTTTAAAATTTCACATGCCTTCATGGCAAACATTAGTGAAAAACGACTAGAATGTGCTTGGCTTGAAAGAGACCTTTAAATTGAGGAGCTCAGATGCTCCCCTGTTATAATTAAAGTTTGAACTCACAAATTTTTTATTTGCCTAGCTTGTCAAAGGTGTCCCAGTTGACGGTATCGTTGTGGCTATGGGTGAATCCATTGGCTCTTTCCCATTTCACAGTTTCGGCAGATCGAAAGGCTATTACATAGGTTTTTCGCCAATTGCTGGTTGCATTTCCGGTTGAACCATGAACAATCCATTCGTCATGAACTGTTACATCACCTGCTTCGACTGGGCAATAAACAATTTTTTCATTCTCTTTGAGCTCCAAGGTTAATGCGTGAGCGTCTGAGCGACCTTGCCCATTACCAGAAAGTTTATCATTACTCTCCGCCGCTGGTTTATGAATTCTCAATTTCTGATCCGTATGGGAACCTGGCACAACCCTTAAACAACCCATTTCAATAGTTGCTTGCGAGATCGCAAGGGAACAAGTTGCAGTTTTAGTATCAGGGGTTTTTCTAGGCCAATACCCCATATCTTGATGGAAAGCAAATTGGGCGTCAGGTTTATTTGGTTTCTTACCCAAAAACTGATCATAATCTAACACCATATCACCACCCAATAATTGCTGCGAAATCGAAGCGGCTCGTTTTTCAAAGATATTATTTTTAACATCCTCTAGATAGACGCGCGGTAGCATAGCATTTACCAAGGCAAAATCCTTGAATTCACGGTCAAACCCAGCGCTCATATCGCAAAAATCTTTGCCTTTAACTTTTATTTCGCCGCGCATAAAGCGATCAAAAAGAAACTCAACTTCTTGCATTTCCTCCTTGGTAATGACACTTTTTAAAGTGATATAGCCATCCCTCAAAAATGCTTTCTTCTCATCTGCTGTAACGAAATAATTGTCGCCTTTTATTCTGGAATTTAATACTTCTAACATAGCCTTTCCTTTCGTGTTATCAATTTTGATAATTTAATTAAAATTCTAAATGTAGTTAAATAACCGTCAATATTCAAAAAAGGACAACTAGTGGTTTGAAATTAACATGTGTTCAAACTGCTAAAGTAATCAAGCTTAAATTGAATCATTGCCGTTTATTGCTCCAAGTAGTAGGGGCGGATTTAAAATCCGACCATATGCACCAACTTAAGCTTTTAGTGCGTAACCGCGGTCTGGTAGAGTAGGCAAAAGATTGCAAGGAATTGGCCAAAATGATTACTTTTTCAAAAAAAGAGCGACTATAAATCAACTCTTTTTTCTCCGTGTCAACTCTACCAGACCGCGGTGGTGCGACAAATCGCGGGTCTGGTTACGCAAAAGAACGAGATAAGTAGTTGGCGGAAACCCTTAAGTTGGTGCATATGGGGCGGATTTAAAATCCGACCCATAAAAAATTCTTTTGAATTTCTATAATGCTTTGCGTATTAAAGCCTTGTATGGGGCCGGATTTGAAATCCGCACCTACTTCATATCATTGAAAATTTTTAACATAGAGAAGAGTTGATTTTTAAAATTAAGCGCAATGAAATATACACCCTGCTGGGAGCGCCGGCAATGGTTGTAACTTAAATTATCAGTGCATAATCAGACCGGCTCTGGTCTGGTGAAATTATCAAAAAGAGAGAACAAAAGCGGTTTTAGCTCAACACTTATTTCTCCTTTGTCAACTCTACCAGACCTCGGAGAGTCTGGTTACGCAAAGTTTCAGTTAAAAATTAATAAAAGATCCTAAGTTACAGCCATTGCCGGTGCTCCCAGAGAACACCTTAAAAAAGGTGGCGCAATAGAGAGCCAAGGCGGTGCCTTGGCTCTACGAATTTTTATTAATAAAACATAGTTCTAGGGGTATTGCCTTATGGGTGACCATAAAAGCGAAATCATATTGTAGGGACGATTCATGAATCGCCCCTACTGCGCAACTCACGCCTCTCTAAATTTCGAGACACAAAGCATTGCTCTACGGCGAGGCTTTTTGAATCGTTGCCGTTTATTCCGCACATCATTGAAAAGGTCTTACTTTAATGCAGTTTGAACTCACAAATTAACATGTTACAGTTCAAGAAGAGCTCATAGAAAATAGCGTATCTTAATGAATTTGGCTATAACAATACCCACAAGGCCACAAAGTACCTATTGAGCTTTTAATAAAACGCTCTATAATCGGTTTTAAGTTACGCTATCTTTATCACCTCGTTCACCATTACATTAAATGGGCACTTCTGAAATGAAAATTTAAAACTCTTACAGATAAAAGAAGTGAGCTCATGAGCAAAATATATTCAATCAATTTAAGTGAAATGCCTAAAATCTTTCAAGTTGGTTTGAATGAGCACGGTATCGTTAAAAATGAAACCTTTATTATGAAAGATTTATGGAGCTTGCATCTGTATCGATGGAAAGGACTTTTGCAGGTAGAAGGAAGTAAATTTACGATTAAACCAGGCTGTATCAGTTTATGCCCACCTGGCGTACCTTTGCAATGGTCTTATCACTCCAAAAATGCGATGCACTATTATGTCCATTTTTATCTTGGTAAATCAAATGATAAGGATGTGAAATTTCCTGTTTTTTGTGAATACCCAGATTTAATGACAGCTAGTAGCGAAACGATGGAACAAATCATAAAAGATTTTAAAAGGTACCCGTTAAAAGCCAATGTTAAATTTTGGGATTTTCTATGGGATATAACACTTCTCAAGCCCCATCAAGGTAAAAATATCAATGTAAATCTACCATTTGCCTTACAAACAGTTACGGCTATTATTCATAATGAATTAGAAACATCACTGCCAATCAAAAGTCTAGCACATCGCATTGGCATTTCTCAAGTGCATTTATTACGATTATTTAAAAGCCATTTTCAAATGACCATTTCCGAGTATATTCGTAAATACCGAATTGATAAATCCGTTGAACTCTTGCAACAAACATCTTTGCCAATAAAAGCAGTTGCCGCCGAAGTTGGCATTACGAGTCTACAGCAATTTAATAAGTTATTTAAGCGTTATAAAAAAATACCGCCTTCGCAGTTTCGTAGATAAAAAATAGAAAATATATTTACCTAAATGCCATTGGAATAGATGAATCATTATTGGGCTGTCCAACCGCCATCAATTGTAAAAACGGAACCTGTAATACTCCCAGAAGTGACGGATGACAAATAAACCACCATATCGCCAATTTCTTGTGGGCTTGTAAAACGGCGGTTTGGTTGCTTTTCTAACAAAATATCTGTTGCTGCTTCAAAATCAATGTTTTTTTCCGCCATCTTCGCTTCAATTTGTTTTTGAACCAATGGAGTCAACACCCAGCCTGGGCAAATTGCATTACAAGTTATATTAAGCTTCGCGTTTTCTAGAGCTGTCACTTTCGTCAAACCAATGACGCCATGTTTTGCCGCAACATAAGCAGCTTTATCTACAGAGGCAACTAAACCGTGAACTGAGGCAATATTAATGATACGACCAAAGTTTTTGCTTTTCATTGATGGCAATACTGCACGAATACCATAAAAGACTCCGGTTAAATTTGTGCTAATTACTTGATCCCATTTTTCCAAAGAAAAATGTTCAACGCTTGCAACATGCTGAATTCCAGCATTATTGACTAAGATATCTAGTGAACCAAAACGATTAATGATCGATTGAATGGCATTATCTAATGAAGCAAAATTGGTAACATCCGCTGGAGAATAAAAAACATCAACCCCATTTTCTTTTTCAATGGTTTCGCAAATTGCTTTGATTTCAGAAGGCTCACCAAAACCGTTTATCGCAAGGTGGCAACCTGTCTTAGCTAGTGATTTCGCTATGGCAAGACCAATGCCACTAGTCGACCCTGTAACAAAAGCCACCTTTTGACTCATGTGATAAACTCCAGTTTTGAATATTATTTAAAAATTGACTACCACTTCACTTTTTATGGAGTTAGCAATAAAACAATCCCCATGAGCCTTATCATGCAATTGATGCAATTCTTCTTGGGTAGGGCCTTTGCCTTCTGCAAATACAACTTTTGGGTTTAATTCGATTTTTGATACCCAAAACTTCTTTTTATCATTAGCCGTTAAATGGCCAACTGCATGGTCAACATAATGAATTACTTCATATTTTTTTAAAGAACAAAAAGCTAAAAATGTCAGCATGTGGCAACCTGCTAAAGCCGCTACTAAGCTTTCTTCTGGGTCTACGCATTCTGGTTTACCTAAATATTTCGGTGCCGCGGAGGATTGCACGACTAAGCCATTATCATATTTGCAAGTATATTCTCGTGTATACACTTTGTAATCAAAAGAGGCCGCTTGGTTTTTCCATTCGATATCAACGATATGTTCTGACATAATGTTCCCTTTTAAAAATAGAAGAAAAAAGATGTATCATATAGAATAAATTCAAAATGTTAAGGGTTAACAATATTTTTTAAAAAGTTATTGTTTTACTGGTTAATTTTTGATTCTATTCATTTAAAAAAAGCGTTGTCGATTGATTTGTAAATTGTAATTGAAACAGTGAATACCCAATAATTTTCTGTCTAAGAAATAGGTATTTCAATAAGCACAAGAAAAATACAATGGGTAGTTGCAATTGATCAATTTTAATTTTATTTAATAGAATTTTATTCTCACTAACATCATCAAAAATCAAACTGTACATTGCCGTAAAATCATGATCATATTCATTTTTTGTCATTCGCGAAAAGTCAGACCTTGGGATATTTTGAAAAATTCTAATCAAACCAGCCTTGCAATATAGCTCAATGGAATAACACATCAGCAATACACTCGACTTTAAACATGCCTCATGCTTTTTCAGCTTACTAACTTTTCTGGCATGATTTATTAATATTGTAATCGTTACTCATAACCTACTAAATCCAAAAGCATTTATTTACTTGTCAACTTAAAACCAAAATCTTAACTCGGCTTAATACCTTTACCTAAGTTCATCAATTCTGCTTCATTTCTTTCGGCCTTTCAGACCTTAATTTTGTTACCGCCCATGGCATTTTTTATACTTTTTGCCACTACCGCAATGGCATAAATCATTCCTATTAATTGTTGTCTCCAAATTTTTAATGGTTGTTATTTTCTCAACAATTTTTAAATCAACTGGTAATTCTTTAAACGAAATTATTTTGCGAGGAGGCAATACGAATTTTGTTTTAGGCTTAAAGGCTTTAAGTTTTTGAAAGACTTCTTGTGCTTTATCATATTGAAAAAGATCGTAATATAAGTAGACTAAATGCTCCAATATATTTTCTTTCCATTCCTCAAACTCTACTAAATTCTTTTTATCAGTACCAGCCATAACTTCTTCAAACAAGGCGAGACCATTTACAAAATAATATTCTGCAACTTCATACTTTTCCAAAAAATTGTTGATATGACCTAAATCGGTTACACAATCATAAGTAACACAATTTGATTGCTCCCTCAATGCGAGTTCCCGAAGCGCATATATCTCTGCCTCTTTAAATTTATTATGACTAAGATAAGAAACCACCAGACCTCGTAATAAATGAGGGATTTCAATATCGCTTGGCACCTCGATTTTCTCTGACAAATTAAACGCTTGCAAATAATGGTACGCCGCTTCTTTATGTTTTTTCTGTTGATAAAAGGCTTCGCCTAAATTGTATTGTGCATAAAACATATGAATATCATCGATTTTTTCGGCATTTTTTAACAAAGCAATTTCACTCAATAAAAACATTTGTGCCTCTGAATATCTGCCTGTCATTAAACAGCCAAGCCCCAATAAATTAAACCAATTGCTTTTGATTTTATCATCATTAATGTTAAAGCCATTTGTATGCTCTTTTTCTAAATCGAGCAAACACTTTTCAACGATTGCCTTATCTCTATCTAGAATTGCTTTTTGTAAGGCTAAAAATAAAGCCCATTGTTTACTTTTTGAAAGATCAGTCATTTGATTTTACTCCGTTTTTCGAATTCTTTTCAGGCGATGTGATTTACTCATTTTAATATACCTTTGTAAATTATTTTGATTTTAACATTCAACAAAAACCTATTCTTCAAACAAACCGCCAGTGTCGGTTGTGGGGTTGGGGGTTGATTTTTTGCTGGGGGGTTTCTTTTTATCCCAGAGGCCGGCTTTGACTTTTTCGATAGCTACAAATGAGTCATTAAAAACTCTGGTAACTTCTGGGCGTTCGCTATTTTTAATAGCCTTTTCCATAATTACATGAGAACAAATATTGACCAAAGCATCTTTTAACATGATATGAACCAGGTCTTTTAAAATTTACTTACTAAAGATATTTTCATTAGCCATAGCATATCGTTTACTTCTTTCGCTAAATTCTTTTTTGAAACTTTACCTTTTTGTTTGACCACCCTTGATAGCTAAAGCTTCTAATTCTTTTAACCATTTATCAAACAATTTGCATTCTTTGCGAATTGTAGCTAAACCAATATCTTTTGCAGCTAAAACAGGGTGGTTTGGTTTATCATATCCTACGAATAGCTTTTCTATTCTTTTACTTGGTGATGTCTGAGGGCTATCATTTATTTCTTCAGGTGATGTAAATTTATTTCTAATTTTTGTGAATTCTTGAGCTAATGCAGGTTTGCCTAAACTATTTGCTAATAAATCTGGTTGACTAAAGAGAAGTCCTTCAAATTCATACATTTGAAAGTAAGGAATGAACCTAGTGATAGCATTACCTAATTTCGGACTTATTTTAGTAATTATAGATTTAACAATTTGTTGAGCTTTATCTTCAAAATGAGTATTGTTATTAAGTAGTAATTTGCCAGGGAATTTTTTTTTTGAGACCATAATAATCTAGTAATGTAGTGCAATAAGATGCTTTATCATTTTTTAATCTTAGGTACACATCATTTAAAAGTCTTGAATAAGTAACATTTCCACCTTTTTTACCTGGCTTCCCAATTTTAGATGGCAGTAAATTTATACCCAAGCTCTAAAAGTGTTTCTGCAACAATTCTATGACAAACATTTCTTCCGTTTTGCCCTCACAAATAACATGAACTCTAATCATGGCTAGGCCTCCCACCTAGAATATTCTTATCCCATAGGTCACCAACAGTATATTCTTTAAGCCAATCTTTATAGTCTTTATTTTTCAAGCGGTTAAAGATGGATGCGCCTTTTTCGCGTTCAACAACAATAAGATCTTCAATTTCGAATTCATTTACTAGCGGCACTGATTGAGTTGAAACAATTACTTGCATTTTTTTGGATGCAGAACGCAACATAGACGCTAGCAATGCTATTGCATAAGGGTGTAAACCCAGCTCTGGTTCATCAATAATGATTGTTGTTGGTGGTTCAGGTTGCAACAATGCCGTAGCTAAACAAATAAATCGAAGAGAACCATCAGATAATTGGCTTGGCCAAAATGGGTAATCATTGTTTTGTTGCTGCCATTGTAAATTAATTAATTCTTCACCAGTATTTAATGTTTGTGGTTTTAATAGGAAATTATCAAAAAATGGAATCGCTAATTGCACTGTTTGGCGAATTTTTTCATAAGTTTCTGGTGTTTCATTTGCCAATCGATAAAGATATGCCGCTAGATTTGAAGCATCATGTCGAAGGTAAGCATTATCATGAACTGCACCTGGCCATTTCATCAACGCTTTGTCTCCAGTGTCATGAAAATGATAAATTTTCCAATTTGAAATCGAGTGATAGCAAGAAGCGAAAAAACTTTTTTCACCTTCTTTGTCAAATTGTTCTTTTAACTTAGACTCTTTTTGACCAGATCTAAAATTTACGATTGTATTTCTTGCAGCGGAATTTTTAAATTTTAGGTTTTCTTTAGTAAATATAAAACTACCATCCATGGCTGGTTCCAATTGAAAAATGTAGTCGTATAAGCCAAAAGAAACGATTGATTCAAGAATGTTAGTGTTTTTAATGCCAAACGAAAGAATACGATCAGGTGAACCTCTTACAGAAGTCCAATATTGTAGTCGTGATTCAATTAATTCATTTAGCATTTTAAAATAGGCGATAAAGTTGCTTTTACCTGCCCCATTAGAACCAATAAGCACATTCAGAGCATTCAATGGGAATTCTTCAAGATTTTTAATCGATAGAAAACCTTTGATGGTTAAGCTTTTAATGAGCATTTTTTCAGTCATTTGTTTTCCTTACGGGATTGCATTTTTTAGTAATAAATACTTTGAATTTTATTAGGTTAATTAAAACCTGCTAATTCTATGCAGTGAATCGCTACATACTATCAGATAATAAATGACATGTCAATAAAATAATCAACCAGAAATCGCATAAGTCTTTATTTAACAATTGTTTATGAATTATAAATGGCCTAAACTATTTGAGTCTCATTAAAATTGAATTACTTTCATACTTTGATATTGGCAAGTTTTCTTGATTTGAATAAATTTCATTAATGCAATTCGCATATAAAATTGTATTTATTGATTCAGAAAATGGCATGGATTGATGAATTGGCCTTTTACCATGCGAAGATAAAAAAATAGCTTTTGTAGGTGATAAAGTTAAAATTAAAACAAGCAAACCTTTAAAATTTACTTCAAACACGGGGTTATCTGAAGTAATAAAAAATTCATCTTTTTTATAAATTGTATATGTATCACAAATGTTGAAACTTTGCAGATATTTATTTTCTAAGGCATAAATTTTGTCAAATTTATTCTCGTGTTCGGCTTTATCCTTAAAATAAATTTCTCTAGCTTTCTGATTTCTAATTGAATGAAGTGCAATCCAGTTAAAAATCATTTCCATTTCGCTATTCGTAATTTCAGCCCCGTTTTTCATTAACTTGCGTATTGATTTGATACCCGGCATTTCGATATATTTATTTTGAAATTCTTCTTTATCAATCGATTGAAAATCTTTCAAAACCGTACAATTTAAAGGTGCTACTTTAATTGGCTGCATGTTTAAAGATTTTTTATATGCCCATAATTTGTTATCACTGCCAACAAATGCCTTCAAATAAGCTTCTTGAATTTGATGTTGGTTCATTTTGTCTGTTAACTTCCTTCCAAATGCTTTTGAAATACTAAAATCTGTTTGTCAATATTTGTAATAATTTGAATTGTAACCGCTTTGCTATGAAACTTTAGTTTGGTATTGGTTAAGTCGGGGTTAAAATCTTTGCCGCTTTGAAAACTGGCTTGTTCACTACGGATTTTGCTAAATAAATCGTTAGGGATAATGGAACCTTGTATGTCGATTGAGGGGTAATTCATGGGGAAATAATATCCTTTTTATCCTTTAGGTAAACAGATCGTTTCGATCTAGTGTATTGCTTTTTATTTATCAAATCTTTTGTACATCACCAACACTAGCAGACCGAGGCGGTTACCCACAGTTATACTTTTAATTGTCTTTTTTTTTATTTGAAGCAATGCTTTCTTCAATTAATTTTCTTTCGCGCGCTATTTCTAAAACTAACTCTTCTTCACTTGGTAAATAAAGCAAATATTTCGATGCAAAAATTTGTTTACGATCTTTAAGCACTGAATATTTTGCAACCGCCTCATTTTTTTCAGCACATAAAATTAGACCAATTGTTGGGTTATCATCTTCAGATGCATGAAGATCTTCAAACATGCGAACATAGCTATCCATCTGGCCAACATCTTGATGTGTTAATTCTTCCATTTTTAAATCAATTAGCAAATAGCACTTTAAAATGCAATTGTAAAAAACTAAATCTACATAAAAATCTTTATCATCAAAACGCATTCTTTTTTGTCTAGCTACAAAAGCAAAGCCCTTACCTAATTCTAATAAAAACGATTGCAAGTGAGTGATAACGGCAGATTCTAAATTGGTTTCGTGTAGGTTGGCCACATCTGGTAAACCTAAAAACTCTAATACGAAAGGGTTTTTTAGTTCATCAACTGCTGGCTCATATTTTATTACTTCCTGTCTAGCTTCTTTTAATAATTTTTTCGGGTTTTGGCTTTTCAACATTCTTTCATAATAAAAGGAATGAATTTGCCTTTCAAGAGTTCTTTTATCCCAACCACAAGCAATGGCTTCGTTTTCGTAAAATAGTCTTGCTTCCAAAGACCGTATGCGCATAATTGCCCGATAATGCGACCATGATAGTTTCGGTGAAAAACCATTTTGCCTAGGTAAAGCTAATTCATTTTGAGTTGGTTCAGATTTCGTACCCACTGGGTACGAAATTGGTAAACGATCAACATAGACTTGGTAGAGCTTTCTAAAAAGCTCCAAATTTGTTGCTGAAAAGCCAGAACCATACCTTTTAGTTAATTGGATCGAGAGCTGCTGAATAACTTTTTTGCCATAACTAGCCCTTTTCTCACCAAGCTGTATTTCCTCGATAATTTCTTTGCCAATTAACCAATAGGCAATTACCATTTGACTATTAACAGCTTGAACAACATTTTGTCGTGCTTGTTCTAATTTCGATACAACTCGCATAAAAAGATCATCTTTAATATGACCTACTTTATTTGCTGCTATTTTGGCAATTGGCAATAGCGTTTCTTTTTTCTTTTTACTTTTGCTCACTAGGCACCTCTTTTTTAACTATACCAATATTCAATAGACCAACATGTTTTTGGACAAGAACATTTTGATCAAATTGACCTTCGGAAACCCATTTTATATTAGTTGATTGTAATTTATTTATTGGTGAATTCATGGTTAATTTCAATATTAATACTGGTTAGAGTTTCGGGTTAGGGATTAACACATGCACACCTAAAATATCTGGTGGCAAAACAGGGGTTACAGCTTCAAATCTTTTAGCACCTAGATATTTTGCAAAACGGGTATGGGTGCTGACTAAATCTTCAACTTTACCACCTGATTCAAAAGAAGGATTAAATTGAATTAAAGGCTCTGGGTATAAATCGCCTGAATCAAATTCCTTTTTAACTGTATCAAGAATTTTTTGGTCTTTGATGTTGATAAAACTATTGATGTAGAGTTTGTAATCGGTTAATATGTCTTTATGTAAGTCGAAGATGTTTTTATCTTGAATCATATTACCTCAATTAAAGGTTAAAAAAGTTAAGCCTAATCTATCAATTTAGTATGAATTTACTACCTTTATCTTCTACTTAGAACCCATCTAAGATTTTAGAATTTCTCTAAATATTTGCAAATAAAAAGGTTAGCGGTTCATTAAACCATTAAAACAAATCAAGTCGAATGAAACAGCTAATAATATATTATTTTCAAAAAAACTATCGATATATCATATTGAAATCCCTAAACTTTAAAAATGGAAACCTGGTACATGAATTCAATATTCCAAATAGTTTATGATATCCTGATGATAATGTTACGGCTTACAGGCTTTACCTACAAGGAAATTAATATCATTGTATATTTTGTAGTAATTCCTTTCATTTATTTTATTCTATTAGATAAAATGATTAAAAAAATTATTTTAAAATTACGCATATCTTGGTCATAATTACAGTCTGTGTGTTTTTTGACTTCGGTGATTTTTGTGATTCCCTTTTTAATTTATCCGTTGATTTTCTATTGTCGTTTAATTATGTGGGAATCAACTATATAGCTGCATCAGTTTTGATTTGTGTTTTTTTGCCGATTGCTATTTTCGTAATTCTATATTATTTTGGTAATCGAAATAAAAGTTCGGAATTATAAACAGCCTATTTATCTATTTTAGATTATTTACTGTATTTGCTATTCAATTTTAATAGAATAGACCATATTAAAAATTAATTCACTTCAAGCAAAAATCTTATTTTATATTTTGTATAAATATGCCATTCATTGAACTGAACAATGCAAAAATAAACTATGAGCGTTTTGGGTCTGGCGAGACACTTTTATTTATACAAGGTGTCGGGTGCATCGGGAATGTCTGGAAACCACAAATCGACATTCTACAAAAAGACTTTGATTGTATTCAATTCGACAATCGAGGGATCGGGAAAAGTACTGGTGATACTAAAAATCTAACGATTGAACAAATGACAGATGATACAATAAGTCTACTTGATCAACTCGGAATAGAAAGAGCTCATATAATCGGTCATTCAATGGGCGGGGTTATTGCCTATGAGCTTGCTTTAAAAATACCTCATAGAGTATTATCATTAGCTCTAATTTGCACACTTCATAGAGGCAAAGATGTTCTAACCCCCACCTTTGCTACCTTAAAGAATGGTCTACTTACCAATTTCGGCACACTTGCAATGAGGCGTAAAGCTTTTGCACGCATGGTAACTTCACCTAAAACTATCAAGGAAAAAGGCATTGAAACTATCGTTGATAATTTAACTCAGATCTTTGGTCGTGATTTAGCCAAACTGCCGCCAGTTGCAATGAAGCAATTTCGCGCCCTTACACTTCATGATTCCAGCCATCACCTACATAAACTAGCGAACACCCCTAGTATCGTAATTGCAGGCAGACATGACCCCATCGGTCGCCCAAGTCTAGGGAAAAAATTAGCAAAAGCGATTCATACCAAAGACTTTTTTGTTTTTGAAGACTCATCTCATGCCTTAACCAATCATGCAGCCGAAAAAGTAAATGAATTTCTAAAAGCTCATTTTATTAAAAACAGCTCTAGATTTCAAAAAAGGAATTTATGAAAGAATACGACTTAATTGGAAAGAAATACCAAAAAGCAAGATCGCCCACCATTGGTGTTGAAGAAGTTTTAAGTGAAATCAAAAAATTTCAAAATAAAATATCGATACTTGATTTAGGTTGTGGTAATGGAATACCTATTGCAATGGCCGCCCAAAAATATGCATCAATTTATGTTGGTGTTGATTCTTCAAAAACAATGTTAGAGGAATTCACGGCAAATATTCCCAATTCACAAGCAGTTTTAGTTAGTATGGATGAAATAAACTTTAACCCAAATTCTTTTGATGTAATTATTGCTTTCGGAAGCCTATTTCATTTACCGCCGGAAAGACAAAAAAATGCTTTAGATAAGATCGCAAAAACATTGAAAAAAAGCGGAATTTTTATGTTTACTTCGTCGAAAGAGGAAGGGTTTTGCACAGGAAATGTAGCTGGAATTTCTGTACCTCATTGGTCACTTGGCGAGGAAAAGTACATTGAAGTTTTAGAAAGTTCTGGGTTAACATACCAAGGCAGCAAAATTGGCAGTGGCGACAACTTCATGCTATATTTTGAAAAATAATTGTAAATAGAAATTAAACTGTAGTAGATTTGGAATTAATTTAAGTTTTTATTTTTTTACTGTAGAATACGCTGGCAAAATTTTAACTTTATTAAATCAGAAAGTCGCATGAAAAGAATATTTTTAATTTTTGGCTATAAGGCAATTTCTATTTGTTTATTATCAACTCTTACAACTTACTTTTGTATTAAGTTTGAAATACTTGCAGAATTCCCTTTAACATTAATTGCTACAGCAATAGTTTTTCCTATCGTTTTTTCCATTAACGGAGCATATAAAAGAAGAGAGGAAGCATTAAAAAATTACGGCGATTTAAAATCTCATGGTAAGTCAATTTATTTTGCGACGAGAGATTGGCTAGAAAACCCATCTCAGGATACTTTAAAAAATTGTAGAGATATGCTTGAGGCTCTGTTACAAAACTGTAAAACTTTATTTTCAAGCCCGGTTGAATCTTTGCGTGAGAACGAAGAAATTGTTTACTCTACTTTTTCGAAGCTTTCAAAATTTATTAAGACGGAATTGAGAGGTGGAGGTTTGCCATCAGGGGAAGTGTCTAGATGCAATCAATATCTAAGTAAAATGTTGGTGGCTTTTGAAAACACAAAACATATTTATCAATATCGCACCCCCAGAACACTTAGAACATTTAGCACTGTATTTATTTTTTTACTGCCAATTGTGTATGGGCCTTATTTTGCACAACAGGCTACCTTATATTCTGATCATGTAACCTATGCAATGCCAATATTATTTTCTTTAATCTTTGTCAGTCTTCACAACATACAAAGCCAACTTGAAAACCCATTTGATGGAGTTGGTGAGGATGACATTTTATTTAATGCTGAATTATTTAAGAATCGGCTTTACGAATAACTCAAATGATAGATTCGAAGTTTTTTTAATCTATTTTTGCTAACATTAATAACCAGCTTGAAAACAAGCCGTAACTTCTTCACTCGTTAGCGCTTTGCTATAAAACGCCATTAGATAAAAGGAGCCTTGCCAATTATGACTGCCAGATTCTGTACCCCCAACAAGTAGGTTTCCAACCGGAATACTTCCCCAACCAATCAAAGACTTATCAAACGGTAATTCATTTGCAAGTTGACCATTAACAAATAACTTTATTGCCCCTTCTTTTGTTTTCATAAAAACAATGTGAGTAGGGCGGTTTACAATTGGGTTTTTATCTAGAATTTCTAAAAATTTCTCTTGCTTACCAATCGTGTGAATAGCACCTTTGAATTTACCACCGGATTGACCTATATAAATCATCCAGTTCATATTACCTACGGAAGATTCACTTTTGCCAGCGCCAAAAATCACCGAATCATCACCTTTAATAGACTCTTCATCAGGCTTAACCCACAACTCTATAGAAAACTCATTGGTTTCTGCAAATTTAGAAAATAAGGGTTTTAAAGATTTGCTGATTAAATAGGTTTCTGGGTAAATGATAACTCCTGATTCTTTTCGTGGGCCTAAAATACTGCCTTTATTGATATGAAAATTAATAGGCGATTCTGAATTAGGCTTAATATCTAAAATGGTTTCTTTCTTCCAACCTGTGTAGTGGTATAAATCAAGCAAGCTTTCTTGTTGCATCTGAAACAATTCAAAAGCTTTAGCCGCTGGGGTTGGTTTTTCAACAGGTTCAATCGTTAATTGTTCCCCACCTTTTACGGTATACTCTTCTTTAGTTGTTAAGTCCATAATTTTAACAACACCCGTTTTCATTTTTATATTCGTTTTTTCATTTACTGTGTTTAAATCAAAAGAAGTACCAATTACATTTACTAAAGCATTTTTTGTATAAAAATTAAAATTGGAATTCTCAGTTTGTTTCGAAATTTCTGCAAATAAGCCGCCTTTATTTAAGCTTACTAATTTTATATCATTATCTTTTTTATGAACTATAACTTCAGAAGCCTGTTCTAAAGCAACGCGACTACCATCTTCATATTTAACTTCTACTCTACCGTATTTTGTGGTAACAAGCTTATCTTTAGGCAATAAAACCATATCTTCACGAAGTGCGTAGGTTTTAGAATCGCGAATAAGAGTAGAATCTTCTGAGGCATAGCTAATCTTAGGTTTACCTGGCAAATAAGTCTCTAGATATTTTACATACATCATAAAACAGATACCAGCTGCAATAGGAATAATTGCACCCATAATGACGGCAAAAAGAGTTTTAGAAGAAGATTGGGCTCGAACGGCTGGCATTTGTCTCGTTGAAAACCGTGCTGTGCGTTTGGAAGCTACGCGTGGAGGGGCTTCTTTCTGACGCAAAACAGCAATCGCATCGCTACCACTCTGAATAGGTATGCTGCCAAACTTTGAACGAAGGATCGATTCAATCGCAAGCATTTTGCCTTCATCTACTTTGTTTAATTCTTCTTTCACTTCGATTCTCTTAATAAGTTAATCTTATTTTCAACACATACCTTTAATTGATATCTCGAACGCTCTAAACGCTTTAGAACATTGGCTAGTGTAATCTGCATTAAATCTGCTATTTCTGCCGTTTTTATATTGTCAAAATAATGCAATTTACAAGGAACATTCAAAGGTTCTGGCAAACTATCAAAACACTCTTTTACAAATTGTACCTTTTCGCTCCATTGGTCACCACTGTGTTTTTCGACATTACAAAATATATCTTCCATGCCCATTAAAACTTGTGGCTCTAAACTAATTTCCTTTTTACTGCGCTTTAACTCTACTAAAGCAATATTTCGTGCAATGGTTCGAAGCCAACTTCCAAATGCCTCCTTATTTTTTAAGGAACTTAAATTTTCGTAAGCTTTTATAAATGCCTCCTGCACAATATCTTCGGCACGACTATGATCGCGCACAATACCTAATATATAGGCGTAAAGCATCTGCTCATTTTGCTTAACTAAAATTTCATAAACATCTAGCTGATCCATCAGATAGCACTCTTATTTAAATACAGTTTCATAACGATAGTATACTTCCAAACAAAATGCTGACATAGCCGTTTGATATACACGCCCCTGCTTTTTACCCCATAGATCACCTTCATAATCCCAACTTCCATCAACATCTTGAAGAGAGCCATCCAAGGGGCCACCTTTTCTTTGTGTGCCAACTAAATGCTCAATCATTGCTTTGTTCCATATACTCCATTTTTCACCTCCAAATTGAAACATTGCCAGTGTAGCGTAGTAACAACGGTAAATATCAAACCCTTTAGCAGAAGGCAATTTTTTAATCAAAAGATCTGCGAGTTTATCTAAATCAGCGCGTTGCATTCCGCAATACTCATACATTAACATTCCAACCGCAGACATACAATCGTTTTGAAAAGTTCTATCGCCTGAGTTTAAATAATTAACCTTTATTGGGTACCCACTCTGATCTTTGTCTGTCATCTCATCCACTCGAGCTTTATATCTGATGAATGTATCTTCAGGTACTTTTAAACCTGCAATTTTAGCACTCTTAAATGCCATCATCATCCAACCTAATACGCTCATTGATAAAGGAACCTTATCTTTGTTTAAGTTAAAATGAACATCTTTAGGGCTAACATTCACTAAATAATCAATTGCTTTTTGTGCAGCTGCTTTAATTCTTGGGTCAGGAAACATCGCATAAGTTTCAGCCAATGTCAAGGCACAAATTGCATTGTCATATATTTTATGAGAATGACTTACCCCAAATGAGCCGTCTTCTAATTGGCTAGCAATTATCCAATCCACACCTGTTTTTACTGTATCCTTGTATTTCCCGATTTTTGGTGTATGACCCGCTGATAAAAATGCAAGTAATGCCAACCCCGATTGTGCTTTATCTGTAGCATGCCCCAAGTCTGTATTCCCATATTTAACACTATCCCATCTGCCATCCTTTTCTTGGTGTCTCATCAACCAGCGTAATGCAGCATCAACCGAAGACTCTGTTTTAGCAGAACCACCACCTCGCATAATCGCCTTTTTTTTACCACCACCAGAACGCGTACCAAAGGTTCCACCGCCACCACCGCCACCACCAATATTACCCATTAAGCCCGAACCAACTTGAGGGGAATCTGAAATGGCCTCACTCGTACCTTCAGCTGTTGCCATTTCCATATTATTATCAGTTTCTTGATGATCAGAAACTTCTTCGCTTGTTACGGTAGGCTGCGTTAAAACTTCCACTTCAACTTTAACCTCCACTGGAGTCTTTACCACATCACGCTTTTCTTCAGGCTGAACTTCTTCTTCTAATTCCTCTGCTATTTTAGTGGTAATGATAATATCTTCCTTTGGAGCTTTGGCTGTTGATACAATTATAAAAATAAGAAATAAAATAATTATGGAATGAATTAACCCTGAGAACAATAACACCGGCAAAACGCTTTTCTTCTTTTTTTGCTCAGGCGTATCTATTTCTTGCTCTTCAACGCTATCGTTATTGTCTTGATCTAAATTTGCCATTTGTTAATTGCTCCTGATGAATTTATTAATCAATTCCGAACACTTTATCTTGATATAAAAATTCAATAAATTATGACAAAAAAAACAATAATTTTTAATATTTACATTACGAAAATTACTCGTGATTGCCAACCCATTTAAAGTTGGCAATGAGAGTTTTATTGTTTGATTTAGTCTGAGCGATGTCAATTAGCGCAAAACCGTTTCGTAACGGTAATAAACTTCAAGACAGAATGCAGACATAGCGGTTTGGTAAACACGACCTGATTTTGGCCCCCATTTATCATTATCATAATCCCAGCTACCGTCAACATCTTGCAATGTACCATCTTTAGGGCCACCTTTTCTTTGTAGACCAACTAAAGTTTCTACTAGAGCTTTGTTCCAAGTTTTCCATTTTTCTCCGCCGTATTGAAACATTGCTAGCGTTGCATAATAGTAACGATAAATACAATAATTTTTGCCAGGTGCTGGCAAATCTTTAAGAATTACATCAGCCATCAAATCCAATTCAGAACGCTTAACACCACAATATTCATATACAAGCATACCAACTGCAGTCATGGTATTTTTCCAACCATCACCCAACTTACGGTCACCCAAAACCATATAACTAGTGACTTGCGGGTTTCCACTTTGGTCTTTAGTCGTCAACTCATCTACGCGCTCTTTGAAATGAACAAAGGCATCTTCTGGCACATTTAAGCCTGCTATTTTAGAACTCTTAAACGCCATCATCATCCAACCTAAAACACTCATAGATTTCGGCACTTTTTTGTCAGTCAAACCAAAGTGCACCTTACCAGATGGCACATTTGCTAAATAATCCACAGCCTTCTGGGCAGCAGCTTTAATTTTAGGGTCTGGGTGCATCCCAAATGCCTCCGCTAAAGCTAAAGTACAAATACTATTTTCGTAAATCGAATGGTCACGCGCTTTAGGCCCAAAAGAACCATCTGCGTTTTGCTGTGAAATAATCCAATCGATACCAACTTTAACTGTGTTTTTAAATTTACCAAGTTTAGGCGTATGACCAGCTGCTAAAAAAGCTAGCAAAGCCAAACCGCTTTGGCCTTGATCTGAACACGAATGTTCAGAATTAGTATCACCATATTTTGCCCCATCCCAATGACCGTCTTTTTCTTGGTGTCTTGCTAACCATTCAAGCGCAGCAGTAACCGCAGATTCTGTTTTAGCAGAACCACCACCTCGCATAATTGCCTTCTTTTTACCACCACCAGAACGCGCACCAAAGGTTCCACCTCCACCACCACCACCGCCGATATTGCCCATCAACCCCGAACCAACTTGAGGGGAATCTGAAATGGCTTCACTTGTACCTTCAGCTGTTGCCATTTCCATATTGTTATCTGTTTCTTGATGATCAGAAACTTCTTCACTTGTTACAGTTGGTTGCGTTAAAACTTCCATTTCCACATTAACTTCTACTGGCGTCTTAACTACATCGCGCTTTTCTTCTGGTTGCACTTCTTCTTCTAATGCTTCAGTTATTTTAGTGGTGATGATAATATCTTCTCTCGGTGCCTTAGCCGTTGAAACAATAATAAAAATGAGAAATAAAATAATGATAGAGTGTATTAAACCTGAAAACAACAATACTGGCATAACACTTTTCTTCTTTTTTTGCTCAGCCGTATCTATTTCTTGCTCTTCAACGCTATCATTATTGTCTTGGTCTAAACTTGCCATTAATTAACTCCTTATTGTGCTTCTTAGTTAAATCCTTGTAATAACTCAAGATACGATCTACCTACAGTTTATGACAAAAATCAGGTGTATTTTGTAATATTCAGGAAATTGATAACAAATTGATTCAACATTTTTGAATTTCGGACAAAATTATCGACAATTTGAAAATAAATCGCTTAAAGAAAAGAAAACAGAACTATCCCAAAAATTAGCTCAAAAGCCTATGAATATAAGGCTCAATCTGTTCTGGCTTAGTACTTGACCCAAATCGTTTGATAGGCTTCCCATTTCTGTCGATTAAAAACTTAGTGAAATTCCATTTGATACCTTTTGTCCATAAAAAACCAGGCAAGCAATTTTTCAAATAAGCAAAAAGAGGGTGTTGATCATTGCCGTTTACTTTTATTTTTTCAAACATCGGGAAAGTTACGCCAAAATTAATCTGACAGGTGTTTAAAATATCTTCTTTATTGCCAGGCTCTTGATTACCAAATTGATTGCAGGGGAATCCCAAAATGACAAGACCCTGATCTTTATATTTTAAAAACAAATTTTGCAGACCTTCATATTGTGGCGTAAAGCCACAGGCGCTTGCTGTATTTACAATGAGCAGAACTTTGCCTTGGTATTCATGAAAATCAATTTCTTTGCCTTGCAAGGATACGGCTTTAAAATCATATATGGTATTATTGATTGTTTTCATTGTTTTCTCTTTTATTAAAATAGTTTTTTGAGATGACATTAAAATGATGCTGTTGATGGCCAATGATTGAAAACCCTAAAGATAAAACATCAATTTCAATATTAAAACAAACCCCTCTTCTAAACAAAATTTCTTCATTAAAGTTCTTGAATAATAAGATGGTTCCGATACGCACAACTTTTAATTCTTCAAGCAAATCATTTATGGTTCGCTCTGCTAGCGGCGAATTGGCACCGTAAAGAGCCTCATCAAAACCAGACAAGACGGTTTTATCATTGCGAGCAAATCGCAAAGCACGATAAGCTAAAATTCTTTCGGCGTCAATAATATGTTGCAAAACGCCTTTAACAGACCATTTACCAGGCTTATAGCAATAATCGGCATTTTTTTCAAGCAGTGAAATATCAATTAGTTTTTCCATTATCAGTGAGTTTTGTAGCTCCGTAAGCAAATCCTCATCACCTGCTAATTTAATATATTCATCAAAATGTAAGGGAAGCTTTTTTATGTCAGATTTTTTCATTGGATAGACTTTCTTGGTTAGTAGATTGTTGCAATTCTTTATACTTTTTCGGGGTTAGACCAAAATAAGTTTTAAACTGCGTAGATAAATGCTGGCTAGAAGCAAAACCTAATTCGAGAGAAATCGTAGTAACAGAGTAATTTGTTTCTTTTAATAATCTGCAAACCTCTTGCATCTTTAATTGCATAAATAGTTGTTTTGGGCTTTTGCCTTGTATTTCTTTTATACAGCGTGACAGTTGACGATACCCTACCCCACAACCATTCAAAATAACTTCTAATGGCAATTTTGAATATAAATTATCATGCATTTTTTGAACTGCCTTTTGTGCTTTCAAATGATTTTCGGATTCTTGTATTATTTGCTTTTCAGGTTCGCTTATTAATCGTTTTGTTAATTCGATAAAAGAATCACCTAAAGATTGCAAAACGGTATTCGATATATTTTCTTTTAATAACTCTAAACGAATCAATTCTGCAACAACCTTCAAAGCCGTATCGCCTTCCACCCCATTGGCTTTTTTAAAATTCTCATCGTTCTGCAATTCATCACAATACAGATACAACCCTTTAAAGTTTTTGGTACATTCTAAAAAAAAGGCCGCACCTAACGGAAACACACCAACAAAGCCCTGTTCCAAACGAACCCATTTATCGGAAGCAGAAAGTAGTAACTCCCCTTGTAATAAATAAATCAAAAGCTGATGAGGCTGAGAATCTGTTTTATATCGGTAACCTTCTTCGTAATTTCGAATAAAACACTGCATGCCGATGTCTTAAATATATACAAATTTTTTATACATTTATAGCCGATATTTAACCATAATCAACTATTTTTAAATTACTTATGATAATTTAGCCACAAATTTAATTCCATTTTTTATACAATTTTAACACATACGACCTTGACAAGCCTACGGTCTACAATCTAAAGTCTATATCTCACTTGCCCGCGATAAGAAGAAATTCAGTTCCAATATTTTTATATAATTCGCCAACCCATGCCGGCCAGTTTTTATCTGGAATTAATTCTTTTTTTCGTGGGTCACTAGGAGCTATCACAACGATTACATTTTTGATTCCAACTTTTTGAACCGTAAAATAGAGCTCTTCAATTGCTTCATCGCCAATTGCAATGCATCCAATCGAGACGGCTTTACCGTGAATAAAAATATCTGAACCTGGGCTTGTTCGGCCTTCTTGTTCAGCCCAATAGCTATCAAAGTCATTTGGGTAATTTAGTTTCATGGAAAGATGGAAAGAGCTTTTGGGGTTTAAGCCTAAGATTTTGTACACGCCTTCTGGAACTTGCCTATCCCCTTCCCAAAGTTTTGGTCCAGCTTTGCCACTCGCAGCCGTAATGGTTATATTTTTTACCTTTTTCCAATTTTGATTGTTTCTAGCCCACAACTCGAGAATTTTTTCATCTTTTATTGCTAAAATTGCTATTTGCTTCGGCGGAAACTCAATGCCGACACTCTGGAAATTATTTTTTAATGTATCTTGAAGTAAAGCTTCTTTCTTTTTTAAAACTTCTGGAACTTCTTCTTTATAATCCAATAATAAAAACCCTAAAAGGCAAACGCTAACAAGTAAGGCTATACTTAAAACAGTAGATTTATTCATTTTGCTATACCGATCTAATAGGCAGATTCGCAAGTCGCTAGAAAAAATATAATGCAATTTCTTAAATAATTACGGGTTTAATTGTATATGATTTTTTCAAAATTAGCAAGGTTCATTATAAGAAATAAATTGATATAGGAATAAACTCAGAATACAGCCAAATATTATATCGTTTTGATAAATTCAATTCGAGAATTAATTGCTATTGATATTTTCAAAAACCATATTTTGTTCTTGTGAAAAGTTTTCTGTTTTTGTTTCTAAGGAATCAAAGATAAAAACTTGAGATTCATTCGATGTTGTGAAGTGGGTCTGGCAATCAGCTATTTTTTTTTTAATTCTTTCTTTCGCTGCAATTTGAATTCTTAGCTCTTTCAGAATTTTTTCTTTTTCTTGAAACCCTAATCGCGTTAAAAAGCCATTCAATAAACCGGTGCCTATTACGCTAGAAATAAATACGCTAACATTAAATATTGCCAATGGAATCAACCAATTCACAGAATGTATTACCGCCATAGTAACGATGATTGTATTTATCACGCCAATGATTAAATTCGAAACTCTATCAATAGACCAACCCTTTTCATAGGTCAAATGATCAACAGTATAACCCCATTGCATTTTTATTAGCCAAGTGATAAAAGACATAAATTAACCCTCACTAAACGAGTCATTCCATTTGCTTATATAAACTAAGATGCGTGAAAAGAGTTCCTGTTGCATGAAATTGTTAAAATTCTCAAAAATCCAATCAACAACCAAAAATAGTATTCAAATTGAAAATATTTGGCCGATGATGCAGTTCAAACTTGGGTAGGCCAGATTTTCTTTTTTGAAGTTAAAATTTGCGGAATTGCCTCGAGTTTTGCTTGCAAATCTTAATTTTGCTATTTTAAATAATCATATTTGATTAAATATATTTATTTATTGTAATATAAGTTCATTTACGACTAATTAAAAATTTAATATTTTAATTAATTGAACTTATTTGATTAATAAATATAATTTAAATAAATAAATATTCATAAACGAGTAATTAAAATGGATTTAAAACTGCAAAATAATGCCATGCTATTAAAAACTTTAGGGGAAGGGGTAAAAAGGCGCAGGTTGGTTAAGAATATCTCACAAGCCCAATTGTCGGAGAGCTCTGGAGTTTCGAAGGCCTCTATTACGCGTTTAGAAACGGGTTCGGGCAATACCTCACTGTTTCATTTGCTCTCTGTGTTAAAGGTGTTGGATATGCTTGATGAGTTTATGACTTTATTTCGTGGCTTAGAAGTTTCTCCTACATTGCTTGCAAAAGCCTTACAAAGCAAAACGCAAAAACGCGTTCGCAAAAATAAACAAGCTGTAAAAAGTACCAATGAAAAATGGGTGTGGGGCGAAGATGCAAAGAAATAATCCGTTGCTATTTTTAATAAGTTAAAGCATACAAATTTCAAAGCTTATAAAAATAGAGACACCTAGTTTGGGCGTCTCTACTCAATTAAGCATAAGTGTTTTAGGTTTTTTCAATTATGTCCATTTCGTGTGTTTTTAAAAGTTGCTCGCTTGCGGTAGTAAATTAACAAAAAATTTTAAAATGAGTTATTAAAAAATGGCAATACAACCTATATTAGTTGCAGAAGTTTATTTGTGGGGTACTTTGGTTGGGTATGTTGCTTGGGATGAAAAAATAGAAGTAGCTGCCTTCGAATATGCGGATTCCTTTTTAAAAGCACCAATAGAGCCAGCGCCAATCATGATGCTGAAAAGCCATAAGATTTTTTCATTTCGAAATTTGAATAAAGATTCATTTAAAGGTTTACCCGGTTTTTTAGCAGATTCATTACCTGATAAATTTGGCAATACATTAATCGATGCTTGGCTGACAAAGCAAGGGCGTAGTTTAAATTCATTTAACCCAGTAGAACGATTGTGCTATATAGGTACGCGTAGTATGGGTGCGCTTGAGTTTCAGCCATGTGTTTTTCAGCCAAATTCAAACGATATGGCAATTGATATTGACCAAATGGTTGTGCTTGCTTCTGAGATATTACAGAATAAATTTAATTTTAGAGACAAATTAAATTTTGATGATGATAACAAAATGGAAGACGCTTTAAGAAACTTATTGCTTATCGGCACATCCGCTGGTGGGGCGCGCGCAAAATGTATAATTGCCATTCATAAAAAGACGGGCGAAATTCGGTCAGGACAAGTCAAGTTATCGGATGATTACGAATACTGGCTATTAAAGTTAGATGGCATTGCTGAAAATAAAGATAAAGAAACAAATGATCCAAAAGGCTATGGGCGTTTAGAATATGCCTATTCATTAATGGCTAAAGATTGTCAAATTGAAATGACAGAATGTCGTATGCTGGAAGAAAATGGTCGCGCCCATTTTATGACCAAGCGATTTGATCGTTTAGCAAATGGAGAAAAACTGCACATGCAGTCATTGTGTGCTATCGCACATTTTGACTTTCATTTAGCAAGAGCTTATAGCTATGAACAAGCCATGGAAGTCATGCGTAGAACGATTCAGACCAATTCATCGCTTGCCTTGATACAACAGTTTCGTAGGGTAGTATTCAATGTGGTTGGGCGCAATCAAGATGACCACACTAAAAATATTTCTTTTTTAATGAATAAGCAAGGTCAATGGCAACTTTCACCAGCCTATGATTTGACTTATAGTTATAACCCCAATGGGCAATGGACAAATTCACACCAGATGAGCATCAACGGGAAATGTGACAAAATTACCCGCTCCGATTTACTAACACTAGCAAAATTTGCCGACATCACAAATCAAAAAGCCAACTCTATAATCAATGAAACCATTTCCATATTTGACAATTGGACACAATACGCCAGAATTGCAGGAATTCCAAAAGCCAAACAAAATAAAATTTCACAAACTTTTCGCCTAGATATTTAAAGACTAATGATGCAGCATTTGATTGCTTGCATTTTAATGCAAAGCCTAATCATTTACCCACTTGTGTGCGTCCATGTAAGTCCGTGCTAGTCCGTGTGCATACTTCGGCTTTAACTCCCTGCACTATTTTCCATTTCTCATTGCCAGCTTTTTTTATCTGCCATTTAAAAATATTATATAAAAACCTAATTTTTCCCTTATTTATCGTATAAAAATCATATATTTTTCGTATATAAATCGAATACACTATGAATTTTTTGAATAAACTCCATTTTCCTATCAAAGTGAATCATTTGATTATTCAAAAAATCACTGAAATAGAAAAATTCAAAGGCAAATGGGAAAGTTTCGCCTTAAGCGACAAAAGTTTTCTACAAGAATTGCGACAATTAGCAACCATCCAAAGTGGGGATCATCGACACGCATTGAAGGTAGCCTATTAAATGATGAAGAAATAAAATCACTAATTAAAAACTTAGAAATCAATCGCTTGCAAACGCGCGATGAGCAAGAAGTGGTCGGTTACTGGGAGGCCTTAACTACCATTCAAGACAATGCCACTGAAATTGAATTATCAGAAAGATTTATTCATCAGTTGCATGGGATGTTGCTGAAATATACCGAAAAAGATTATTCCCAAAAAGGGCAATACAAAAAAAGCTCCAACCAAATTGTCGCTACTTACCCTGATGGGGTTCAAAAAATAATTTTTAATACAACGGCACCCCATTTAGTGAAAACAGAAATGGAAAGTTTACTGGCTTGGATTAATGAACAATTAAGCCAAACAGAAATAAATAGTCTGATAGTAATCGGCACTTTCATATATGAATTTTTATCGATTCACCCTTATCATGATGGTAATGGCCGGCTATCTCGATTACTGACAACTCTTTTGCTTGTTAAGTCAAAATATTTTTTTGTGCAATTTGTTTCTTTGGAACACATCATTGAAGTACGAAAAAAAGGGTATTATTTAGCCTTAATGGAATGTCAAAAAAATAGATACACTGAAAGCGAAACCATCGGCGATTGGCTATTATTTTTTCTTGATTGCATAGTTAATTTGTCTCAACAGCTAGAGCATAAATTATTAAGAATCAAGCAAAACAATGAATATCTAAACGCAAGACAAAACCAAATATTAAGATTCATCGAACCAAAAGGCAAAGCTCGCGTGAAAGATATCTTTGAAAACGCCGGAAATTCAGCCTTAGTTACCATCAAAAAAGATTTGCGCTTTTTATTAGATAAAAATCTTCTTTTTAAAACAGGCGTCGGCAAAGCCACCACTTATTTTATTTTTGATAAATAAGGCGAAAGCAGAGACGCCCAACTTGGGCGTCTCTACTGCACCAATTGAAAAATATTGCGCTTATTTCAAAACCTCCCAGCTTCCTCCTTTTGCACCACCATTACGACGAATGACATTGGCTTCACGCAATTGCTTTATCTGTTTTTCAATAGCTCTTGTCGTAAGCCCGAGGTTGTTTGCTATCTCAGGAATAGTTATCTTAGGATTTTGAAGCAAAAGAACCAGAATAGTTTCGCTTGTAGATTCATGGCTAAAATCAACCGAACTTTTTTCTTCCCCGAACACTTCGACACGATTATTAAGCGGAAACTCAACCCATAATCCAGTAGATTCATAGCGAATCTGTGGTTCAGGCGCACTGTTTTCGCGACAAGCCTCCAAAATTCGTTCATAGCCACGACCCCATGCTTCAATCAAACCCACACGAAAAAAAGTATTGGCAATATCCGGGTTGTAAGGTTCGGAAGCGTGTTTATCTAATAACTTTTCAACCGTCCAATCTGGTGGTAGTGAACCAGAATTCCAAATCATTAATTTATCAGGGTAAACACTAATTTGAATAGGTGAACTTTTTGCGTAATTTTTATGTATTTAGGCATTTAATACGGCTTCACGCAAAGCTGCTTCAGGTACAGGCAGGCGATGGTTTACGCTTATTGCATCAAGATTTGTAAAACTTTTCGTGAAAAAATTATCAAATCGTCGGTTTCAAATTCATGGGAAAAGCAAAAAAAGTGACGGGTACACATGGGTTTGCGAATGAATTAGAAATACTGCTCTGCATTTAGCTTTCTCAAAAAAAAATGAACCAAATCTCACGCCAAAGTTTAATTCAATACTTCTAAATTAAGTTAAAATTGGGTAGCCAACTGCGGAATTTAGGGTAAATCGATATTGGTGAGCTCACCAATTCTCCAATACAGTATCGTAATTGCTTTATTTGCAGTAATCGCAACAAAATCTTTGGCATCCTTTATTAGTTTACAAACATCAGTATATAAGTTGTTTTTAAATCGTCTAATTCCATTTTAACCTCATAGCATTTACCTTTTTAGCATGGTGTTTTGCATAACAATTTCTGTCTTTTCAGCATACTGTTATTTGACAATATCGTTTAGGAAATGTAACTTATCTCATTGTTTACCAATAATGTTATTTCGATTCCTTTTTCATTGATGGTTCTGCTTTTGTCATTAGAAAACTAAAGTTTTCTAGAAGAACTAGCTTTTATTGTACTAATATAAACTACGCCAGTCATAGACTTTACTGCTCCTTACACTTTTATACAATACCAACAGAACGACCAATGTGTCTATGTTATTCACCTATTCGGTTTAAATTATATGTAACATAGACAAAACCGCTGTCTATGTGTCTATTTTAATATTTCCCATTGACCTGCTTTAGTTGGGCCTATGTGTTTTATAATTCCTAGTGTTTTGAGCTTTTGCAAATGGTATTTGACGCCATCTTGGGTCAAACCAATTTTTACAGCGAGCTCTCGGCGCGTTATAAATGGTTTATCCTTAATTAGGGCAAGAATTTTTTCTCGGGTAGTTTCTTGGGTGATTTCTTGGGTAATTTCTTGGGTAGGATTATTCAATGCTTCACTTGTATTTTCACTTTTTGAAAAAGTATTAATTGAGCTTTTTGAAAAAGGGAATTCTATCCATAGTCCTATGGTTTCATAACGCACTAAAGGATCAGGCACATTGGCATCCCGACAAGCACCAAGTATGCGCTCTATACCACGCCCCCATGCTTCAATTAGACCAGCACTGAAAAATGTATTGGCAATATCCGGGTTGTAAGGTTCGGAAGCGTGTTTATCTAATAACTTTTCAACCGTCCAATCTGGTGGTAGTGAACCAGAATTCCAAATCATTAATTTATCAGGGTAAACACTAATTTGAATAGGTGAACCACTTGCGTAATTTTTATGTATTAAGGCATTTAATACGGCTTCACGCAAGGCGGCTTCAGGTACCGGTAGCTTCTCAATGCGTTGCACCCCTCGATAACTAATATTTGCATTTAAGTATTTTGTAAACAATAAATCTAATGTTTTTTCTGCTTGAGTGAATAAATCGCCATTGATTTCATCTTGAAATAACAAATCTGCATTGGTTCGGAAAAATCCAATTTTAGTATAAGCTCCTGTCACAAGACTTTCAGGCGCTGGGTGGAACAATAACACCGCTGCGCGTTTCAAATATTTGCCATCAAGAAGACCAAGCTTTTCTAGCAAAGTATTAATTGGCTCTTTCAAAATACTGTTATCCAATCGACGACTTTCTTTTGCTAATTGGCAAAAATATTTTATGGCTTGTTTTGATAAATCTTTTAGCTTCAAGTTTGGAACAGGAACGCCATCCCAATGTTTACCAAGCTTGCGTAATAAAAAAGTATCTAAAGAGTTACCCTTTAGCTCTTGTTTAGTGCTACCACTACGGTAATGATATTGACCTTTATAACTTACAGGGTGCAGACTGGCATCTACTCGAATTTCAATTAAATCTTTACTTTTAATTCTTTTTAGATGACATCAACCATGATGCCGAGTATATCGCGAACTTTATTTGGAATTTCTTCCAGAAGCTTTTTAGCGTCTTCAACACCAACTGCGACACCATCATCGTTTCGACCGATGATAAGCGTACCGCCATGGGCATTGGCAAAACCACAAATCCATTTGATGAATTCATCGCGCCAATTTAATTTCCACTCGATTAGGTGGTTTTCTTTTTTCATGTTTTTCTTTTAGCCAAAAGTGAAATTCATGCATGATCAATGAATTCTTGAAATGTTAACAAACCAAGCAAAAGAAAAAATAATTTCTTCGAGGCTTTTGTATAACATTCAATTATGCGAATCCATCCATATTCAATATTGGCTATAATACTCGATTTTGAATTATTTTTCCTAGTAAAACCAGTTTTCCTTAACATTATATATGTAGCTGAAAAATATTTACTAATGTTAAATAATAAGCTTAATAAATTCGATTTCTTGCTTGAAAAACGGTCATTTTTCTAAATTTATCCTATTTTTGTTGTCTAAATAATTCTAAAAAATAGAATATTAATACTAATAATTAGAATATTTATTCTGAAAAGTAGAATGAAATCGCAAGATATATTGGTTCTTTTAGGAATCTTAACTTGGAAAGGCCCGAAGAGAACATATGAAAGGCTAAGCTCTGCAATAGGTGTTGGCAAAACACCAACCGTTCATGCAGTTCAACGGTTAATAGAAGCTCGTCTCTACAATGATCATTTAGATCGGGTGAATTTTCTTGCTGCCAAAGAATTTTTAATTCATGGGGCTAAATATGTCTTCCCACACCCCCCTATTGATGAAAATGACACTGAAGTTTTAGGGTTTAACACAGGTATTTCACACCCTGTTTTTATGGGACAAATTAATTATACAAAAAAAACAATTTGGCCCTCAGCAAAAGGAAATGAAAAAGGAATACCCATAAAACCATTACACCCATCTATACCAGATAGCTGTTTTACCAATATAGAATTAATGGAGCTTTTGGCCTTGATCGATGTATTAAGAATGGGCCGCATCAGAGAAGTTGCCATAGCAGAAAAATTATTATTAGAAAAACTAAATACTTATGAGAAATGACGAATTTTTAATAAACAACATTTTGAAAGTCGCAATAGCTTTAGAAAGCGAATTAGAAAAATTTGTTTTTGTGGGAGGTAGCATTTGCCCATTTCTGATGGAAAACGAAAATAGAAAGAATAGTCGACCAACAATCGATGTTGACTTGACCATTTCTGTTGCAACACTTTTTGATTTTGCAGAAATCGAAAAAAAATTACGAAAGCTTGGTTTTAAAAATGATAAATCATCTGCTGTGTTATGCCGTTGGTTATTAAATGATTTAATGGTAGATATTATGCCTGATAAAAAAAACATTTTAGGATTTACCAATTCATTTTATGTAGAAGGTATTAAAAATTCAAAACAAATAAAGTTACCCAATGGCCCAATGATTAAAATTCTACAATTACCTTGGTTTTTTGCTTCAAAGATGGAAGCATATCAAAGTCGTGGCAAAAATGACCCTAGAACTTCTCATGACATTGAGGATATCATTCTAGTTTTAGATTCTCGTAATGATTTAACAAAAGATTTATTGGAATTTCCAGAAGATCTAAGAAAAAGTATTAGGCCTTTTTGCCAAAACCTTTTAAAAGGCAACTATCTGAATGAAGCTAACTTATTTAGTATCATAGGGGAAAATATCGATGATAGAACCAAGCAAATAATCAATTTTTTCGGGTTGATTTGACATTAGGCAAGTTACTAGATAAACAATTGTACACGAGCATTAATTGTCAAAGAACAATCAAAAGGAAGCTACAAACTTCCATCGAAATCATTTGCCGCTTGGATCAAAGCAATAAATCATGCGCCAGCGAAATATTAATTATTGCCTCTATGAGAAAGCAAACGACGGAGCGGTTTTGATAATTAATTACACAAGGCTATGTTTGAAGAATTTAATCATTTTATCATCTTCGATTATTTTTGAATTCTCGGTTTCCAACCATGGGGTTTCGTTATGGGTTTTTTCTCTGAGTGCCCACGCGCTGTAAATACCGTAGATGTTGATGGTTTCGTTTAATATTTCTAGTGCGATGCTATCTTGAATGATGTGACTCAGATTGATGTTTTCGTCGCTAGTTAAAGGGTTATTGTTGGAATTTTTGTACTTACGATAGACCTCTTCAACAACAGGGCCGTGCTCCCAAGAAGAAAATTGGCAGGCCATTAGTTTGCAATTGAATCTGCCAAAACCGATACCTTGGGCATAATACAACAATTTTTGCAATTTAAGATGCGTTACATGGTCTTGTTTCTCTTCGAAAAATCGGATAAAAAATTCAGCTACTGCAAAAACATTTAATGCTTTTTCAAATATATTTTCTTTTTCACCTTCTTTTTGGCGTATTTTTGCCAGTAGAATTCGATTTATCCCTGGGCTTTTAATTTCATGATTTAATCTTTCTATCACTAACATTGCAAGATCTCTTTTGATTGCTTGTTCTTTATTCAAAAGTCTGGTTATTGTGGATTTATCAACCCCTAATAAATCCGCTAACTCGCTTTGATTAACGCGCAAAATTTCTTTGATGTGATTAAGCTGCTCGCTTGTTAATTGATATTTACCACTTAATATGTCAAACGATTTGGTATTTAAAAATCTTTTGGTGGAATCAATCGCTAATTGCAAAATAACTTCATCTGATAAAAAAAACTCCGTCGTTTTCTGATCAAATTGATCTGCATTTTTAATGTCAGATCTCGAATCTACCAAAACTTCTATTTGGTGAAAATCACTAGCACCAAAGGCATCTTCATGGAAATACTTCGGTATGGTTAATTTCCTAAACTTCATGTTCTATCCTTTCGATAAGCGCTACAAACAATTATCATTTCTTTTGTAGGGTTACACTCTGTTTCTATTTCTAATTCTTCGATCAGCAAAACAATTTCACAAATTTCTTTTCGATCATCCTGCGGACAAAATAAAAAACTGCCTTCAATCGCTGAAGGGTATTTATTTTCTTTCACCTGCCCAAGCCCAAACTTCACCAAATTCGTAATTTCTAAATTGCTAAACCCCCTATTGGGGTGATCCAAATAAGCATGATTTTTAACAACTATCTTGCAATTGCCTCTTCTTAAGGCAAAAAATTTTACTTTTATTTCCGTTAAACCCACAGCAGACCAAATTCAGTTGCAATTTTCAACTATTTTACTCCATTTTACTGATAAATCAACAAATACATATAATTTATGGTAAAAATAGTTGTAAATTGCAACACTTTTGGCGAAAAGCAAGGCAGAGTTATAGGCAAAGGTAATTTTTAACCTATTAATTCGTGTTAATTTTTTTAAAGATTTTTGGGTGGTAATTTAAATGATAATTATTTTTGCTCACCAGTTTTACGACAGCCTTCAATTAATCTCCGCAGAAATACTTCTTTCAGTTTGAACTCACTAAAAATCAATTTCACTAGTTACTTTCTGGTCACCCTCTTTTTGAACGACTCGAATTTTTCGAGTCGTTGCCACCTCAATCAATTCGACAGTCTTTAAAATTCTGAAATGGGTAGCAAATTGCATTATTTGCAGTAAGCACAACAAAATCTTTGGCTTCCTTTATTAGTTTACAAACATCAGTATATAAGTTGCAACAAGCATTCTCTTTTGAATGATAGAAAAATAAGCGCAAATGGATACAAATATATTATACTATTAAAAAGGATAGTTAAGTAATTAACCGATTGCCCCAATTCGATTCCAATTAACTGCCAATATCAAGCTTAAAATCAGAGCCTTCTAATTTACTTAATTTACCAAAAAAAAATCACCCACAGTTTTCTTCTAGAAAATTTAGATTGTGATAGATTGTGGTGGCTGTCCCAACACTGCAACAACTCAACCTAGGCGTTTCTAAAAAATCAATTGGCTTGCCATGGCATCTAGTTTGCCTTTTATCAATTGCCAATTGGGGTTAACTTGGTTAAGTAAACGATAAAATCGCTTGCTATGGTTATGTTCGGCTATGTGGCACAACTCATGCAGAATAACATAATCAATGCAAACTCGTGAGGCTTTTACTAAAGAAGGGTTTAGTGTGATTTGCCCTTTTGAAGAACAGCTACCCCATTGGGTTTTCATCGAAAATATTCTTAATGGGGGCTTAAATTGTAGCCATAAAGTTTTGGGAAGCATTTCTTCTAAGCGTTTTTCAAAAATATCTATTGCTTTATGGCGATACCACTCTTTTAAAAGATTGGAGATGATTTCTTTTTCTGGAGAATAAGTAATGATTTGAATTTGGCCTTTTAACAATTTTACACTTGGCACTGCATTAGGTTGATGAAATATTTTTAAAATGTATTGTCTTCCAAGATAATAATGACTTTCACCGCTAACAAATTGACGGCTCATCTTATTTTCGGACTGAGATTGAAAATACTTGATTTGATTAAAAATCCAGCGTGCTTTTTTTAACATGGCATACTTTACATCGTCTTGAGTTGCTGTGAGGGGCGCATGTACGAAAACAGCGCAATCTGCATTTACTTTGATTAAGACTCGATTGGTTTTTGTGTTGCGAGGCAATCGCAAATAACTGATTTCTTTATCGCCATAATAGAACTTATTTTCCATTAAAACCTACACGCGTAATTTGTACGACTAGTTCAATAATGGCCTTGGCAACATCCATACCGCCGCCGATTTCTTTACACTCTTTAAAAACCAACGGTAAAAGATTCTTTCGAATATCAGATTCAATATTATGTGGATTAATCGAATTTTCAGCCAGAGATTTATCTACTGTTTGATCAATGGTAAAGGCTAGGTTTATCCAATTTTCTTGCTGATCTGTAGCCATGCGAGTAAAGGCTTCAGGCATCGTTTTCTTAAAAATACCATAATAAGCCTGCACTTGACGATTGCCCTTTACACGCTCAGGAATATCATCAAGCTCACGCTTTTCCACTTTTTCTTCAAATTCTTTATAAAGCATATATTGCTTCAATGGGTGATCAAATAAGCTTTCTACTTCCTCAATTACTTGTCGCAGCAAAACAGAAAATGCCTCTTGGGCATAGGGGTCCTTTCTCAAGTCTTGTTCAATTGATTTAGCTACACGAGTTTTAATTAGGTCAGTTTCATTGCGTGTTTTGTCTTTATTCCAACTTTCGGGGCCTTCACCATAACCCATTTTTTTGACTTCGTAAACACTATTCGTTGTTTTAATTTGAACACCTACCACATGCTTATCCATTAATTTTTTAACTTGGTCAGTGTATTCATCGAAATCTATTGTTTGACCTGCATCTTTTTTTACTAAACTACGCAGATTATTAAATTGTTTAAAAGTTTCTTTATAGGTTTGACGATTGTTCTCTGAAAAACTAGTGTCTTGATAGTATGTTGCCGATTGCGTTGCTACTTTCAAGCAATTGGCAAACTCAGTTAATGTTTCAAAAAAATCATCTCTGGTTTTTTGATTTACATCTACCATTTCGCCTCGTAATTCGCCTGGTTTAGGTGGCATTTCCGTCAATTTAGGGATGAGAACCTGCCTCAATTGTTCAAAATCTAGCTTATTTTTAACATTTTTAAAAATAGCCCAAAGGTTATCGTGCAAATGCGGTAATCGTTTGTACTCAGAACTCATCTGGTTATATAAACCCTCAATATCTGAAATATCAAAACCACCTTGTGAGCGATTCGCTAAATCTTGGTATTTGGCAATGGTTGTATCTAGCTCTTTCAAAATACCGCGATAATCAATTAATAAACCGAATTTCTTTTTGGGGTGTAACCGATTGACTCTTGCGATCGCTTGAATCAAATTATGTTCTTTCAACGATTTATCTATATACAAAACCGTATTTTTAGGTTCATCAAAGCCTGTTAACAGTTTATCGACAACAATGATGATTTTTAACTTATCATCTTTTTCAAAACGATCTTTGATTTCTTGAGTATATACCTGTTCGTCTTTTGAACCGACATTTTCTTTCCACCACTTATGTAATAAGGGTATGTTTTTTTCATCATTTTTCGTATTGCCTTCGCGCGTATCTGGGGGCGACATTACAACAGCGCTTTCAAATAAACCAACTTCATCTAAATATTTCTTATATAAAATAGCAGACTCTCTGCTTTCACAAGCAATCTGACCTTTTAAACCTTCAACAATATTTTCATTAAAATGATTGGCAATATCTAGCGCAATTAAACGAATTCGATCTTCTGACTGAATCACTTGATCTTTTTTGGCAAATTTCTTTTTTAAATCAGATTTTTGTTCTTCAGTCAAACCCTTAGTGATTCGTTCAAACCAAAGATCAATGGCTTTTTCATTCACGGATAATTCCGGTAATCTTTCTTCATATAATAGAGGTGTTACCGCTTTATCTTCAACAGCCCTTTGCATCGTATATGCGTGAACAATAGGGCCAAATTTATTGGTCGTTTTATCTTCTTTGAGAAGGGGGGTTCCTGTAAAGGCCACAAAAGCGGCATTTGGCAAAGCTTGCTGCATCCGCGCATTATTTTCACCACCCTGGCTACGGTGGCCTTCATCGATCAAAATGATTATATCAGAGCTTGAATTTCGGCATTCGGGTAATGTTGCCGCTGTATTGAATTTTTGAATCAAACTAAAAATAATGCGTTCGTTACCTCTGCCAATTTGTTCAGCCAATCGCTTGCCCGATGTTGCCATAGCCGCTTCACGGTCTTTTTTGCTGGCAATTTCGCCCCCTGACGAAAAGGTTTTGCTCAATTGGCGTTCTAAATCGGTACGGTCGGTAACTACAATTAATCGGCATTGCTTTAGCGATTCATTTAGAATCAATGCCTTGGAAAGATAAACCATTGTAAAGGATTTACCAGAGCCTGTCGTATGCCAAATCACACCCCCTTGGCGCCCGCCATCTGGTCGTTTTTTATTGATGCGCTCTATTAATCGCTTGATGCCAAAAACTTGTTGATACCGCGCGACAATTTTGCCTGCCTTTGAATCATGTAACACAAAAAGACGGATGAATTCCATCAACCGATCATGACTTAATAAACTAATTAATATACGATCTTGGTCGGTAACAGCAAGCCCCCCAGTTTTTATAAGCTGTTCATACCATTGTTGAACATTTTCATTTCGATAATGAAATATCTCGGCTTTTTGTTCGGCGTTTAATTTTTTGTTTTTAATGGAATAAATTTCTGAATCAGTCAAATCTTCTTCGCGCCATGCAGCCCAAAATTTTGAGTCGGTACCTTGTGTTCCATAACGGCCTTCCATGCCATTAATAGATAACAATAATTGTGTATACGCAAATAGATGCGGAATTTCATCATGACGCTGGTTACGAATATTTTGCGAAATACCCTCGGCAATGGTTGGTTCAAATTGGGCATGACCATCAGGGCGTTTAGCTTCGATGACCACCACTGGCAAACCATTGACGAAACACACAATATCCGGGCGTCGTTGGCCATAGCCATTGGTGCGCAGAATATTAAATTCTTCGGTAAATAAAAAACTGTTATTCTTTATATTGTTCCAATCCACAATGGGTATGGTCGGGTTGGCCTTTTTACCATCAATGAATTCTGTAACCGAAATACCTAACAACAAATGATTGTAAATTTTTTCATTGGCAACATGTAAGCCTTCATTTAAAGCTGGCGAACACAATTCATTGATAATAGAATCAAGCCCTTTACTTGATAAGGCATGTTCTTTGCCCGCAAAAAGAAAACGCCTTTTCTGCAACTCTTTACGCAAAACACTTCTCAAAACTACTTCATTAATTTTACCCCCGCGTTCAGCAAGCGCCTGATCAGGCGATAAAAATTGCCAACCCAAATGAGAGAGCAAAACCAACGCCGGTATCTTCGCGCTGAATTCTTCTTGAAGTTTCATCTATTGAACCTAATAACGGAGATCACAAGTTTTAGCGTTTAAGATTTTACAATATAATGAAAATGTTTGTATCCTTTTTTCGAAATATGAAAAATGTTTCTTAGATTATATTTGGGAGCGCGGGCAGCTTGCCCGCCATTTTAGCTTTATCTTACTTTTTCTTTAAGGGGGTTTTTAATGCGGGCAAGCTAGCGAAATGTCGCACCACCGCACTCCAAGAGAAAAGTTTTACTTATTATTTTGAAATTGATTAAAACTCGAAAAAAGCCAATCTTCAGGTTTGGTGCAAAGCTTTGCCGTAACCGGATTAAAATGAATATACTCAATTACCCGAGAAAAATGTTTTTCATCTCGAATAAACCGATCCCAATAATCGGCTTGCCACCCTATATCTGGGAGAGCGGTGGTGCGACATTTCGCCAGCTTGCCCGCCATATTTAGGTAATCCCTCATCTTCTTCGAAGAATACGACTTCCAACTATGAACAATTTTAGATAAAGAATTCTTCTCATACACCCTAATCAAAACATGTACATGATTAGGCATAACAACATAAGCAATCAAATCATATCTTTGTTTATCGAAATTTTTCCAGTTTTCTATTACGATATTAGCCAATTCAGGTTCACCTAAAATGCAAGAGCCATAGCCGATATCCATATTTTCTTCAATAGCTTTTCTTTGAGCAGACTCTTCCGTAATTTCTTTTAAAATATTTTCAATAATGTTTTTTGGTAATGAATCATTCAAGCGATAAGTAATCATCTGATATAGCCCGCCAAAATCATAATGCGGAAGAAACCCCCTATAGTGAACTCTCTCTACTGGAATCACGAGAGGCTCGCCCGTTTTCTTCTCATTAAACTTTTTTAACTTCTCAACAACATCTTCTTTCTTCGTGTTATTCATAACCATAATCTTTCCAAATTGAGTGGCAAAAAATCCCCTCTGGGAGCGCGGGCAGCTTGCCCGCCATGTTACTTTAGTATGTAAGATTATACCTTCACCACCTTGTTTTTACCTAAACTTCCCTTAAACTCAGCTCAAAATAAAATTTGGCGGGCAAGCTGCCCGCGCTCCCAGAAATCAATTTTACTTGTTAAGTTTTTTTCTAATTGCTATAACTTTTAATATGCAAGCCTCATTGATCTAATGGCTTTATTCATGATTTCTAATATCGATTCTTGATCTCCTTGGAAATATCTATTTCTTTCATTAGCTAACATTTCGATATCCTCTACATCTTTAATTTTTTTCGATTCAGCCATTATCAAGGCCGAAATTATAATTTGAATTGTTGGATTTTTAATTTCAGAAAATTTTGTGTATTTTTTCACACCTAATAGTTCACATAAAACGATTGGGTCAATAGTTTCGTTTTCAATTTCAATACAAATTTTAGGCTTAAAACAAATACAAAAAATACTTAGCATTGTAATGAGGTGGAAGCCAAAACTAGTTCGACTATTGAAGACTTCGTCATCCCATAAGATTTTATAAATTCCTAAATTTCTAACAAATGTTTCTGCCTCACGCAAAGATATGTTGTTAGTTTGTACTAAAGCCGAAATGAATTCGAGAGCAACACTAGCATTTAAACTTGAAAGATTAAATTTGCTAAGCTAATTCTTAAAATGTTCAATTGTTACAGGCCGAAATTCAGAACGATTCCAAAGATAATACCCTGACAATTTAAACGAAAATTTAAAAAATTTGTCTAAATACCTTTCTGCTTCAACTTCATAACCATAGGTATGTTTTATCCCAGCTACTAATTGCGCACGATTTGCAAGCAATACAAATTTTAGATTTGCCACTTCAAACACATGTTTAATTTTTTCTAACAATTTAAGAGAAAAATCAGGTCGACAGCGATCTAATTCATCGATAAAAAGAATTAAAGGTGTCTCTTTGGTGATCAATTCAATGACTGCTTTTAATTGGTTTATATTTTCTTGAGCCTTTTCTTGGTCTTCAATTAATGCTTCTATAGTGCCATTAATAGCTTCTTCACCAGCCTCTTTTATAGTATCCTGTAACTCTTCGCCAATAGTATCAGCATTTTGTTTTAAAACCAAATTAACCCCAGCTTTTAAACTGGTCTTTAATAAAAACTTAACTACTGGTATTGCGGCTTTAAAGAATTTTTCTTTAATTTCTGGCTTTGTTTCAATTAGATTTTGCTCAATATATTTTGAGAGATTGCCAAGTATCATAATTAAAGGGTCATCCAAATGATCTTCGGCGTATGCGTCGATATAAATAGAATTCAAACTTGTATTTTCATCAATTAGATTTATTAATTTATAACAAAACTCTGTTTTACCAGTACCCCATTCGCCTTCAATTAACATAGGCGTTACTTCAATATCAGATTCCAATAATTGTATTATTTTTTCGGCAATGCCTTTTCTATTGAATTCATCACGCCCACTAAAAGTCAATTTGGATAATTCATTCATAGGCTTTCCTTTTAAAAAAACTATTTTGTGGCTTCGTCATCATCATCCATTCCCCCATCTAAAACCAGTGGCTTAAACCATTCTTTTGTTATTTCACAATTTTTACTATTTGGTTCTGGTGATGCTTGAAGAATTTTAACATGTAATGGCATTGGCACACAATTACCAAAAATTAATGCTTCCCCAGGAGTCGATTGTTTAATTTTATTTACAAAATCATTTGAAAAGTAAGGTAATATTGCACTAACATAACGCATATCATTCTCATTTTGAATACGATGAATAATAAAATTTGCGCATTGTGATAGTACGGTTTCTGAAAGCTCTGATGGTCTTTGAGATGAAACAAGCAAATAGACTGAATACTTTCTACCTTCACGCACAATTTTTTCAAATATATTTTCTCTCAATATATATTTATAATTCTTATGAATGTACCTATGTGCTTCATCTAATATGAGATGAACCGGTTCTTTTCTTCGATTTTCTCCCAGAAGTTTTTTTCGATCAGAAAAAATTAAACGCGAGACTACGCTTGTAAGTGTTTCTAATGCATCAGGGCTTAATTCACTTGTATCAATGATGATCATTTGTGATTTTACTTCGATATTTTCGAAATTACCCCAAAGATTTTTTAAATAGGAGCTTGAGTCTTGCTGCTCATTGTTCGGACACCGCATAAAAGCACAGTCTGGGTGTTCAAGAAAATAATCAAGTCTGGTGAGCATTGTTGAAGTATATTCCCGTAAGCGTTTGCTACCTCTTGCATCTTCTTCAAGCAAAGATAAATCGGTAGCAACCTTTAAAAACTTATAGTCAAAATATATTTCTGAATGTTTTATTTTATTGTTTAATACTACTTGTACTTTTGTGAGATTAATTTTTTTATTAACTTTTTCAACTGTTGCTTTCAGCTTGCCATCGTTTCTACCATATTCTATGGTACAATTTTTAAGCAATTCATTTATATCAACATCTAACTTGAACTTACTACAAACGATTGATAGATTTTTATCACTTTCAATAATACTTTTTATGGCTGATATAACACTTGATGCTGCTGTAACAATTGCTGTATCTGTATCTGTTTGACTCAAAACAATATTAATTAAATTATAAAGCTTATATCTAAGATAATTAATAAACAATTCTTTCTCACCCTCTTTTTCTGCAGTAGAGATTTTATAAAAACGATAGCATTCCTGTAAAACTTTATCCCAAAATGGCTTCTGTGTGGCATCTGTAGCCAAAAGAAAAGCGCCCCATTCTTCTAGATTCATTAAAAAGTGAGGCAGATAAAATGGCATATAACCTTCACTAGGTTTTGTGATATTCGGTTTATAAAGCTTTATGCTAAGTTCTGAGTTTGATTTATTTTTTGGAAAGGCTTCTTTATATTCGCCATTTACATCAAATAATAAGATTTTCGAACCAATCGCCGAATATTCCTTTTTTTTATGTATCTCTTGAATGATATGCGAAATAGTATTTGATTTACCACTACCTGTATTCCCTAACACAGCCGAATGGATATTAAAAAAGCGATCAATACTAATGCTTATAGGGTAATTGATTAGGTTTTTACTAAACCCAAGTAAAAAGTTTTTATGTATTTCTGTTTTTTCACCCTTAATTTCATCAGTATGTAAAATAGTTTTCATATCAATGTGAGTTACAATGCTCACTGTATAAACTTGGGAAAATTCCAACTCCTAATGCGAAATTATTACTCCTAATGATTGTGCCAATTGGCTTAAGCATAAGTTCACGGTTGCCTTCAACATCGAACGCTCGTTTTTCTTGATGCATATCGTTGTCAAAAATAGAAACAACTTCGCAAATTATAGTTTCACCAAGTGCGTTAGACGATTTTAGATAACTACCAATATTGCCAAAATAGTAAATATCACCATTAATATTAACGGAGCCACCTTTTATTTCAGTTGCAATTTTTACTTTAAATTGATCAAAATTAACAGATACTATTTTACCTATAATCATTTATTGTCTTTCTTCGCAAGCTGATCAATAAACACTTGAAGAATTTCATCATCTCGATTTATGTCTAAGTCAGGTAATAAGTTTTTGACAATGTATTTAAAGTAGTGTATTTTTTCTTTACTTTTGTTACCTACTTCAACTTCACCATAAATTTTATAAATGCGTCTATCATTAAATTTAAAAATAGGTGTTTCAAGTAATTTGCCAAAAATGACTAAATTAATAGTTGAATTTGAAGCCAGTGCTTGGTAAATAATGTTATTGATATGTTCGTCACGAAAACTGTAACCTATAATAAATAATACACTGTGTGGCAATAAGAGTTTTTTTTGAAATTCCCTGATTAAATCTGCATAAGGTGAACCTAAGCTTTTATTTTGTTTGAGTGGTGTTGGGTATATCATTAAGTTTTTTAAATTATTTTTATCTCCATAAACAATAGGCACCTCTTGAACATTAAAAAAAGAATTACTTTCAAAATTTTCAACCCAATTTATAGAGCCATGCATTTTATACAAATAGACCATGTTGTCTATTGATTCAAATTTTTCAAAATTACCATCGATTTTTCTAGAGTATGTATAACTAAATCTTGCTGGATTAAAAAATCGTTCGAGGCCACCGCCAAAACCATTATTAAAATTAATATTAAGATCATCTAAAGCTTTTTCACTTAAAAGATCATTGTTAATGGTAAAGATATTGACCCTAGAAAGATCCCTATTTCTAAAAGCAGTTTTTTTATAAAAATCTTTATAAAGGTTTAATGTGCTAATGTGTGTTGGTTCACGAAAACTGATGTTTATTAATTCATAAATTTTACTTTTAATAAACTCAATGAGTTCTTCAATTGATGTATCCTTTTGGCCAAGATCTTCAAAATAGTTATTTTTGGTGTATAACGAACCTAAAATACTTTCTAAGTTACTTTTTAACTTTAAATTTAGATCATCAAACATTTTCAATATTTGAATCTTTTTATCAGCTTCTAATGTTTCGTGTATTAGTTTTGGTAAACCTTTCATATCAGGTATTGCATCTGAACTTGCACCTGCCCCAAGAAGAAAATTAATATTTTTTATATTGGAGAGATCGAATATTTTTTTCTTAATTATTTCAATGGCATCTTTCTCCGTTGTTTTTTTATTAAATAAATGATCGGCACCTTGATGAAAAAAAATGTTTTCTGCCATCGGTTCGTTTTTTTCATTTTGGCTTACTGAATCTGACATATTATTTTACCTCTATTAGTTGTTTTCATATCTACTAACTTTGAATTTCTGGCTATGATTAAATTTTTACTCGCCTTTTACCCGTTAGTAATTGTTGCATTAATGCTTTTTTTTCTTCTTTTAGCAAGCCAAGTTTTAATTGCAAAGTTCCAATTTCTTTATCAAGCACATTTAATATTTCAACTATTCTATTTTGTTCATTTAGCTTTGGTAATTTAACAATAATGCGTTCAATATCTTTGCTACTAATATTTGGCTGAGCACCACCTATTGAATCAATTAGAATTTTATGTTGAATTAGAGGTAGCTTTAAAAGTTGAAAAATGAAATCTGGGTTTGCCCTTTCTTTTAAGATATCAATTCTACCTACTCGTTGATTCAAATAACATGATTTTTCGCCAAAATATCTACCTACTTTTCCCGTTGTTGCGCCAGACATTGCTATCAATATATCACCATTTTTTATGATAAATTTTAATGCAGAAGCAGCTTCAGGGTAAAATACACAATCATTTAGAGTAATTGAAAAATCATTTTTAATATTTGAAATTCTTATTAAGGGTATTCCTGTTATAGTGAATCTCTCACTTTTAAAGGCATTTCCACAGAAAACCTTCAATGCCCACCCAAGTTTATACTCTTTCAATGGTTCTGTAAAGCCTGGTAATCTTTTCTTGAAATTAAGAAGCTGTTGCATTAGTGCTTTTTTTTGCTGTTGACTATTAGCTAGCATTTTTTCAGTTAATTCAATAGTTTTATCCCATGTGGTTAAAATTTGGACTATTTTTCTTTGTTCTTCTAAAGGAGGTAGATTAAAAGGCCATTTCAACCATCGATCAAGTTTAAAAATCATTTTTTCAACATGAACTCCAATACTTGAATGGAAACATGTTTGTTGAAAATAAATTGACTCTGAAAGATAACTTAAAAATTGAATGTCAAATGGCTTTTTAACAATTAATACAGAGTATTCATTTGAAACTATAGAACCAGACATTTCTTTAGGTACAATCCCGCATGCACCATGAACAATTTGTCTTTTAGAAATTAAAAAATCGCCTGCTTCAATATTGAATTGGCTTTTAACTGAGATTTCTTTTCCTAAAAGATGTTCGCGTCGGACGACACCACCACGAGATCGCTTTACGGTAACCAAATCATACTCTGTCTCATCTTTCATTTTTATGGGTCTTTTCACTTCTTCTAAAAAATCACCCAAAGGGGCTCTAACCCAACCATTTGGTAAAACACCAAGCTTTGGCATGCCTGGCTGAACTGATTTTGGAAAGCCTGTTTCAGTTCCCATTATAAGTACCCTAACTCTTTAAGATGGTTATTCATTTCTTTTTCAAGAAGAACTAATTCTGCATTTAAACTTATTCGTTTCGAATAAACTTCTTCAAAATTTATAGATTCTTCTTCTTCAAAAGTATCGACATATCGAGGGATATTAAGATTATAGTCATTTTTCTGGATTTCTTCTAAAGTCGCGACATAAGCTTCCTTATCAACCTTTTTTCGATCCTGATAAAGTTGAATAATTTTTTCAATATCCTCTTGTCTTAATAAATTTTGATTTTTGCCTTCTTTAAATAGACGGCTGGCATCAATAAATAAAGTTTTATCGTCAACCTTTGTCTTTCGGAAAACGAGAATAGCTGCTGGTATGCCCGTACCGTAAAATAGTTTACTTGGTAAGCCGATGACAGCATCAAGTAGACCTTCATCAATGAGTTGTTGACGGATTTTACCTTCAGCTGCACCTCGGAATAAAACACCATGGGGTACAACAACACACATCCGGCCCGTTTTGGGTTTGAGGGTTTCGATCATGTGTAAGATAAATGCATAGTCGCCTTTGGTTTTTGGGGGCAAGCCTCGACGGAAACGGCTGAATTTATCATTAGAAGCCTCTTCAATACCCCATTTGTCTAAACTAAAAGGTGGATTTGCCGTAACGATATCAAATAACTGTAAATTGCCTTTTAGATCTAATAATTTTGGATTGCGAATGGTATCGCCCCATTCAATCTTGTGATTATCTTCGCCATGTAGAAACATATTCATTTTGGCTAATGACCAAATCGAACCTATAGCTTCTTGCCCATAGAGTGAGTATTTTTTGCTATTGTGATTATCACGAATTTTACGACCACATTTCATTAACAAAGAACCTGAACCACAAGCAGGGTCGCAAATACTATCGCCTGGTTGAGGGTCGAGTAAATCGGCAATCAAGTCGGATACTTCTGGAGGTGTGTAAAATTCCCCCGCTTTTTGCCCACCACTGGCGGCAAAATTTTTGATAAGGTATTCGTAAGCATTACCAATGACATCCAATGAACCAACACGGCTAGGGCGCAAGTTCATTTCATCTTTGGCGAAATCTTCTAATAAATGGCGCAAGATCGTATTCTTTTGTTTTTCTTCGCCTAGTTTATCGGTATTGAATGAAATATCTTGGAACACACTTTTAGAAGAATCACGAAGTTTCGTACCATTAGCTTCTTCAATGGCATGTAGAGCCTTATCAATGCGTTCGCCATTGCCGGGTTCATGGCGTTTGCTATGAAGAGTATAGAAATCAGCGCCCGTTGGTAAAACAAAGCGCTCGTTTTTCATTAGCTCTTTGATGAGTTCTGGTTCGTTGCCATGTTCTTTGCTATATTTATCATAGTGATCTTGCCAGACATCGCTCATATACTTTAAAAAAAGCATCGTAAGAATAAAATCTTTATAAGTATCTGCGCTAATCGTACCGCGAAAGGTATCGCAAGCTGCCCATAGGGCTTTATTGATAGCATCTTGATTGACTTGATTATTAGCGGTCGCCATTGTTTTGCCTCTTTTCTTTATTTATCAGGTTGATTTAGTTTTTTGACTTTTTGTTCGATCTTTTTAATGCTTTTTTCAGGGGTAGGTAAATTTTCTGGCATGGTGCCACCAAGCTCTTCAATCGTCTTACGAACCTTTTTACCTACTTCAAAATGTGTTTCATTGGCTTGTGTTTTACCTTTGATTTTATCTCGTTTTAATTTTTCTTCGGTTTGAGTGGCACGAAACAAATTAGCCGCAAGTTCTGTTGAACCCATGTGATCTAAAATCTTTTCGCTTTTTTTAAGACCTTTTTTAACATGAATTGCTTTTTGATCTAACCCACCATAAAGCCCTTTGTAGCCATGATTTTGAAAGATGGCAAAATCTAAGTTGGTTTCTACGCCTGCATTAAAAGCGGCCTCTACTAATTGTTTATTGTGTTTTTTGAGTTCATTGCGCAAAAATAACCGTTTCTCGTCTTCTTTTAATTGATTAAAGGTTTCATTATCTGCAAGCTCTTGTCTTCTGGTTTGTAAAGCAAAATAGGTTTGCCCAAGAGCAATGATTGGCTTGCTTGAGTCGCCATTTTGAACAACTAAATAACAGGCATAGCGCGAGAGTAAGACATCTTCTAGTTTTCGTTTTGCACCAGAACCAATAGCAACCATATCGAGGATATCCTCGAAATGGTCTGCAACCTTCTGCTTACTATTATTGCAGGCATCTTTTGCTTTTTCAATAACAGGCAAAAAATGCCGATATTCAGAATATTGAAGAGTTTTTGCAAGTGCTCTAGCAGACCAAACTTCTTGCCCATTTACATTGATCTTTTTGAGTATTTCAAATGGTGATTGTTCTGTGGTCATTGCCATGCTCCTTTGTTTTGTTTCAAAATGTTTAACGCAACACCTTCCATCAAGCGTTTATTGTTAGCTATTTGTTGGCTTAAAAGCTGATTTTCTTTTTCTACTGTATTCGCCATAGAAACAATTTGTTTTTGTTTTTCTACAGTTAGTAAAGTAATGGGGGTATTTTCAATAACGGATCGACGAATGCTTTTCGTCACAGAACCTTCGGCTTCTTTTTTAAAGTAATTTTGGCATTCTCTTTGATTCAATTGCCAAGCTAAAAACTCAGGCGTAAGAATTTCTGGTGGGTAAAGCAAAGACTCATTATTCTGGTTTTTGATTCGAATGATAAAAAATTGAGGCGCTGCGACAACTTTTACATTCTCAGGTATCTCGTCAATTAGAACAGCATTGTTGTTATTGCCACGAGCACTAAAGAGAATATCGCTTTTTTGTAAAAACTTACTATAATTGCTTTTTTGAATCTTTGTGTGGGTGCATTCGTTCCAAATAACATCATTACTTTTGGAGATATTTTTCATTTGAATGGCAACAATATCTGAACTTTTATCTTCAGTGATTACTTCCCTAAAGGGGTATCCAGCGGTTATTTCAGCAAAATCTATTAGCTTCACTTCTTGTTTCCTTGTCGATGATGCATAAATTTTACTTGATATTTTAGAATTGTCAAGTATAATTATTGCATCCTAAGAGATAATCCTACATATATTTTCAATATGAAATTAAATTGGAGTAATTCCCATGGTTTTTGATGAATTTAAAAGAAGCGATCATGCTAAAGCCAAAAGAGCAGAATCTATGTATTCTTTCTTGAATCGTTCGGCTTGGCCGGACGCAGAGAAATGGCGAAATATCGCAGAAGACTTTTTAAACCAATGGCCAGAGGAAGATAAGAAAGATTTAATTGGTAGATTAAAAACAGAGGATGATAAGCAATTTAATTCTGCTCTTTTTGAGCTTTACCTTAATCAAATTTTTTTCGAACTAAAATGCAAGGTTGGTGTTCATCCCGATTTAAATAACGGTTCAGATGATCATCCAGACTTTTTAATACAGCACAAGGACGAGGCATTTTATATAGAGGGCGTTTGTTGTGTTGAGAAAGGCGATAACCCATTAATAAATGAGTTGCTAGATAAGATTGATGCACGCTTCAAAGCAAAAGAGTTTTCTCTTAAGTTTAAAATGGAAGGTGAGCTAAAATCGCAAGTCAAGATTAACACAATTTTTCGATTTCTAGAGGAAAATATCAGTAAAGTAGACCCTGTAAAACTTTTAGAAATCCACCACTATGATTTACCAGAATGGGAACTGCCAATTGGTGATGTTACATTTAAATTTACACCAATATCAAGAAAACCTGAATTTTGGAATCAAGAATCTGATCGTATGATATGTGGCGAACTCTATCCACCAATTTGGATTGATTCAGGGAAAGCCTTAAGAAATGCCATAAAACTAAAAGCACAAAAATATGGCACTCCAGACAAACCCTTGATCTTGGGTGTTGCTTTAAACTTAACAGATGGTGATTTCGAAACCGTATTTGACAGTTTATTTGGAAAGCCCGTAGTGCACATTTCAAGAGAGACAACCGAAATTGTTGAAGAAACTCGTGATTGGAAAGGCTCCTTCTTTTATAAAGATAAAGCAGTAAATTCTAAAATCACTGGTATTCTGGTTTTTCCGGGTTTTACATTGGCAGGGCTACATCAAGTTGGAATTAGGTATTACCCAAACCCTTATGCAAAATTTGAAACGCCAGAATTAATTAAACAGTTTTCGGGATATGACATAGCTGATGAAAAATACAAACTAAAGTCTGGTTTAGAACCCTATCAAATTATTAATTTCACGAAGTATCTTTAACACTTTGTTATTAAATTTGTTTGTTAAAAGGAAAAGCAAAAAATGTTTATCACCTTCACCAAAGAGTTTGAGCACTTCACTGATAATATCAAAAATGGTTTTTTGCTAAATGAACTTACTGTTGAATTTAGCCATCAACATTCGATTTATTGAATTCGTTGGTACCATTTTGGGATCATTACAAAATAGAAGGGAAAATCATTTCAGAAATACGCCAGCTAAGAGATAAGCACCATAGCATAAATAATGGTTTTTGGCCAGAATTTGTTAGCAAATGTAAATCGGACTTTAAATTTAATATTGAAATCAACCTACTTCTTTGGCAAATTAAGTCAGCACCTATCAAAATGAAATGTTTTACAGAGATACGAGACAATCAAAAAATTAACCCTGAACATGCAGGTTATTTTGGCAGCTATGGGGTTCTAATGAAGGAAGATTGGCTCTTAAAAAATAATGGATGCCCAGTTATATATGTGCACAATACCATGAGTTTAACTAACATTATTGGTATAAATTTTGTGTTTTTTACTGGTTACTGTACTAGCTGCACTCAAATACTAAATGCTTATTAAAATAGAAATTTGCTTAGGGTGTTGTGCCAAATTCTTATGGTATCTTATTTAAGTTATTAAAAGAAAATTTCAAAATGACCAACCAATTGAAAAACTCGGAACTACCATAAATGAACTCACATCGGAATTCGAATCTTTTTCAACCAAAATACCATGTGCTATCCCAAGATTAATAGTAAAACCAGATTCTTTTATCCAGCGATAACCAATTCCGCAACCGAATACACTATATTTATCAAAAGAAGTACCGATTGGCCCCCAATAAAATGAATCTTTTAAACCTCTTCTGGCATAAAACTTTATACCTCCGCTTAATTTATCTGTTACACCAATATTCAAACTTATAAATTGCCATTGATATTCAATACCAAAAAAACCATGGTATGGAGAATAACCAGCATGAATCGAAAATATATTTTTTCTGAATTGAACCGATTTTTTATTTCTACCTCGCTTATCAGATTCTTCAGCACTAAATTGAAAACGAAAGTCGTAATTAGGATATACAAACTCATCCTCATCTTCAAATTTAAGACTAACTTCTCTACCACAAAGGAAATCATCATTAGCAAACAAAAAAGAGCCTGTTAAACAAAATAATGCTAGAATTAATTTTTTTATAGTGGTTTTCATAATGCCCCTTTGCAACACCCAATGCTTCTTATTTGAAGCAAAATTTTTCTATTTACTTCTGCTTTACGATAAAGATTAACTATAATCAGCAAATAAACAAATAATAATATTTTCTGAATCGTCGCAAAAAACTTATCCACCACCTGCTTTTCAAGTTTTAATATTCTTGATTCCCCCGTTGTATAGAGCTTTTCTGGTTCTTTGCTGTTTAAGAAAACTTCCATTGCTTATCAATGAAATACAATATACACCTAAAAGGTAAATATATAAATATGAAATAACCTAATAGGTTAAAATATATTTTAACTATTTAGAGTAAACATTGAAACACCGAATATGCTTTTTGTGTTTTATGGAAACCCCAGCACACCCGTGATAATGGATCGTATATTTATTAAAATTAATTACAGTCGATCGCTATTATAGTTGAGGTTGGGACAGGCATCTTTTGTTTTCAAATAGAAAATATTCTTTGCTTTGTCTTTTGCTTTTGGGGGTGGTAATTTAGCGTAAGAGTTTTTTCCTTAACATTATATGTTAGATTTTAAAGTGTTGGGATTTTTTTAGCATTGCCAATATTTTGGCTTATAGCGCTTCCAACTTATTAACTAATTGAAATATTTAATTATAATATGCCATGAAAATTAGATTATAAAATGCTAAATTTCATGGGTAATGCAAATTATGATTTTACGAACGGTTCATCTTAATCAATTACTTCATCAGCTCTCGCGATTTCCAATTGTTGCTTTGCTTGGGCCACGGCAAGTCGGCAAAACTACACTTGCTAAACAATTATCGGCAGAGTGGGATGGGCCAGTGCAGTATTTTGATTTAGAGGATCCGCAAGATCAGGCGCGATTGATCGACCCAAACTTTATTTTGCGTGGGTTAAAAGGGTTGGTCGTGATTGATGAAATTCAATTACAGCCAGAAATCTTTTCGCTACTCAGGGTGCTTGCTGATCGCCCTGAAAAGCCAGCTAAATTCTTGATTCTTGGTAGTTCTGCTCCAGAATTAATTCGAAATACGGCGGAATCATTAGCCGGCAGGGTGGTCTTTCATGAGTTAGATGGTTTGGCATTAGAAGAACTTGCTTTAACTGAATTTGGTGCCGATGTACTAGACATGCGTTGGTTGCGTGGCGGTTTCCCACGAGCATTATTAGCCACTGATTTAGCTGATTGCAGTGATTGGCGCAATGCTTTCATTCGTACTTATCTCGAGCGTGATTTACCGCAATTAGGTATCCATTTACCTGCGATCACCTTACGGCGATTTTGGACGATGTTAGCCCATTATCATGGACAAACTTGGAATGGCAGTGAGCTGGGTGCTTCTTTAGGTTTAAGTGCCAAAGTAGTCTTGCGCTACTTAGATATTCTAGAAGGCACTTTTATGGCCTTTCGCTTGCCACCTTGGCATACAAACCTTGGCAAACGAGAAGTGAAATCTGCAAAAGTATATCTAGCTGACTCGGGAATTTTACATCAGCTATTAGGAATTGGAGATTTGAACAATCTACTTGCTCATCCAAAATGCGGTGCCTCTTGGGAAGGTTTTATTTTGCATGAAATCATTCGTAGAACAGGTGCGCAAAAAGGAGAATATTTTTTTTGGAGTGTACATACAGGCGCTGAACTGGATTTGCTAATCATTCGCAATGGTCAACGCATTGGTTTTGAAATTAAATTAACGCATTCACCAAAAGTAACACTTTCCATGCGATCAAGTCAAGAAGTACTAAAATTAGACAAGCTTTACATTGTTTGCCACGGTGAAGGCGCTTCTTGGCCTCTGGCTGAAGGTATAGTGGCAATACCTGCGGGTTGTTTAAAATCACCGGAATGGAGACCGTTTAATTAATAGTGAATTCAAACTATAATAGGAAGAGATTTTTTTTGCGAATTTTTGGTAGTGAAATGTGATTTCAAAGAAACAGTAAAATAATGGTGAGTTGTGAGTGAGTAGTGAAGCCGTTTAAATCTTTAAGAATTTTAATTCTCGAGGGCCCTTGAATAAGAAGACATTATTAGTATTGGTGGTAGTTTTGCTAGTTTTAGTAATAATTATTATATTCAATATGTCGTCACCCCCATATGGATTCAAATCAAGCTGAAAAAGGCAAACTAAGCAGAAAAGATTCTGGATTCAAAAATTCTGACAACTCAAATTCCTATCAAAGTTTCAATGAAGATTCTTCAGAAATTAATCAATTCTCTACGCCTGAACTAAGTAAACCTAAAGCGGACCAATTAATTAAAAAGTCTTTAACTTCTATATCAAAAGTTGAAATTGAATTAACTTTTTATGATGCTCAAAATAATCAAGTATTAGTTGATTATGCAGTCGGAATGTATTTCTGGTTGCAATACAGTCAGGAGGTGACTCAAGGCTTAAAACGACGGAGAGTTGTATCCTTTTTTCAAATATTTATGTATAACACCCTGTCTTCACATTAGTTAGGGTGTTTCTTTTTTAATTGTTTTTAACCAAAATTAACCATTAATTACATCACTCTTGGGCACTTTATGTGGAGGTGCCTGGACTTCTTTTATTATTCGCATTTTAAGTTTAATCAGTGAATATATAGCAAATTACCATAAAATTCATTTTTATTGACAATTTGCTATGTATCTCTAAAATTATAGCAAATTACCATAAATTTTTACAAATACTGGCAAATTGCTATATGAAGAAAATTGATCAATTTTATGAAAGATTTCGTATTAGGAAGGTATTTACAACCAGAGATGTTGTCTCAGAAGGCTTTCATAGAAACTACATTATTCATGCGAAGAAAAAGTGGGGGCTAACTCAAATATCAAGTGGGTTGTATTCCTTTCAAGACAAAGAAGCCATAGAAGAGTTACATGACATTATTTTAATTACAAAGCAGTACCCACATGCAAGGCTTTGCTTAGTTTCTGCATTAGATTATTATGGATTAACAGATGAAAGACCTGATACCTACCAGTTTGCCATTACCATAAATCAAACAAAACCAAGAAGCAAAAGAGTTCCAATAAAGATATTTTATTTTAGTGAAGAGCGATATAAATCAGAAACAATTACAAAGGAAATTGATGGTGTTGAATTTACCACTTATATACCAGCAAAAGTAATCTTAGATTGTTTTCAAAACTCTGCATTAGATAAAAATATTGCAATCAAAGCCCTAATAAAAGCCTATCCTGCTTATATGACAATTGATAGAGACTTCATATTGATGTGTAAGCGATTCAATTTTTTAGAAGAATTCATGAAATATAAAATTATTTTGGATAACCAGCTTGAATCAAAAAAGTTTTAAACTCGATATAGAAAACAATAAGCAAAATTATAAAAATCGAGCTCAGATTTTTAATGATGCTGGAATTCATGCTGTAATATATCGTATAAGCAAATCAAAGCACTCATCCAACTTTATACTTAAAGGTGGATTTTTAATTTATAATCATTTTATAGTGGAGTATGACCGTAACACAAAAGATGTAGATTATTTAACTATTAAAAAACTCACTAAAATAGAATTACATGACTTTTTTGAGAAAATTATTTCAGAGAAAACCTACGACCCAATTGAATTTGACAAAAGCACTTTGAAGATTGAGGAGCTCTCAAAGCCACATTCTTATCGAATCAAATTTAAAGGCTATCTAGAGAAAACAGAACTTCCTATTCAAATTGACATAGGATTTGGCGACATAATTACACCAGAACCACAGAGCATAATAATTCCCCGACTTCCAAAAAACTATCCAGAGTTAAAATTATTAGGGTATCCGATTTACACTACAATTTCTGAAAAAATTGAGGGTTTTATAAAAGATGTTTTAAATAATTCACGATTAAAAGATTTGTATGATATTTATCGTTTAATAACAAACACACACACTATTGATATCGAGTTCGATTTAATGGCAAAAGCACTTAAAGAAACTTGCAGCAATAGAGGAACAGATATTGTTGGAGAAATTTTGATATTAGATGAAGCGGTGTTGGAATTAAACCCTAAGATCGGAGAAGGCTTGCTAAAATTCTTTGAAAAACCAGAGAAAAAAGATATTAATATTCAAAACTTATTCGTAGCGTTAAGACTGTTTTTTATTCCAATAATTGAGCACATCAACAGCCAAAACCAAAAATTTAGCAAATGGAATCCCTCTAATCAATCGTGGGAGTGAGCCTAGTATTAGTTTAGCCTTTTGCCAATTTGTATAAAATTTTAAATTACAAAAGCAAATCGCCTTAATTATAAGTAGAGTCGCGAAATACTGGTCACCACAGAAATACCGGACGCCACAAATTTTTTCCTAAAGATTAGACAATTTGCAATTATTGCTTGGAAATATTGGGACAGTTGTTATTTAATTATTATGGAAATCCTTATTTCTTTAATCATTTATGTGAGAAATAGTATAAATTTAATAGTTTTACTCAAATATAATTAAAATGTATAAAAATATACTAATCAGTAATAGTATTTCTATATAATAGGCAAAATATAATCGTTTTTCTTGGGTTTCGCATGGGTAGAGACAATTTAGTGTTGAGGCAGGCAGGGTATCTTTATTTGCAGGCCCAACTAAGTCTGCCGCCACTGCCTCATTGGCATTGCTCCTTTGTGTCGGCGATGGGGGTGCATCGCTCAAAAATTCAAAATGGTACCATTGAAGATGCCTACCCAGCTAAATATTGACCGGGTGATAGTATTCAGGATCACCTCGAATTCGCTTTAAAATATGATGGTGTCAATCTTGGAATTCTGAAACAAATTTTTGAAGTTGTTCCGGAAGTAAAAATAGTCGAGATGATACGCAAAAAGCCAACGGGGAAATATGCTAGAAAAATTTGGTTTTTTTATGAATTCTTGACGACGAAAGTTTTGCCTCTTGAAAATCTAACCATGGGTAATTATGTGGATGCTTTAGAGGTAGATTTATATTTCACGATTGAAAAAGGAGAAAAATCACCTCGGCACCGTGTTGTCAATAATCTTCTTGGCCCCCGTAATTTTTGCCCCATCATTAGAAAAACAGAAAAGCTAATTAAAATAGACACTACGATTTTACGAAAAAAGTGTGAGGATATGATAAAAGCGTATCCAAAAGATTTACTCAAAAGAGCACTTAATTATCTATATCTTAAAGAAACGAAATCGTCTTATGAAATAGAACACATCAAACCCAACCCGTCAAAAACAGAAAAATTTATCACGGCATTAGAGCATGCCGAACGCAAAGATTTCTTTGAGAAAAAGTTATTAGTGGAACTTCAAAATATGATTGTGGACCCACGCTTTCAAGATACCGACTATCGAAAAACTCAAAACTATATTGGGCAAACCGTTACCTTTCAAAAAGAATTGATTCATTATATTAGCCCCAAACCAGAGAATCTTGACAATTTAATGCAAGGCTTATTAGATTCTCATTTCATTATGAAAAAAGGCGGAGCACCAGCCATTATTCACGCAGCTGCCATATCGTATGGTTTTGTATTTATGCATCCTTTTGAAAATGGTAATGGTCGTATCCATCGATTTTTAATTCACAATATTCTTTCTACACAAGGATTAGTGCCGCCCGGATTAATGTTTCCGGTATCAGCTGTTATGTTAAAAAATCAAGCGGATTATGACGATTCCCTCGAAGCTTTTTCACGGCCACTCATGCCATTCATTGAATACAATTTAGATCAGCTTGGCCAGTTGACGGTTACTAATGAGACAGCATTTTTATACCAATCAATTGATATGACGACTCAAACTGAGGCCCTCTTTAGTTTTGTAACTAAAACAATCGATGAAGAAATTGTTGAGGAGTTAAATTTTTTAGCTAAATATGATAAAACAAAAAAAGCAGTTCAAGAAATTATTGATATGCCAGATCGCTTAATAGACTTGTTCATTCAGGTTTGTTTACAAAATAATGGGAAACTAAGCAGTCGTAAAAAAGAAGCCCATTTCGAATTTTTAACTACCGCAGAGTTATCTGCTATGGAACAAGCTATAAAAGATGGCTACGAGTTAGGCTAAGTTATTGAAAAGGCTGACAAACTAATGAATCGTAATATTTATAGTTGTGTTCAAACTGCTATAAGGTAGTCGAGCTCAGATTGAATCGTTGCTGTTTATTACTACAAGTGGTAGGGGCGGATTTCAAATCCGACTCATAAAAGATTCTTTAGAATTTCTTTAATGCTTTGCGTATTAAAGCATTATGTGGGGGTGCGGATTTGAAATCCAATGGTTGTACAAATAAGAAGCTTAATGCTTGCTTGTTTGCTGTAATTTTTTTCTTTTTTATTTTCGTCTTCTCTGCCAGACCGCGGAGGGTCTGGCTACGCACCATTAAACTGCGTAGCCAGACCCTCCGCGGTCTGGCAGAGAAGACGAAAGAGAGAAAAAAGTAGGCTAGCAACCGCTTTAGTACTTTTTCTACTATCTTCGCTAGCACTTGCGGTGTTTCGGTTGAATAAAATAACGAGCTTGAAATTTACTGGAACGAATTTCTGGCTAACTGGCTAGGCTAGACGCTTTTACCCTCATTTCCATTGAAAAGAAATTCTTATTTGTACAACCATTGGATTTCAAATCCGCCCCTACTTCATATCATTAAAAATATTTAAATCAGAGGGAGGCGAACACCTTAAAAAAAGGTGGCGTAATAGAGAGCCAAGGCGGTGCCTTGGCTCTACGAATTTTTATAAATAAAACATAGTTCGTAATTCAGCGTAATTTTACATGAAAACTTAAATTTCTCCAAATTCTATCTAAAATTAATTTTAATCACCACGATGTCCACTTCGTCAACCTAGTCCACGATGTCCACAAAAACCGCATTCCCCATACTGGTTTCAAAGAGAAATCAATATAGGGAAACGGCAAAATTTCCATCACTTCAGTTTGACAAATTCTTTCATAAGACCTTCTAAGCCATTATGAATCGAGATGCTACCAACTTTGCTGACGACTTTTTCTAGAGATTCTAGTTCTTTTAAACGCATCAGAACTGGGTTATTCTCTAACATTCTTGCGGTGTTATGCAAAGAACGCGTAGCAGCAGTTTCTTCTCGGCGCTTGATATTATTAGCTTCGGCTTCTTTTTGAGCTTCAACCACTCGGTTTAGTAACTCTTTCATGTCGCCTGGTAGAATAATGTCTTTAATGCCAACTGCTCCTATTTGGATCAGTTCCACTGGCAATTTAAGCTTCAAGTACTCGGTCATCAAATTCAAAGCCTTGTCTTTGAACTCTAAAATTTCTTCTAAAGTCGAAGCACCCACTGCTTCCCGAGCTGCAAATTGCATTTCTTTATACAGCTTGGCTTCATAGTCTTCCCAGTTTTCATACAAACCAACTGGGTCAACAATTTTGTATTCCATCGAGGCATTCACCCGCAAAGTTACTTTATCTTTGGTGATGATTTCTTGTCCAGTCATTTCGACACGATTGAACTTCATTGTAATTGGCACCGTTTTTAGCGTATTACCGTAATTCCAAAAAGCGTACAAACCTGGTTCAAGCTTTGCAATTAAAACACCATTTTGATAAATCAACTTAACTTGACCATCACTCGTATTCGCAAATGTAACAATTGACAAAAGGCTATCATTTTTGTAGTCTTTGTATAATTCATACAAGTAATTGGTTGTGATTGGGTCTATCAAACAACGCTCGCCAACTATATACCGCTTGATGGAAACACCATTTTGATTCTTCCAAACATAACCTTCTGAGTTAGGCTTTAAAATACCGATGACTTTATTTTCATTCATAATCAAAGCAAACTCACTTTGTGTTGTTTGTACTTTGCTAACATATTTAGACAACAATTCTAAATTTTCTTGGTACAAATATTTAATGGCTGTTTCGTAAACCACCACATTTGACAAATCAAATTCTTTGTAATATATTTTTCCTAGTACATCTAAACGCTTGTAAACACCATTTGTTAAAACTTCAATTAATTTTTCATTTTTGTAAACAAAGCCGATATGGCCAATGCTGATTGTAATTTTTCTATATAACATTATTTTTCCTTTCTTAAGTTTAGGGGGAAGCAGAACCTGTACTGGGGTAAAATGGATTTCTCTAAGAATTCTCACAGAAAATAACTTCTTAATCTTCAGGGGCGTAAGCGCATAAAAATTAGAGGGGCAAATTCGGTGGTAGTCTTTTAAGAAATTCAGAATTTTACTGCAGCGCGAAATAAAACCTTCGCTTAGGATCCTGCCGTTTCAAATTTTTCATAGACATGAAAAGTCTCGTCCAATTTTCAGTTTGGGTGACAATCGAGGATTCGAACCTCGTACCAACATATTATGAGTATGTTGCTCTACCGTTGAGCTAATTATCAAAGAGCTGGTTTAGGAAATACGAAATGGAAATTTTCATCCAAATAGCATCCAGTAGTCATACAGAAACTACCATTACCAACTCTCTTATATCAAATCTTGTGCCAATAGACTTATTTTTTGTAACTATATTAACTACAATGGTTTATCAATTTTTAAAACAATCGTATAAATAAATTATATATCATTTTTTATATAAAATATAAATTTTGATATACTAATACTCATTGTAAAAAGAACCTGTTGTAGGCTATTAAGGGGCAATCTGGACTTTGTGGAAACTTCAAAAGGGTGTGTTCGCCACAAGATGTGTCTTTGGTAACACCAAACGGCCAATACACCCTTATAAAAGCTTCACAAAACTTCATCATAAGGCGAATGCACCCTTTTTTCGTGTCTAAGATATGCTCGTAACTATTAATTCAAATTTTGAGATATCTTAGTACAATCTAAATCAGAAGTAAAATCATTGTTCACAACTTACAAAATGAACTGGTTTTGTGTAATTCTTAAAGAAATGGAAAAATAATTCATGAAAAAAATATTTTTGTTTTTGATTTACGCCATGCTTTCATTTTTTCTTTCAAATTGTCAAAATGCTGAAGGGAAAAATCATTTTTCTAGAAAGACTTTTCATATACTGAATAAATCAGAGCAATTCGAATTATTGTCACTCAACCCCATTTTTGAAGAAAATGCTAAAGACAATTTTCACGGGTATAAAATAATCGGAAGAATTACAGTTAATGAAGGTACCCAAAAAATGCTGATGAATGAACTTCAAAAAGGCATGACTAAGGCCAATTTGATACCAATGTGTTTTGAGGGGTGCATTCGTCCTATGATGTGGTTTTGTGAAGCTTTTATAAATGTCTGTTTTTTGTAAGAACTCTAGTTTAGGGGTTGTTGATGAGAGAGTGGTAGAGACGGGTTTGAAACCCGTCTCATACGCATCAACTTAAGCTTTTTTTAGTGCGTAACCAGGCCAGCGAAGTGTCGCACCACCCTTGCCTGGTCTGAGATTTCCCCTCAAATATAATCCGGACAAGAATTTTATTTGATCGGCACGGAGTTTTGGAGTTTTATGATACCTACCAGTGGCCTAAATTTTTATTTTTACATATTATAGCTGTGTAAAGTTGG